>SXGQ01461928.1_pt1 | contig 30073 bp, 16 predicted proteins | sample 3178371 | NCBI WGS metagenome assembly SXGQ01 (sample SAMN11356859, study PRJNA531348) | freshwater metagenome | isolation source: freshwater sample F1-20 | place: China: Fuxian Lake, Yuxi | collected 2017-12-25
CAGGGCAAGTGCTCGGGATATTCCGCCTGCATTGGGCCAGACAATGCTCGGGGTGGGCCCGCTCAGCTCGCGGATGCTGGAAAGTATGTATATGACCCTCAAAGGACAGCCCTTGAACGACCCGTTTGCTAGGAAACCGTCCATTGCTGCGCCGGGTACGGGGGAGTGGTTCGCAGCGTACGCCTTCTATCTGGAGATCTTCAAGCGGGGTGGATTGGCGTGTGATTACGTGACGGACCTTCCTGGAGGAGGAGGAGGTTTATCGGAAGAAAGTCTGGATACCCTCTCTTTCAAGCCTGGTGGTATTCAAGCTGTGGATGTTTCCTGCCAGTACCTCGCTGTAAGCAATGCTATTGGTAGCGTGAATCACCAGTTCCACCTGAGCTTGCCTGTATCTTTTTTCGCGGGCGGAAGTGCAACACAGGCGACAGCAGTGGCTATCAGGCAAAAACAAGGAAGCAGATTTGGAAGTTTGGTGGGACACAGGGCACTGCTGACCATTGACGTGCTGGCTCCTCTCCTGGCCAAGTATGACAGGAATGGTACTATTATGACAGGCTTGCAGTTGCTTTTGGCCAGGACTGATGATGGTTTTGAAGAAAGCCCAGAAAATCGACGCTTGAATGCAATGGTAAATGCATATAATTTAGATAGTAATATTGAGTTTAGCATAGTATTCAACAGACAGATGCAGGTCTGGATCCGTGATTTTTTTAAAGAATATCGTCGTGTAGATTCTGATGTTGGTGATGGAGAATTGCTGGCTCTGGCTGGAATTTCGACAATTCCTATGTACCTGACATCCCAGACCCATATCTTGCATCGGGTGTTTCAAAATGGATCTAGGCCTCTTGCTAATAAACTTGCAACGCTCAGGAAGAATTCGTTTGGACACCTGAGCATTGAAATGCTTGAGTATTTGAATCAGAATCGTTTACAGTTGAGGGCAGAGTATACTGGTGATCGTGCATCCCATCCTTGGTTCGCTGATGTTGACACGCGGGTGGAAGGATTTTCAGCTCCAGATGGTAGCGCAAGGAATAACTGGAATGTCGCAGTGTTGGACATGTTTTCCGCAATCCATGACAGGCTGACATTGGATCCCTACTTTGCCATCCGCGACTGTATAACACCAGGTACATTCAGGCCGGCTGTCCTGTACGCTTGCAACTTGTTCGCGCTGGAATGGATCCACGGATTGCGTGGTTTCTATGAGACCAACCCTCGCATTTCTGCCATGGTTGCCACTGGTGGCGTGCAGAACGTGGTGCTGGATTTGAACCAATTCTTCGACGCGTCCATGCCGTATCCGAGGGAGAGCCATGAGCCGGGGAGGGAGGATCTGTCGCGTGTGGAAAACGTGGAGCTTGTGATCGTCCGTCCGAACATCGAGCACAACATGCTGGGTGTCATCATGGGGCTGGGGGGCGAGTCGCTGGGCAACACGCTGTGGGGGCAGACGGAGCTGAGCGTGTACGACGACTCGATGCACGGGATCTGGGGCATGTCGTACAAGTACCACGAGCGGGCGATTGTGTTCAACGAGAAGAACCTGATCCGCATGTGGGACATCGCGTACGACGGGTACAACGGCGGCAAGGATGACACGTACGTGAATTGGCTGGACAAGCACGACGAGTCGGCGCCGCATGGCCCCACGGCCTTCAAGGAGGCGACGCTGGATTTGAGCAAGAACTACCGGGGGCCTAGCATGATGGTGATGGCGTTCGTGCACGACCGGACGAAGCAGGACGACGACGGGCGGAACGTGTACGACCACCACTTCCGGCGCAACTGGCCGTCCCCGATCGTCTTCTACGACCTGGGCAGGCCGGCGCGCGAGACCCTCGCGATTGACTACGACAACGTGCAGACCGTGGACGTCCAGGAGTTCCGCGTGTTCAACAACCCGCTGTACGACGACTCGTACAGGGCCTATCGGGACATGATGCCCGAGTTCCGGTCGATGCACCTGACGCGCAAGACCGCCGGGCAGTCGAGCGCGGACGCCGAGACCGCCACGGACAGCCTGGCCTTCCAGGGGTCCATGCGGATCAAGGAGGGGGGCATGGTGATCCAGGAGGTCCAGGGCAGCGGGCACCACGGGCCGGACTACGTGGGGATCGCGTCGGTGAGGGCGGGCAAGGGCCAGAAGGTGGCCGGCCAGGCGCCTGCCCCGTACCGGCTGGTCTGAGCCTCTGGGCGGTGCCTGCTGTTCACTCTCGGGCCGAGCCTCTAGGCCGTACCTGCTGGTCCGAGCCTCTAGGCCGTACCGGCTTGTCTGAGCCAGTATATTAGATTGAACTGCTGGGTGTGTGTATCATGCGACCTGACGACTTGCACCTGCCTGTGGGTGGCATGTTTTTCCTGTTTCTTCTCGGGAGTTCGAGCGCGGCGACGAACGCGACCAATGCGACAGGCGCTCCAGCAGAACCATCCGCAGGTACCCCCCTGAGACTGTCCTTCGTAATTGACGGTGTCGTGTACGTCATGCAGTGTAATTTTTCCGGGTTGAACATGTCCAACTGCACGTTCGCGACGGACCACGGCCTGACTGTCTCCCCTCTGTCAGGCTCAGGGAGCACGGACATCCCTGTGTACATGGTGGCCATTATGAGCACCACGCTGGCCTTGGTTGCGGTGTTGGTTGGTTTGGCAGCGTACCTCGTGTGGAGCCGGAACACTGGCAGGACTAGCCAGGGGTATGTTCCGATGGCACCGCAGTACCAGCAAAATTCAGGCCCGCAGTTCCAGCCAAATCCAGGCCCGCCGCAGTACTATGGAGAGCCAGATGCGCCGTACTCGAGGCAGGCGGCCCGCGCGGGCGAAAGGCCCAAGATTATCAGCGTCAACCTGGTGCAGCCCTGCCTACCGCCGGACGCCACGATGGCATGAGCGTGCTGTTTTTATTGAAACAAACGCTCAGATCCCTGTGCCGAACGTGCGACCCGCGGAGATCTCCTGCTCGAACTGGAGCCACACGTTGCTGTCCTGGGGCTTCTCGGCCTCGTCCCGGCCGCGCTTGCGGGAGGCCTCATCCCGGAAGTCGCCCGAGCCCCTGGTCCGGAGCTCCTCGTTCTCGACGCGCATCCGCTCGATCTCCTGCAGGCGCTGGGCGTGCACGTTGGACGCGCAGCACACCACCTGCCAGACCCCCGCGTCGTCCTTGGCGTCCTCGGCGAGGCGGGTCATGCCGGCCTTGAACTCCTCGCGCACCTTCTCGTCCTTCACGGCATCCTGCAGCCAGTTCATAATCACGGTGTCCAGAGCCTGCCGCATCTCTGCGCGCTTGCCCTCGGACAGCTTGATGGTCTTGGCCTGCTCCTCCTTCAGGCGTTCCCGCTCAGCCTCGAGCAGCTGCAGGAGCTTGGCCTTCTCCTCCTCCAGACCTTTGACCTGGGTGAGGATGGAGGAGAGATCCTGCTGCGTGCTAGAAATAGAGGAGGTCATGCGTTACCTGTGCAGGGGCCCGCCATTTATATACGGGACGCGTCGGCTGCCAGACTCCGCCAGTCCGCCTCGTCGACCAGGACGGACAGGGTGGTGACCTGGGCGCCTGGTGAGTAGTACCGTGCGGGCGTGGTGGACCGGATGCGCAGAAGGGTGAGCCCTGTCTGGCCTTTGCGCCTGACGTGCAGTACGGTGCCCGGCCTGACCGCGTTGAGGAGCAGGAACGGGGGGCGGCAGCGCTTGCGGACGTGGATGAGCAGGGCCCTGCCGGCGTTCTGCGGGCCCTCGTCGATGAGCCCGAACCGCTCCAGACCCGCCTCGACGGCCGCGTAGTTGCGGGAGGAGACGTGTTTTCTGGGCGGACTGGGGGACTGTTTTTGTAGGGTGGGCCTGTCTTTGCGCGCAGGTGTTGGAGGTTCCCGTGGCCGCTGGTCCCACGCCGGTGGAGCGTGTGGGTGCCCGGGTGGCAGCGGGTACGGGTAGAGGTCTGGCCCCTTCTCCTTTTTGGTTTCTGTCTCCCAGGGGTTGTGCTCTTTGGGCTTGTGGACCGGCTCGACGCGCAGCAGCTTGGGCTCCTCGGTGGGTCCCGTCTGGACAGTCACTGCCTGCATGGCCCACGGGGTGTCTGGGCCCATGGGTTCGCGCTTGATGACTGGCTGTCTCTTGGTCGGGGTTTCCTGCTTGACGGTAGATCGCTCGGGCTTTTCCCGCTTGATGGCGGGAGGCGTGAAACCCGTGAGCATGGGCCCTGCGGTTTGCGCGTCCCTCTATATACAGGATGGCTGGGTTTCGCCTGTTCCGAATGGAGGCCTCGCGTGGGACGGCGTACGGGCTGGGCCTGTCCCAGTGCGCGATCACGCTGGGCATCGTGCTCTTCTCGCCCGCGGTGGAGGTGGACGTGTTCATCCCGCACGCCAGCCTCAGCGGGAACCACACGGCCATCACGCTCGCCCACGAGGCGGTCAGGGTGCACATGGGCATGCCAGTGTGCGCTGCCTCCCTCCTGGCGGCCGTGTTCGCGACGGTGGCGTACAAGGCGGACGAGCAGAGCCTGGCCGCGCAGGATTTCCAGCCGGACGTGATCGAGCAGATGGGCATGTGGGACGCGCTCTTCTGGGCCTACTGCCTCATGGCGCACGGGATCGCGGTGCTGCTGGTGTGCGACCCCGTGGACGCGTTCGGTGCTGTCTCGGCCACGGCGTTCATGGGTTACTTCCTGAGCCGGGCGTGCTATCCCAAGGGCCAGCACGTCAATCTGACGCAGGAGAACCTGAACATCCTGGGCTACGGGCTGGGCGTGATGCAGATGGCCCTGCAACTGACGAGCACGCGCGGGAACGGCATGTCGGCGGTGATGCTCATGGTCGTGCTGGATTATTTTATGGGGATAGGGCACACATATGACAGGCAGGCCACGGTCGGCACGGTGAGCAACTGCCGGCTCTTCTACATCTGCGCGGGCACGATGGGCACGGCCTTGTTGTATGCCATGAGCGGGCCGGAGGGAGGTGCAGGAGGGGCAGTGTTTTCATGATTCATAAAAGACGTAGCTCTGGCAGAGCAAGCCAATCAGGGGCGGGAGCAGGTCCATCCCCGCGGCCAAGAGCACCCCGCCTATCAGGAAGACCGACCCCACCAGCGCGAGGACCGGCACGACGGTGATGAAGGAGACCCACGTGCAAAGCCTGTACCCCGCGAGGTCGTCCCCGCGACCTATGATTGTCAGGAAGCGCGCCATGCCCCGCTTGAGGGGCTCGCCGACGTGCTCGTCGAACAGGCCGATCCCGGTAGGCGAAATGGTCTGGAGGTACAGGCAGGTCTCCTGATCGGTGTCGCACACGGCGAAGGCCAGCGGGTCGACCCAGGCCACGAAGTCGAGCTCCGTGCAGGACCGGAGGCAGGTCTGGTTCGCGTCGCACACGAGTTTGTCAGGGAAGAGGATCTGGCGCGGCAGGAGGGCCTCGACGGTCGCGATGACGTCGGAGAGCAGGCAGGTGGGCAGGAGGGGCGCGCAGGTGGGGGCCATCCCGAACACGTACCACAGGATGAACCACGGGTAGGACAGGAGGAACAGGATGGACAGGAAGCCCATGCCGAGCGCGCCGGAGACGGTGTGGATCAGGAGGAACAGGAGCGCAAACACGACGGTGGACATGATGAGGTCCTTGTCGTGGCGGGAGCACGTGAGGGTCGAGGCCAGGTCGCACTGCGTGAGGCTGACGAGGATCCACGTGAGGGACCACTTCTGGTCGGACGTGAAGAAGGCCGCGAGGTGCTGGGGCCTCACGCCGGCCAGGCCCAGCATCCAATGGAAGGCGGTTGAGGCCCAGCTGTCGGGGTTGGAGCCAGTGTTGGCACTGGCGTTTTTCGAGGCGACGCCGGGTGTCCAGCTCCAGTCGGGCAGGTTGGCCCGGAGTGACCGGTCGATCCTGGGCCCGGGCCTGTCGAAGTTCTCGAAGTACATTTTGTTGATCAGGACGACCTGCGTCCCGAGGTCGAGCGCAGACAGGGCGATCGGGCACGTAGCCAGCGAGTAGGAGTAGCGCGGCGGCCATGCGAAATCAGCGGTTGACCAGGCGCCGTACACGCGCTGCGGGAGGAACCCCGCCGCGTCGGGGCTCTGCATGATGCTGGCCGAGTATTGCAGGACGTCCTGCGCGGTGAGGAGGCGCCGGCGGTGGTGCGGCTGCTCCGGCGGTGCGGGCTCCGGGCTGGCGCGCCTCGGGGGGCGAGTCCTCTCCCTGGGGCTGATCCTCTGCTGGATCCGCTGGACCGCCTGCTCCTTCTGTTGGCGGGCGTGCTCCTCTGGTGGCAGGTCCCCGAACAGGACCTCGTGCACGTCAGCGTCGATGGACCTGACCCACAGGAGGTACTCGAGCTGGTTGGCGATCATCACGCCCAGCGCGCGCACCGGCTTCATCCAGGGGTGGTGCATGAGCGCGGAAATGAACAAGCCCGGGTTGAGCAGGAGGGCCCGCGCGGCGTGGGGTGCCATGAGGGCGTACACGAGGTCGTCCATGGAGAGCAGGAAGGTCTCGTGCCCCGCCAGCGCCTCCGTGAGGTTGTACCGCGCGAGGACCCGCCGCCCCACGTACCGCCAGAATCCGCAGGTGTGCAGGACGTGCGTCTCGAGCAGGCCGAGCTTCCCGCCCGCCTGGTACGCGAGGGCGAGGGTGCTGCAAGGGGCGGCCGTGGTGTTCCAGTCCGGGGCCACGAGGAGGTCGTGCAGCGCCTGGGAGTCCGCCAGCTCGTACTCGCTCTCGTACGCGTCATATACGGGTGGGCCGGGCTCTGGCACGACCTCTTCCTCCTCGGAGAGCAGGCGCCGGCCCGAGGCAAAGCGGAGGGTCTCTGCCACGACCATGCGCAGGGGCTCGTTGGTCCCGGCGCGGGAGACGTCGCTGCAGATGCCGGTCGAAACCTGAGCGCAGGGCAGCATGATCAGGTCATCCATGTCGAAGGCCCAGCGCGCGAGGTCGTCCCGGCGGTTGTGCAGGTACCCGCAGATCCTGGTGGGGTCCACGGCCGTCCGGAACCCCGACCGGTCGCTGCAGAGGTCGTAGGACGGGGCGCCGGCCAGCATGCACGTGCAGCGGGCGGGCATCCCGGTCGGCGGGAGGACGCACATCAGGCGGGCCGTGCTGGGGCAGTTGGCGCACGGGATCGTCCCGTAGCTAACCGGGCTGAGCGAGGACCGCAGCTCGCACTCGGAGGTCTGCCCGCACTGGCGGTTCGCGGCGCAGGACGTGTGTGTGGTCCGGGGCTGGGAGCAGGTGCACTGCTGCAGCAGGCTGTCGCACCCGTACTTGTTGATGCCTGGCAGGGTGGGGTCCGGGCACGTCGCGCACAGGATGTACTCGGTCGAGCCGGGCTCCTGGATGCACGTGCTGGAGGCGACGCACGAGAACATGGAGTTCTGGCCCAGCGAGGGCGCCGCGTTGGCCCAGCACATGGTCGGGGCGATGGAGGTCGTGCCTGCGCTGGTCCCCGTGTACCGGTCGAGGCGCAGGTCCAGGCAGGGGAACCACTTGTAGTCGGGATTGGCCTTCCTGATCACCTGGAAGTCGGCGCACGACCGCTGGGAGAGCGGGGACAGGATGAAATCCTCCATGTCGTCGATCACGTTCATGATGTCGCTCAGGTCGAAGAGCGTGAAATTCTCCGGGTACAGGCTCCGAAGGCGCTCGTCCTCCACGAGGGACATGATGCCCGTGATCAGGTCGTACCCAACGGCGAAGGCGCTGGCGATCGCGCCCACCTTGGCCACCGCGCGGAACGCCCGGCCGGCGGGGCCGAAGATCCTGGCCAAGGCGCCCCTCTGCTGGGCGGTCCTGCTCTCTGGGCGCAGATCGGCTGAGTCCGGGATGTTGTCCACGACCATCTTCACGCCGTTGACAGTCACGGTCTTCTTCTTCTTGTTGGACTGCGAGAAGCGCTCGGTCAGCATGCTCTGAAATTCGACCCCCTGGGCGTACTTGGCGACAAAGGCGGCAGGCAGGATGCCCTGGAAGACCTCGTCCATGAAGTCCTGCAGGATCTCGAACCCCGCGCCGGTGATGCCCAGAAGCTTTCGGAGGCCGGCGAGCAGCTGCAGGGTGTACTTTTGGATGTAGTTGCACCAGACGTTCAGGAACCACTCGACCGCGTTGTTGAGCCCGCCACAGGCCTGGTGCAGGAAGGCCATGATCCGCGCGCCCACCACCCCGGAGTTGAGCAGGGTGTCCACGAGTAAGTCCCCCACTGTGTTGAGGGTCTCCCGGGCCTTGGATCGGATGTAGGCCCAGTTCTTGCCAATCTGCTGGCGCGCGACGGCCCGGCCGCTCGCGATGAAGAGCTGGAGGGTCCGGAAGGCCATGCCAAGCACGGTCGTGGCCAGCAGGGCCACGTCCACCACCACCACCCGAACCGCCTGCAGGACCCCGACGAACAGGTTCACCCCGTTTGCGGGGCACGACTGCTGGTAGGCGCGCGCGAACTGGACGAGGCTGGAGTCTGTGCTCGTGTTGTGCGGACAGGCGCGCGAGTCCACGCGGTTGTAGAAGGCCTTGACCGAGTCGTGGATCCAGGCGTTGTTGCTTGGCTCGTAGCTGGCCGGGTGGTAGACAAACGGGCTGGGCATGCACTCCGCCTCGCCCCGCGCGATGCAGTTGGCCTGCCGGATCAGCTCGCGGGCCTGTGCGATGGCGCGGCACACCCTGTCCGTCGTGTTGTCGATGGGACAGAACGTGGTCCTGGCCATGGGGTCCTCGCCCGTGCCGTTCAGGACGCGCGTGCTGTAGCTCCGGACCATCCGGGGGCACATGGTCGTCCGGCTTCTCTCCCAGTCGGCGCGGGAGATGGCGCCCTGGCACCCCTCACCGGTCCGGAGGGCGTGCGCCGACGGGCAGTATACCCAGGGCTTGCGGGTCCAGAGGGCTGGGTCCTCCTGCCTCGGGGGCGCCTCCGTGCGATTCGGGGCCGTCCGGTTGAGGAAGAGGCGGTGCGGGCTGTGCATGAAGTTGCGCATGAACTCCCCGCTCCGCCAGCCCGACGCGTTGAGGGCAGGGCACCGGGCCGCTCCCGCTGGGCAGAGGGCCTCCCGCAGGTCCTTGGCGAGCAGGCGCTCCGGGCTCACGCGGGTCAGACGGCCGAAGCTGCTCTCCGGCGGGATGGGGCGGCCCTGCTGGGATTTGAAGGCAGGGGGTCTGGAGCACCGGGAGCACGGCACCCTGCGGGCCTCCCTGCGGGCCAGGACCTCTGCCAGCGTGAGGCGGCTCCTGCGGGGTAGGGAGAACGTGTCGTCGACTGTCGTGTTGCACTTGAATATGGCCGACGTGGCGAACAGACTGTCGAGCAGGCAGCGGGCGTTTGCGGGAACCCTCTCGGCCTGCAGGGTGAGCAGCCGGCCGGTCGCGCACGCGCCGTCCCGAACCGTGTTCTTGCCGCTTGGGGCCAGGTTCACGGCAGCCTGGTACTTGTAGCGGAACGGGCGAAACCGGTCCAGGATGTGGCACTCGCGGTGGGAGGGGCTTGAAGCTGCCTCCCACTGGCCGGCCACCGGGGTGCCGTCCCGGAGCGTGCCGTCGACCAAAGGCCAGTCCAGCTGCATCGCGCACGGGCGGGTGGCCTTCTCGTTGCTGACGGAGGGGAAGACGTAGCTCTCGACGGGCTGGTTGCCCAGTAGGGTCTGGATGGTCGTGCGGAGGGAGCAGGGCGAGTTATGCTCGACAGGGACGAGGCACTGGGGTTGGGGGATGTCCAAGACCACCGGGCAGGCGCAAAAACCATTGGAGCTGCGGTACTTGCCCAGGAACTGGCCCGCGCCGTTGGGCAGCATGGTGGGGTGGGCGAACCTGCCGCCGTGCACGCGGTGGAACAGGTGCTTGGCCCGCTTGGCGCTCGGGAGGCTGGGGGAGAAGCTGGTATAGTCGCCTGAGTAGAAGGCCCACCGCTGGAGGGGGCAGCTGGGTCCGAGGTAAGCCGAGTTCCTCTCCCCTTCGTACAGGCGTTTCACGTCATCGCTCTCGGCGGTCATGGTGCTCTGGACCGACCTCAGCCAGTCCTGGACGTGCAGACCGGTGGCAGGGTCGTCCAGGAAGCGCTTGTCGCCCCGGACGCCGAGGGCCAGGCGCTCGACGGACATGGTGCTGATGAAGTCGACGGTCTCGTTGTCGCGCGCCACGGCCACGCCAATCCGATGGCCCCCGATGTCGTCCTCGTCGATCTGGAGGAACCCGTATGGAGCGTCGCCGCCGTACCAGAGGGGGTTGGTCCCTGTGAACATGCCCGCCTCAAAGTCGTCTGGGATGGCCCACTCGCTGGGCTCGTACAGGTTCTTGGCCACCGTGTAGTTTTCGCCTTCGTACGCGGTGCCGTCGAGCATGTTGATCGAGTTGCTGGGAGGCGAGCCCACGGGCAGGCCGTCCCGATTTCCCAGGAGGCCCTGGTCGTGCATGCACCCGTCGCGGTCCTCCTCGGCGGCGTGGTAACACAGGTTGTAGCCGTTGTACTCGCCCGTCGCCTCGAACCTTGGGACGCCCACCTGCTGGACCAGGCGGCGGTGCTTGTCCTTGCACAGCACCGGGGCCCGCGCGTAGTACTCGGTGCAGGCCTGGTTGCCGTTCTCCAGGCAGTAGGTGTAGATGTACTCGCGCGACCCCTGGCCCGGGCTGGTGAAGTCCACGTCGCACATCTCGTACGGGTTGAAGTTGCCCAGCAGCCAGGGGTTGACCGTGCGGAACCGGAGGGTGGCCTCAGACTCTTTGCGGCACACGTGCTGGGCCTGGTCCCCCTTGCACACCTCGGTGTCGTCGAACAGGGCGTCCACGAAGCGCTTGCGAAGGGAGCGGTTCGTGTTCGCGTAGTAGAGCATGATCCCCCTGGAGAGCACGCTGCGGTCCAGCGGCCACTCGAGCTGCCCGCCGGCGGGGATCTTGACGCTCCCGTCGTGCTTGTAATGCCTGGCGACGTGCTGCTTGAGGCGCAGGTAGTGCGGGTTGTTGCAGGTGGTGAACTTGACGGCGGAGGCCTCGTCCGAGGAGATCTCGCACATGATGGCGCGCTGAGGGTCCGGCTGGATGTTGCGCTCGTAGTCGAGCAGGGCTGACAGGTCGACAGCGTCGAAGGTCCAGGCCCGAGGCGCAAACCACGGAAAAACCTTGGGGGGGAGGGCCGGGGGGTCGGCCAGTTTGGTCTCGCGGTACCGCAGGCGCATCTGGGCGTATACCTGATCCATCACCTGGGCCTCGCACGACGGGTTGTTCTCCGTGCAGGCCCCGCTGTCGATCACCGCGCTGGCCACGTACCGGCAGTTGAACCGACCGTTGCGCCGCTGGTAGATGGGGATGCTGGAGCAGTCGGTGTCCCCGCACGTGCGCAGGAGGTCGACGCGTGTTCCGCCCATGGACCTGTTCGCCAGCCCCCCGCAGTCGTTGGTGTTGAACTGGGGCAGCCGGACGAAGGCCGGGTCGTAGGCCGGGAGGAACACGCACGTCCTGGGGACCGACTCGTCCATCTCGGTGGTGCCGTCCCGCGCAGACAGGGCAGGAGTCAGACTGACGGGGAGCGGGCGCGCCTCGAAGTCGTACGCGGCCGGCGGCTGGTCGTGGAACCGGAGGGCGCCCGTGCTGCCAGAGGTGACCGTCTCAAGGGGCAGAACGCCCAGCTGAGAGAGCATGAACTGCCTGGCCTCCTCAATGACGGTGCTGCTGGCGGCGCCGTCCTGCCGCTCCAGGTTCACCGGGTCGTAGTCGGTTAGAGACTCGATCCAAGTGTCCCTGCGGATCCCGACAGACTCCAGCTGGTCCAGCAGCTTCTCATGCCACTGAAGGGTGCAGGACTGGCTGTCGTGCCAGTTCCAGATGACCGCCCGCTGCTCCGGGACGTAGCCGTCTTCCCCGTACGGATCGCCAAAGGGGCCGACGCGCCACAGGATGTTCTTGGAGCAGCGGGGGTAGCTCAGGTCCTGCCGAGCGGACGGGTACATGCGCGCGACGAGTTCGGCCACCACGGCGTCGAGGGCGACCTGACTGGCGTTGAGCTGCTGGTCGCGGTAGGCGAGGACGTCCTGTGTGAGGTACCCCCCGCGCACATGCTGCAGGTAGGTCTGGTAGGAGTCCCCCGCGGTCGAGACGCTCTGGTAGTTCGAGGTCGTGTGGCTCTCCCGCAGGGCGTAGGGGCGGCAGGTTTGGGGGGCGTGCTGGGACGTCTGGATCTGCGTGCCGCTCATGACAATGCACTGGTAGAACCAGTCAAACGGGATCTCGTAAAGGGCGAACATGAAGGGGAAGTACAGACCCCTCCCGATCATCTTCTGGCTGCTGGCTGCGGTGGCGCTCATGCCCGCGAAGAGGTCCGACGCGCAGGCGGTCACCTGCAGGTACCGCTCCAGCGTGCTGAACAGGGGGATGACGTAGAACAGGTCCCGCAGGCCCTGGAGCACAGCGAGGCGATCCTGGTTCGAGGCCTGGTACTCGGTCTGGATGCTGTTGCAGGCACGGGTGATTCCTGAATCGTCAAACAGGCGGCATGACTGGACCCGCTGCACGCAGAGGAGCTGGTACAGCGGGAAGCGGTCCACGTCCAGGACGCACCCCCCGCTGGACAGCAGGCCGAATGCACCGCAGATGAATGCGTCCTGCTCGCTGTAGTTGGTCCAGCCGCCCCGGGGGTCCCGGACCGTGCGCTTGACCGCCACGCCCTCCACCGTGAATCTGGATGGGTAGCACTGGCCGATGCCGCCGCACGCGACGAACCGGTTGGTGCTGAGCTCGGCCAGGCTGGCCAGCCCCATGCCTAGAAACCCGGTCCGCGTCTGGTTCCGCTCGTCCATGTCGGCCAGCAGGATCTGGCGGGTGGACGTGTTGGCGTGCAGGCGGACGAAGGGGTCGTACTCCAGCTGGCTGGTCTGCCAGACGTCGGTGTTGGTGAGCACTGTGGCGTGACCCGAACGGGGGGCGCACTGGGTGAAGCCCCGCAGGCGCTCGTAGTCCCGGTCGCACACGGTGGGTCGCAGGAACATGAGCTCGGGGCGGGCGTTCCCCGTGGGCCACCACTTGGACTGGTTGGCGTCGAGCTGCTCCAGGTCCACGAGCTTGCACCTTTCTGGGTCAAGGCCGAGCGTGCCGTCCCCCGCCAGGACAGAGCAGCCCGGCCGCGAGTAAACGTACGTGTATTTGAACCAGTCCTCAAACGAGCACATGCCGTGGGCGCGAAGGAGGTCCTGCCCCGTGTTGCCCCAGTAGGAGGCCTGCAGCAAGCTGAACTCCCTGGAGTGCCGGCCGCAGCTGGCGCCCCGCACGGCCATGCCCAGGCTGATGCTGTCGTTGGCCAAGCGCAGGCGGTTCTGCACGGCCAGCACGGGGATCTCGCACGTGCCCACGCCTGAGCACATGCGCTCATCGGGGCAGTCGCTGTGGCGGATGCACTGGACGGCCGGGTCCACGCAGACCCCTCGGCACGGCCCGCTGCTTCCAGGACAGTCCGTGTCGTTCCTACAGTTGAGGCTGAAGTCCATGGAGCAGGCCAGGCCCCTGCACGCGTATCCCGGAGGGCAGGTGCTGGCATTCGGGCACTGCAGCATGGAAAAGTCTTGGCAAGCGGAGTCCGTGTCCTGGCCCCACGTGTTGCCGGCGGCCTGGATATCCTGCCAGGGGCCCAGGTGGAACATGTCCTGGCTCGTTGCCGGGTAGGTGCGCGCTGTCTCCGGTGGCATGTTGGGTATGGTTCCGACGGAATAGCGGGCGGATTGGTGCGCGGCCCGGTCGGTCTGCATGGTCGGCCACGGGAGGTGCGAGCTGCTGGACGCGCACTTCCACTCGGTCCAGTCGCTGCCGGCATGAGCCCGTTTCCACGGGGGCAGCGTGAAGTCCTCCTTGTCCTCGGGCCGGATCTGCGTGCAGTAGCGCATGGTGTTGGTCTCGGGCATGGGCATGCCGAACGAGCCCGCCCGGCACAGGCCCGCCCCCCCGAAGTGCGAGTCCACCAGGGTGGGGTCGCGCAGGAGGTCGTGCTGGTACACGAGCGAGTGGGTGGCCTCGTCCAGGGCGAAGGCCTGCGCGAACCCCCGGAAGGCGGTCTCGTTGGCCTCGCAGGGCACGGTGACGTGGTAGCCCACGGGGAAGGCCCATTCCTCGGGCCACCAGTCGAGCACCCCGTCGCAGTACTCGCTGTTCTCTGCCATCGGGCCCTCCGCCCGCCACCAGGGTTGGCCCTGCGCGGGCACGTTCCCCGCGGCGTCCGGGTCGTTCAGCATCTGCTGGGCGAAGTCCGGCCGCAGCAGGCTGGCCTCCGGGTCCGGGAGCGGGTGCTGGCCGTCGACCCAGCCGATGGGGGCCCCGCGCTGCAGGAGGGTGCGCGGGTCGAACCGGAGCCGGCCGTCCTCCCCAGCGGCCAGGATGTCCCGAACTGAGATGGCGATCTGTCTGCCAGTCTTGCACAGGTTGGAGCCCTCCCGGCGGCACGGGTCATAGAAGACGCCGTCCACGCTGATCAAGCACCCGGGTGTGACGTAGGCCGTGCTGCCGGCGGGGACCTCGGTCAGGTAGAAGTGCGGGCAGGCCACGACGTCCTTGCTGGCGGCGTCGGTGAGGGGCTTGAACACACCGAGGGACACGCACACGTGCAGGAGGTGCAGCTGGGCCCCGCACCGCTTGCGCCAGCGGGCGGCCACCTCCCGCTGTAGGGCGAGGTCGTCCTCCAGCTCGGGGAGGTCCAGCAATCGGAAGACCTGCAGGCGGGCGAGCTCGATCGCGTACCGCAGGCAGTAGGCGAGCGCTCCTGCCTCTTCCACCCCCTGGGCGGCGGGGAAGAGCTGGTCCACAAACGGCTGCACCAGGTCCTGCACGGGGGGCGGGGGCTGGCACGTCGTGAGCCGGCCGCGCTCCAGGGGGATCTCACGCTGGGCAGGGTTGACAAATCGCTTGGCGAGGGCAGGCAGGCTGCCCAGGTTGCCCGCCCGCAGGCCGGCCCGCCCGTGCCTGAGCAGGTCCCGCGACGACGTGCGCAGCTGGGCGGTCTCGTTCAGGGCCAGCCACCTCTCGTTCGCGACTGGGTCCAGGTAGCCCCAGTGCGCGGACAGCTCCGTCTCCGGGCAGTGCCATGCCGGTGAGAACAGCGCCAGCACGCGGGGGTCCTCCTCCGCCGCGTACGATCCGTCGGCCTGGCAAGTCCCGAGCGCCTTGCACACCAGCGCCAGGGTGTTGTCCTGCGTGGGCGGGAAGCAGCGGGCGCCCCGTCTTGGCCACCCACAGACGCACGATCTGGCGCCGACCTGGAACCGCTGTGGGTGGTAGGCGCGGCCCTGCTGCAGCTGGCTCGAGTCCAGGAGAGGGTTGCCGTTTTGCACGAATGGCTCGTAGTCCACGGGCCCCTCGTCGGCGAGGTTTGTTTCCCCCTCCTGCGCGCACATCTGGCTCGGGGAGGGGGCGTGCCTGGGGCTGTAGTGCCGGAACAGCGGGCTGTCCCGGAACGCCTCGGCCGTGAAGACGCGCACAAACTCCTCCAGGCGCGCCGGGTCGCCGTCGAACTCGCCATTCCCGCCGTCGAACCGGACCGAGCCCGTCGGGTCCACGGGCAGCGTGAAGAAAACCTGCTTGAGGGAGGCGTGGCACACGTCCCAGAGGGTGGAGTCCTCCTGGAGCAGCGGGCTGAGCGCGTCCGTCTCCGCCCTGTAGCCGGCGGTCGCGTTGGTGGGGTCGAAGCGCGCCTCCTCCGTCACTCGCTCGCTCCCCGACCAGTCGTAGGCGAGGGTCTCGTTCCCAGCCACGTCCTGCATGAACCACAGCCAGGGCGCGCGGCTCTCGAGCGCCAGGTCGTGCAGGCGGGCCATGTCGTCCTCCAGCGCCATCAGGACCGTCTGGCTGCTGATGGACGTGTACGGCAGGCCCAGGTGTTCCGGGAGGAGCGGGGCTGACAGGTTCGACGCGCAGCACCGGGGGGACACGCTGGCGTCCGCGCAGTGGCACCCGTACCGCCCCGTGTCGTCCCAGCGCCGCAGGAGGTCCTCCAGGGTGGCCCGGAGGATCACAGCCACGTTGGACGTGTTCTGGTTGGGCGGGGCGTCCTGTGGCAGCAGGCTGCGCACCAAGTACCGCATGAGCGCCTTGCGGGCCGGGCTGCCGCATGTAAACGGGAGGGAGACAGGAGCGGGGCAGGTCCGGGGGTCGACGTGGCGCTGCTGGCCCTCGCCCTCGTCCCGCGACCAAAACGGCCCCCGCAGGCACTCCTCGCCCGCGGGGCAGTCGGGGACTGGCCAGTAGTCCACGCGCGAGTAGGGGCCCATGAAGATGCAGTCCATGGTCTGGTGCAGCACGTCCCCCTCGACGCTGAAGAACTCGGCGTGGACCTCGGGGGTGCCGGACGCGTTCCACACGGCCAGCGAGGCCAGGATGGCGTCCACGACCAGCCTGTGGGCCTGGCTGTACAGGCCCTGCACCAGGCCGTCCCGGTGCTCGCCGTGCGACAGGACCCTGTGCTGGGTGGCCAGCGGTACGTCGTTGTCCGAGCGAGGGGTCCAGAGGTGGGCGGGAATCGCGCAGCCAGTGGTGTGGGACTCCATGCCGTCCACGCAGGCCTGGAACGGTGGCAGCCCCTTGTCGGCCGGGCCCGTGAAGACCAGGCAGGCGTCCGTGTACTCGGGTCCCAGACGGGTCGCGTTGAGGCGCTCGTACTGCCAGTACGCGTCCGATGACATACTGGCGTCGTTGAGGTAGGTCTCGTGGCAGTGCTGGACGAGCGAGCCGGAGGAGGAATCTCCAGTGGACAGGCACGGCCCGACCTGGAACGGCAGGCCTTCCGGGACCACGGGGTCGCTCTGGAACTCGACCTGGTCCCACGAGGCGGGCTGGAAAAGCATGTACGCCGCGGGGTCCCACCGGCGCTTGAGGAAGTTCTCCCTGCACTTGACCAGGACGTTGACGGTCGTGACCCCCTGGCTCGCGAAGTATTCCTCGTTGGGCGGGCTGCACTTGTACCCGTTCGAGCCTTGCGCGACGCACTCGACGTAGGCCTGCAGCTGGCTGGACTTCTCCTGCAGCTGGGCGTACGTGAACGGGTTGTGGACGTAGTAAGGCTGGTTGTTGCTGTCTATCATGCCCAGCACGCCCGTGCACCAGAGGGCCGCCTGCTGCAGGCCCTCCCGCCGTCTCTGGTCGGGGATCTGCAGCACGTGGTCCCCGCACGCGCACCGCACGACGTCCTTGAGGAAAAAGTCCGGCGGGCTGCAGCGGGCCATGTTCTGGGATTGCACCAGCCCGCCCAGTGACTTGCCCACGCCGATCAGGTAGGCCAAGAACCCGTCCGCGATGTGCACGATGGGCTCTATCTGCGCGACAAGCAGGCGCTCGAGCGCGTTGGACACCAGCGAGGTGACGGTTGCGCCCAGCGAGGGGGCGTCGTCCTGGGGGAAGCTCGCAAGCACCTCGGCCCCCAGGGTCAGGCACTGGCCAGCGATCAGGTCACCCGCTGGCGTGTCCTTGCCCATCCGGATGGATACCTTGAAGTCGTTTGTGGGGGCCAGCGCGATGATGCCGGAGACCTGCCAGACAGAGGGGTTTAGCTGTTTGGACACATCGGATCGAAGCGGGCATGACAAGAGGAGCGACCTGACACATCAGGATCTGATGGGACACCGCCAGCCCATACAAAGGAAACAGGGTCATCTGGTGCATGAACGCGTTGATCGCGGTCGACGAGATGGTCAGCACGGCGTCCGCGTTGGTGTCGACGTTGCTCGCGCCGCCGTACATGTACCCGACGTCCGCCCGCCCCAGCTGGAGGGCCGCGTTGATGGTCGCCGTGAGGATCGAGAAGAACTGGGCGCTGCTGTCCTTGGCCTGGCACATGTAGCAGAGGAACTGGTCCTCGGGCCACAGCAGGTACGCCTCTTTCAGGTTTAGCAGACTCAGCTGCAGGGCCAGGGCGAGCATCTCCGTGAAAATCGCCCACGCCCCCTGGGTGGACAGGAGGCCCATCCGCCCCGTCTGACGCAGGAGGGCCCCGATGCCGCACAGGGGCCGGCGCTGGTGCACGGGCGTCCCCACGCAGTTGACCAGTGCGCACTTCTGGTAGGCCAGGCACAGGCGCTGGGCCTGGACGCCCGCGCACCCCTCGCAGCCGTGCTCGTCGCAGCTCCCCTGGATCTCGACGCTGTACTCGACGCCCGCTGACCCGAAGACGCCCTCCACGAAGCCGTCCGTGCTCAACCGGACCTCCTTGAGCCAGTCCCAGCCCGTCCGGCTCGTCGCGAACACGATGCCCGGCCTCTCGGACCGCGCGGCAAGGGCGGCGTCCCCCATGGCGGGCAGGGCCACGGGCGCGAGGATCTGGATGGGCTGGGGCATCGCGAGGCGCCCCCCGTTCATCGCGAAGAACCGCGCGCGGGCGGGCAGCAGGCCGGAGAATTTCGGGAGGAACAGGTAGTCGCCCTCCCAGAGCCGGGTGTACCAGTAGTCGCCCCGTCCGAACCGCACGAGGTCCACGTCCGTGTTCCGCCACCGCCCGTACGTCGTGAGGTTCGTGCCCAGGGGTGGGAGCAGGGCGAGGTGCACGGACAGGGTGTCGGCCTCGGCGGCCTGCTGGCCCGTCTTGGGGTCCACGTACGCCTGGAGCCGCCGGGCCAGCACGTCCACCAGGAGGAAGCCCTCCACGACCCAGAGGTTCTCCACCCGCAAGAGGGTGTTCCCGTCCCCGAGCAGCCCGCTCACCACGGGTGGGGTCTGGAATTTGCCCGAGCTGTTGAGGAGGAACACGCCCTGGGTCCCGTCGTCCAGCTGCGCCAGGGCCGCCAGCCATTCCCCGGTGTCGTCCCCGAACTGCAGGTCCAATAGGGCGCCCGGCACCGTGATGGGGCCGTACCCGACCCGCTCGCTCCGGTACACGGTCGAGGACGGGGACCGCGGGGCGCACCAGAACTGGACCTGCACGTCCGCAACCTTGACCTCGGCCAGCGCGAGGGCAAAGTCCTGCTGCTGGGCCCGCAGGAGGCAGCCCCCCTGGCCGGCCGGCAGCTCCACGGAGGCCGAGACGTTGGCCAGCATCAGACCCGTGTCCAGCTCCCCGGGGAAGAACAGGCTCTCCATGGCCACCGTGACCGACGCTGGGGACCTCAGGCCGGACTGCGCGTCCTGGAACGCCCGCCACTCGGAGGCGCAGGTCTGCTTGCACATGCTTGTCCCAGCGCATCTGTGGAAATAATCGACCGGCTGCGGCACAATCACCACGACGTGCGGGTCGTTCTGGAAGTCCAGGCAGCGCCCGGCCTTGTCGTCGAAGGTCGCGGTCACGTACTCGACGGAGCTGCCCAGGGCATCCAGGGCCGCGTACTGGTGCGCGAAGAACGGGTCCAGCGCGCCCCCGACGGCGGTCTTGACGGTCTCCAGGACCCGCTCGCACGCCATGGTCCGGATGGGCTGCGTGCCCATGAGCTCGTTGGTGATGGCGTACAGGGTCGGCAGGAGCGACGCCGGCAACGGGGGGGCACACTTGCGGGTCACGACGGCGGGGACGCTCCTTCCCGAGACGTCCTTGCACACGCACTTGGCCATCGGGATCCGCACGAACACGTCCAGCCCCAGCCGCAGCATGCCGTCCCCGAGCTCGGCCCCGGCGGCGCACTGGTGGTACAGCAGGTCGGCCCACGGGTTGTCCACGCCGAACATGACCTGCGCGAGTGTATCATGTTGTTGTCAGAATGGTCCCCATCAAGAGTTCAGGCGAGCAAGAAGGGCTTACTTTGAGACCACCGCATGCCAGCCGCATCCTGCTCGTCACGCTCGCGGTGAACTCGTCCCGCAGGTCGTACAGGTCCGCCCAGAAGAGCGCGAACGCCCCGGAGAGGGTGACGTCCTGCAGCGGGTCCAGGAATCGCTTGAGCAGGTCCAGCGCCACGGTGGAGAAGGCCGTGTACGCGAACCGGCTCCAGGCCAGCACCCCCGCGCCAGGGCTGGCCAGTCCCGCCACCATCCTAGCGCCATCCCCCGCGGTGCCTGCCTGGATAGTAGCCCAGACCTGGAAAACGACCGCTCGTCAGCGGGTGTGTCGGGCGCGTGCAAGAGGAAGGGGCACATACCTGCATCGCCTGCTCCCGGATCGGGACCCGCGTGAGGGTCAGCACGCCCGCCCCGCCCGCCCACACGTCCACTGCGCCCTGGCCGTACTGGCTCATGCCGTCCAGCACGTTGGTGATGGGCTTGGCGATCCCCGGCTTGCTCTCGGGTGCGATCAGCCGGGCGAGGAGGCTCAGGCTGTGCCAGAACACCGCCGCGGCGTCGTCCAGGCTGTCGAAGAAGTCGTCCAAGGAGTACACGCGCTCCCCGCAATTGGCCAGCACCGAGTGGTACAGCGCGCTCCCGGGCGCAGGGCATCTCGCGCCGCCGGACGAGCCCCACACCGCGGCCAGGCCGGGCGTGTACGTGATGGCGTACACGACAAACTTAAGCAGGAACACCCCCGCGTTGCCGAGCTCCGCCAGGAAGGTCCCCACCCGGGGGAGCCGCTGGAGGGCCGGGCACAGGGCGGGGATCTGCGTGGGGATGCCCGACGACGCGGGGTCGGTCTGCCAGACTGTCCGGCGCACCCGCATTGTCGCAGGGTGGAGCCAGTACGTCGTGCGGCTGGCGTTGGTGAAGATCCCGGTCCCGACGTCCCAGGCGGTCACGGGGCTGCTCTCCAGAGTCACCGCGATGTTGTCCTCGTTCAGGTACTCGAGCGCGCGGATGCTCACGTTGAACACGGCGTCGCACTCCCGGCCCAGAATCCGCGAGAACCCGTCAAACGTCGCGAACCGGACCAGGTCGCTCCCGCACGAGTAGGCCGCGCACCGGCGGTACGCGCTCACCCGGTACACCCGCAGCCTCGAGTAGCTGCTCGCGAAGAGGATGCCAAACTTGGACAGCTTCTCGGGGTTCCCCTTGTCTGCGCAGTACTCGAGGTACGGGCTCAGCACGTCCGCGTTCGGGCTGCTCGCGTAGAACACGTAATTGCGCGAGTTGGTCGCGGCGATCCGGTTTGTCTGGTAGCCATACGGGATGGTCACTCTGGCCTCGCTGTCCACGTCCTCCAGCGGCACCACGGCCCGCGGGTGGGACGGGAGCTGCTGGTTGATGCTGTTCAGACTGAAAATGTCTGTCTCGTCGCCCTCCAGGCGCTCGACCTGCAGGCAAGAAGAACAAAAAAGGTCAGAATCCTCTCGCGTGGAGTCCGACCCAACACCAGGTCACCTGCACGCTCTCCGCGCCCCCGCCCAGGTCCAGCGCGGTGAACACGGTGTCCCCTGTCACCACGAAGGGCTGGCCCTCCAGCACCACGTTGTACGACACGCGCGGGGGCTTCTCGACCACGCTCGTCACCCCCAGGGCGGGCCGGCAGATGCGCGACTCCCCCGGCTGGACGAAGCCGTAGACCGCGGTCCCGCCCGTCTGCAGCAGACCGGCCATCGTGCTGGTCGCCCGCGCCGAGTTGACGGACCGCGGCATGCCCAGCTGGACAGACTCGGGCCCGGACCCCGTCAGCGCGCAGTCCTGCCCCAGGATCGTCGCGCCGTCCCGCCACCGCGCGGCCCGCACGAAGGCCAGGTTCGCCCGCCCGCTCCCCGCCGACCGCGCCGCCATGCAGAAGGGGATGCACGGGGCCACTTGGATGCACGCCGTCTCCGCGTTGAGCCCTGCGTCCTGCCCGCACTTCGGGATCAGCCACACGGTCGCGTCCAGCTCCCGGCAGGTCCCGCGGGAGATGCAGTCGTGCGTCCGCTCGTCTGGCCGGGCCTCGTATCGCGTGTAGGACCAGCGAACGGGTCGGACGTAGATGTCCACGCCCGGACAGGTGTACAGGCTCGCCGCGGACGGATCGGAGAAGAGCACCTCCAGCCGGTAGTCCTCCAGCGCGGCCTCGCTCGGCACTCCCGACAGCGGCAGGATCGCGCAGACCACCCGCATCCCGTCAGACGTATCCGAGCAATTGCACCCGAGCATGGCCGTCGTCTGCATGGAGCCCGCCGTCTTGCCGCTTGAGAAGGCGCTCACGTCCAGGTCCTGCGCCCCGGACGAGTACGCCACGGCCGCCACGCCCAGGGCCGGGTCCACCGCAAATGGCCAGGTCCTCACCTTGGCCTGCGTGCCGTCCGTGTGCCCGAGGTACAGCGCGGTCCGCCCGTCCGTCAGCGCGTACAGCCAGTCGGTCAGGCCCACCAGGACCGCTGGACCCCCCGCGAACGCCGCGTCCTCGGCCAGCAGATCCGGTATCATGGCGTTGTCCTCGGTCGCGCACTGGGGCGGCTGGCCACCCAGCACCGACTCCACCACCAGGAAGGCCACGTTCACCCAGTTGTCCACGGCCAGGCCCAGGCTCGACAGGCCCGCCGCCAGGAAGTTGAAGAAGGGCGCCAGGTCGGGCGTGCACATCAAGACGGCATACTGGTTATTGGCCTTCTCCTGGCACCGCACGGCCGTCGTGTGCGGGATCACGGTCAGCAGCTGGACAACGGCGTTCACCAGGCTGTGCACGGCCTCCGCCAGGTGGATGTCCGCCAGCGGGTACACCAGCACGTCCAGGGGGGCGGCCAGCGTGCTGCAGAAGGCGTGCCCGAGCTGCGCGCCCCGCAGGCCGAACTCCCGCACGGCCAGCATGCTCGGGAACAGGTTGAGCACCCCCCGCTCGGGCAACAGGCAGGCCCGGCCCGCGCAGAAGAAGGACTGGAGCCACTCCGACAGCGCCAGGCTCAGCGCCGTCACCAGGTTGACCAGGGTCAGCGCCATCTGTACCAGCACCTCCACCTGGTCGATCAGGATGGGCAGGAGGCCCTGCGTCGCCAGCGCCTTCAGGAACCAGGCCGCGCTGTTCCAGAGCGGTAGGAGGCCCCGCAGGACCAGGTCCAGCATCTGCAGGGGCAGAAGCACGACCTGGTGCACATACGGGCCAGCATACCGGTTGTACATCTTGGCAGTGCCCGTCCAGACCTCGGGGAACTCCGTGTACGTGACGTACAGCGCCGAGAAGGACAGGAACACCACGAACCACAATAACCACCACTTGAGCACGCCCGACACCACCCGCATCCCCGCGCGCACGCCCGCGGCCAGCGAGCTCGTCCCCGCCATCGCCAGCGCGATCAGCATCTGCTTGGACGTGTACTTTTTGAAGCCGGACGCGCGCACGACCAGGGAGGCCATCCCGTGCAGGATGATCCCCGCCAGGCTCCAGATCGCGAGGGACAGGCCGAACGGGATGGCTAAAACCTCCATGCCAGCCATCTCTCTCCCTCGCGCAACAAAGAAGGTTTTATATAGAGCGCGGTCCCGAACGGGATGGCTAAAACCTCCATGCCAGCCATCTCTCTCCCTCGCGCAACAAAGAAGGTTTTATATAGAGCGCGGTCCCACTGGAGCACTCCAGTATTTATGCAATCATCCTGGCAAACAGCCCAGCCGTCCATGGACCCCCGGGGCACCCTCCTCCTGCTCTGCCTGGCCGTCCTGGCCGGCGCGATTCACCCGCCCAACGCCACGTTCCCCGTCGAACACGTGCCAACCGTCAACATCAGCTTCATCAAGGAGGTCACCCTCAGCGTGGCGCCGCAGGACATCGAGCTCACCCCGCACGAGGAGCAGGAGGTCTCCAGCTTCCTCGAGTCGGGCCTGCGCCTCCTGGACCCCATCATGCGCTTCTTCGACGGCCTGGTCGGCTGGACCCCTCCAGCCCAGCAGCAAGAGACCCCTCAAATCACGTTTACCTAGTCGTCCCGGTAGCAGCCGACCAGGTTCGGGTCCGTGATGGCGGTGTAGGCCCGACGGCATCGGTTGCACGAGACGCATCTTTGCAAGAGCTCGCCAGTCTGGGAGTTTTGCACGGCGGGGTCGCAGAACTGGAGCAAGTACCCCCTCTTGTTGCACCTGAAGAACCCGTTCTCATCGCCCGTCGAGCCACACTGGAGGCAGCTTGTCGCCGCAGAGGCAGGCTGATGGTAGTGAATCGGGCACTGCACCCGCGTCCCGTTTGGGCACATGTAGCCCGGCTCGCACGGCACGCAGTCTTGTCCAGATGGGTACATGCCTGGGTTGCACACGCATTCGGATCCGTCGGGGCTCATCCGGAAGTTTTCGTTGAGACAGTTCACAGGGGGCGAGTCCCCACCTGACCGTACAGGGTCAGAACAGGCCAGCTGGTAGACAAGAGAACCGAGATTACCTGGGCATCTCCATGCGAGGGTCGTGTCAATGAACGTGTTTCGTGCGGTACCGGCGTAATGGGATACGCATGAAACGCACTTGCTCACCGCTGAGCACGGGTAGCAGCTTCCCACTGTCCAAGAAGGTGTTGGTCAGCTTGCCAGTGTACGCTGAACCACAGAGAAACATGACAAATACCCACCTGGCCCTCCTGGTAAAGCGTGAATGTCCCTGCCGACGGTTCTATCCGGGCCTTGCGGGATCAGCCACTTGCAGCTGCTGGTCTCCCTGCAGGTGTTCCATGTCCCAGGAGAGCAGGGCTTGCACTCCACGCGGTTCACCTGGAGACCAGTCTGCAGGAAGGAAACTCACTCATCGCGCCCAAGTTAAGAAATAGCGTGAAAACAAGAGTCTTACCGACGTGTCCGAGTTCCCGGTTGAATACTCCCCGTTCGAGCAGTTTGTGATGCAGCCGCTCAGCGCGCAGTAATCACACGGGACCCTGAATCGTGGGATCAGGAAAGCCCCCCCGATCGTGGTCAAGGACTGTCCCGTGAAAAAGCGAGCGAGTTCTGCCCGGATGGATTCCTCATACACCACCCCCGTGCTGATCGTATAGACCTCCAAGTAACACTTCCTGGGTTCCGGGGTCTGCAAGCAGACTGTGGGGCAGTCGGATTGGCTGCAGCAGGGGCTGAGCGATTGGATCTGGGTCCCCTGTCTGCCAGATTTCGTGACATCGATGGTGCTTCCTCTCCAGGTCTGGGTCGCTGGGATTGGGAAGAATGGGCGCTCCACCGTTTTCCCATCCGCATAAAACGGCCTGACTCGGATACTGGTCTGCCCTAGCAGCTGTCTGCACGTCGTGGGTGATACCTGCTTGGCTATCTGTTCGTCGGAAATCCACGTCTTGGCAATCGCTTGCAGGTCGGAGCCACATGCTATCCTGGACTGGAAATTGTCTGGGATCTCGCTCAATACCATGTTTGTGCTTCCGTCCGAGAATGCAATTTCTCCTTGGTTACCAGCAACGCCCTTCCATAATACGTCGGACGCGTAATACACCAGAGTCGGTATCTCTGGTTTGCGTATGAACACAGTCTTGGCGTAGAAACTGATATCGTCAAGAAGATTTATTTTCTGGGCTGCACAGATCACTGCGAGAAGGAGTATTGTGTATCTCATTGTCATGGCTGCCAGATAGACAAGCCAAATCTAAATACCCGCCCACGCGCCGATCCGGGACTCCTCGCCCAGCCCGCCCCACGCGCTGCACAGGCACGGCGAGGGCGGGTACGCGTCGCGCCAGTTTAAGGTCCAGATCGTCTCGCGCAAAGCCCAGCTCGGCACGCTCGCATAGAAACGCCAGGCATCGGGTGGGTCTGACGGGTTGAACCAGTCGGGCATGCTCGCTTCTCCAGACCGCGCGAGAGTAATTTTAATACAAACTCACTCCTCGTGCTCCTGCACGCTCACGGCCTGCATCTGGTGCAGCAGGCTGTCCTCGGCCTGCACAAACCCCATCATCTCCTCCAGAATTTCTGTCGTGAGCGAGATCCCGTGCAACCCAAAGAAGAGGGTCTTGATCTTGAGGTAGAGCATGACACCGTCCGGGCGGCCCTCGTTCAGCTGCTCGATCGCCATCGGCACGACGCGATGAACCACCGCCTGCACAGCCTCAGTAGTGGGATGCGTGTACCGCACGTACGCCATGGCAAACTCCCGCGCGGCGTGGACAAACGGGACGCACTGGGCCATCGGGAAATTAGAAAGTGTGGCGGTCCTGCCGAGGTCCCGCGCCACCTCCAGAGCAGCATAAAACTGGCAGAGCATCTCGTTCGCCGCCTTGAACAGGGGAAACTCTGGCAGTCCCGCGTCGGGCGGGATGATCTTCTCCAGCACGAACATCAAAAGACCGACAGGCACTCCCGGCTCCGTCGCGGCGGTGTCGGGGCTTGGCTCGGCGGTGCTCTGGAGGATCCCCGTGTTCGTGCAGTTCCAGCGCCTCAGGATGAACAGGAGGTCCATCATTTCTTCCGACGCCAATGGAACAAACGCCTTCAGGAATTCGAACATCATCTGCTGGAACCGGGCCGTCTTGCACAGGCGCGTCATGCCGTCAATCTGGTTCTCCATCCGACTGGCAAAAGAACAGCAAGCGTCAGACCAGAGCAGACAGACAGGAGCTGGAAATGACAGATATTACTCACACTTCTGCCAGAAAGAGGGCCTGTTCGAACTCGTTCAGCAGCTGTTCAACCAGTTTTGGGGGTGTTGTAGCCATGCTTGCCTGTCGAGCGTCTCGTGCAAACCAGACGAAATGAATTATATCTCGCTCTTCAGGATTTTTTTGCAATAGTCACACGCATCCAAAAATGGCAATTTTTTTTTCTAGTCCCGGCATCCAAAAATGGCAAATTTTTTTTCTAGTCCCAGCATCCAAAAATGGAAAAAAAACTGGCTCTTCGCGAACAGTCACGCCAGTCCATAAAAATCAGTCACTCTCGTGCGCCACTCCTTTCGAGATGCAACAACAGCAACCCGTCTTCATCGTGCCCTCGCCCAACGCCTTCCAGCAGCTAGATATCATCAAGCAGCAAATTGAAACGCTGGAGCACACGATCCGACAGGCCGAAGCCAACGATCAGGACGTCGCCAAGTCCACCCGAGATTCCCTCGCCTTCCTGCGCGCCCAGCACGAAAACCTCTCGCTCTGGCAGCGGACCATGATCCCCCAGACCTTCCCCCCGGGCATGATCTTCGTCGCGTCGGGCGGGCAAGCCTACTACCACACACGCCTCCCCGACGCGTCCGGCATGCAGGAGAGCGCGTTCCTCAGGTCGATGCAGGAGAACGCAAGTATGCAGCGAGTGCGCCCCGTTTCGCCCGTCCACATCCCGAAGATCCCGTCCATCGAGCCCATCAAGACCCTCCAGTACCCGACCCGCCGCTCCTCTAGGCCCAAGAAGTCGGCAGGCAGCGAAGTCACCGTCACCATCCGGACGCGTAATGGGAAGGACCCCGTCGTCAAGACCTCCGCCAGTCCGGGCAAGACAACAAAGCAGGACAAGACCAAGAAGCAGGACAAGGCCAGAAGATCCGAAGCCCTCGCCGGCCTCAACCCGTTCCAGGACGCCATGGTGGCAGCCGGGCACGCCATCCCCCGCCCTCCAGAGAACGGGCGCCAGATCGACGGGAACTGGGTCATCGACGAGGCCAACGACTCGGTCCGGATCAACGGGCGGCTCTACACCCCCGAGCTCTTCTTCTGGCTCACCGACCCCAATGGCAACAAGTTCTTCGTGTGCATCCCGTTCAGCAAGTGGGACTCCGACGACCAGTGCTGGGTCATGCGCATCCTCTTCAGCAACGGCACGGCCTCGCTCTACCGCGGCACCACGACAAACGGGCGGTTCGAGGCCGTCCGGAACCTCCAGAAGCTGGTGGATCCTCTCTTGGCCCGTCTGTGGTACGTCAAGGTGAGCTTGCATGGCAGGTTTGTGCAAGGGTGTTCTCCAGCTAACCCGCCGCCCGAAACGCAGCCCACCGCGAGGGTCCCCAAGGCCACGCTCGACCTTCGCGAGTCCGACGCCCTGCACTACCCGCTCCCCAAGAAGTTCGACGGCTACAAGCCGGGCGATTCCGTCTTCGTCCGGCGTGAGACGGACCAGCGCGCTTACATCAAGGAGGTCTACACCCTCCCGAATAGGGAGCGCGTCTATCTGGTCTTCGCGCCGTCCGAAAATGTCCCAGACTTCGAGGTGGATGGCGTCTTCCCGTTCGTGGCGACCGTCGGAGGGCAGGAGATCATGCCCCCGTGCGTCAGCTGGCATCCCCTTCATCAGGAGGACAAGTGCGTCCCAGTTTCCCCTCCCAGGCCCAAGCACCCAACTGACGTCTCAGCTGGCCTTTCCAGGTGGTGGGACAGGCTCGACATGAGCAATCCCAGCGAGTCCTCCAGTTACTGGCCCGTCCCATGCGGCTTCTGGCAGCAGGGGCACCTCGTGACCGTCCCCACGTCGGTCTTGGACCTCTCCAGGTACTGGCCCGTCTCGCGTGTTGTGCCTTCTGGGAGGCGGCATCCCGTGACTGTCGCCTCCTCCAGCCCCCGCAAGCTCGGCAGGATCGAGTACATCAGCGCGTACAACCAGTACGCCGATGTCGTCTTCCCGCTCGACCCGTCCCGCTCCGACCTGCGCCTCAGGGCGCGGGTCCCCGTCGTCCAGCTCCTCGGGCCCCTCATCGGGACCGATCTGGCCGCCGTCCGGTGGCCCGAGGACCGGCCCAAGCGTCCCTGCCCGCCGTCTCCGCCCCCGATCGAGGTGGGAGCCAACGCCGTTCCAGAGGTTGTGGAGGCCAAAACCCGCGTCCTCTCCGACCCGTCCAGCTGCCTGTCGTCCCGGCCGAGCAAGGTCCACAAGACCGAGCCTGTACTGCAGGACGAGCCGGAGAAGCAGGTGGGGCCGGAGAAGCAGGATGGGCAGGTCGAGCCGGAGAAGCAGGACAAGCAGGTCGAGCAGGACAGGCAGGACAAGCCGGAGATCCTCAAGACCGAACAGGGCGGGCCAGAAGACGACGAGCCGCACCCGAATGACAGCTCCTACGAGGCTGACCCGGAGGAGGAGATGGACGTCGACCAGTTCCTTCGCGAGGACTCGCCGGATTATTAGCCTACCCAACCGGGCGCAGTAAAGGCTTCATGCTCGTCCCTTCGGGATCCATGGCATGCTCCTCCACATAGGCCTCGCGCAATCCAGGCGGCTCCAGCGGATCAGGCGTATGGAACACGAAAAACGTCGCGTAGAACAAGATGAACACGACATAGGCAGCGTGCTCCACAATGTACGCGCTCTGCGTGTTCTCATCCTCCGCCCCACTCTCGCCCACATGCCTCAAGTGCTGGCCGTGCGTCTCCTCGATCGCCCAGAGCGTCACGAATGCCAGCACCAACCCCACAGTCGAGAGAAACAGGCACACCTCCATTCCAAGATGAATCTTGGCCAGATGCTTCTCCCGCTCGCCAGCCAGCCGTAACATGCTGATCGAGTATGCAGAGGAGCCCAAGCAGAACAGGAAAACACCCAGAAAATGGTTCAAGTTGTCCTTGTGATCAGCTAGCCAGCCCCTGCAAAAGAAAAAAACAGCAGAGCTAGTTAGAAGCTTTTTTTTTCTAGAAATCTAGACAAACCATAATAAGACTAGACACTTTCCTATCCTACCCCCCTCCCTCCCCCTCTAGACCTCTAGAGTACCGTACCGTACCTTATGTACCGGTACATGCGGTACGGTACGGTACTTTCTTGGTTACTGGCTGGCTGGCTGGGGGTGGCTGGCAGGAAATGCGTTACTCAAGTATGGCTTGTTTGTAACCGGCAGGCTGTTTTGACCAGTTGGCTAGAATTATAATGTTTAAAATAGCAGACCAGAATGCAGCTGGAAAGAGTGGGTTGTGCTGGTCAAATCATGCTATGGCCTGATTTCTAGAAGGCTAGAATTCTAGAATAATCTATCATCTTATCTCTCTCTCTCTCTCTCCTCCCCTACCCCCCTCCCTCCTGACCCTCTAGACCTCTAGAGTACCGTACCGTATCTCGAGTACCGGTACTACTACCGGTACACGGTAAGGTACGGTACATATTCTGACTTACTGGCTGGCTGGGGGTGGCTGGCTCCTCCTGGTCACGTTACTTTTGGATTTACCTGATTGCCCTGCCCGCCCGCTAGTTTTAAACTAGTTTTAAACCCGGCTTTATAACCCGCTCCACATACCAGCCAAACAGCGCCACGAAGAGGCCCGCGAAGCCTGCCATGACCCAGCCGGTCTGTTCGTTCCGGTAGCGCATGAGGTACAGGGCCGTCCCGAGGGACCGGATGGCCAGGGTGATCGAGAGGATGATGGTGTACTCGACGTGCTGGAACAGCGAGTCTGAGATCGTGTTTTGGCTCGCTAATTCATACGTGAACAGGTAGTACGAGAAGAAGAC
>SXGQ01084987.1_pt1 | contig 30069 bp, 28 predicted proteins | sample 3178371 | NCBI WGS metagenome assembly SXGQ01 (sample SAMN11356859, study PRJNA531348) | freshwater metagenome | isolation source: freshwater sample F1-20 | place: China: Fuxian Lake, Yuxi | collected 2017-12-25
GCGCGCTGATCACGTTGCCCAGCGCCAACAGGCCCGCGTTGATGCTGACCGATTCCTTGAGGCGGAGGCCCTCGTTCCCAGGCGTCATCTCGTCGCCGTCGAGATCGACGACGGGGCCCTTGACCGTGATCTTCGCTGCCATGCGTGCGCTCCTGCGGGAATGAATGTGGCGATGTTGTAGCAGCCGGCAGTTGCCGCGCCTTCACGCCGTGACGACGGCCGCGAGGATCTCGGCGGCAGTTCCGACCTCGGCGAGGTCGATCCATTCGTCGGCGGTGTGGGCCTGCGCGATCGAGCCGGGACCGAAGACCACGCTCGGCACCCCGGCGGCGGCGAACACGCTGGCGTTGGTGCCGTAGCGGGCGGCCGTGCGGGCGGCGGCGGAACCGCGACGGCCCGCCTCGGTGGCGAGTTTTGCGACCCAGGGCGCCGCCTTCGGATCACGGGTGGCATCGGTGAGGCCCGCGCTCTCGAGGAAAGGCTCCGCATGTTCGATCCGGGCAGCACCGCAGGCGGCCGCGACCCGGGCGATCACCTCGGCCCGTGCCGCGTGCGGCGACTCGTCCGGCAGCACCCGCCTTTCGACCTCGAGGATCGTCAAATCGGGGACCAGATTGACCCCCGCGCCGCCGCGGATCGTTCCCAGATTGAGCGTCGGAGGGCCGCAGGGATGGTCGGCGTGGCGGGTGAGCAGTTCACCAGCCAGCGCGTCGATCGCGAGGATCGCGTGGCCGGCCGGATAGATCGCGTTGACTCCCTGCTCCGGAAACGCGCTGTGGCAGGCGCGGCCGTGCACCAGAATCCGCCAGCGGATCGCCCCCTTGTGCTGCACCACGAGGTCGAGCCGCGTGGGCTCCGCGACGATCGCGACCGTCGGGCGGCGGCCGACGACCCGTCGGGCGGCGGCATCCGACGCCGGCGCGTCCGCCGCCGCGGCGGTGTCCCACAGCCGCGAGAGCGCCTTGGCGCCGGTAAAGCCAAACTCCTCGTTCACCGTCGCGGAGAAGACGATCGTCGCTGCGCGGGTGCCGCCGGACGCGCAGAGCCGCTCCAGGGCCCCGACCATGGCCGCCATGCCTCCCTTGACGTCGCACGTCCCGCGCCCGTACATCCGCCCATCGCGGACGACCGGAGCGAACGGCTCGATCGTCATGTTCTCGACCGGCACCGTGTCCTGATGGACATCCCAGAGGATGACCGGAGCCCGCGGCACGGTCGCCTCCAGCCGCGCCACCACGTTGTCGCGTCCCGGAGACACCGGCTGCCGGGCCCACTGCAGGCCGGCGGCGGTGAACCGCTGAACCAGGTAGTCGCCCACCCGCCCCTCCAGGTATTCAGGGCCGGAAACATCGCGGCCCATCGGATTGACGCTGGGACGCCGCACGAGGTCGGCGAGGATTGATACGTGGTCGGACATGCCGAGCACCCTACCAAACGATCCGCCGGCACGCTTTCCCCACCGGTGGAGAGCGTGGTAAAATACCCGGGCGTCCGGCTCGATCGCTTTGCCGCCGCCCGTTTCCCCGCTGGGTGCTCCATGTCATCGCCCGTCGTTCGATCGCTTCTCCGTGGCGGCCCGTCCACCGCGGTCCGTCTTCTCGCCATCCTGGTGGCGACTTCCCTCGCAGCCACCGCTGCCGACCGGACGGCTGACGAGCAGGCGATCCGCGCCGCATCCCAAACCTACAAGGAGGCGCTCGAGCGGGGCGACGGCAAGGCACTTGCCGCCCTGTGGATGCCCGATGGCGACATCATCGACGATGCCGGCCGGGCGGTGAAGGGAAGCGACACCGTCGCGATGCTCGAACCGCTCTCCGCTGAAGACTCGAAGGCCGTCAGGCCCCAGGTGGCGATCAGCGAGACGAGCCTGCGTTTCATCAATCCCGATGTCGCGGTCGAGGACGGAACGGTGGAGGTCGTGCATCCCGGCCACTCAGCCACCTTGCACGGACGATTCTCCGCGACATGGGTGCGGCACGACGGTGCCTGGAAACTCGCGGCGATCCGCGAGGCCCGCGGCGATCAGGCGGTCGGTCCCGAGACGCTCGCCGATCTTGCCTGGATGGTGGGCGACTGGGTGGTGGTCGATGAGACCGGCGGCGACGGCCCCCAGCCCGGCAAGCCCGCCATCGAGATGGCCGTTCGCTGGAACCCCTCCCGCACCTACCTGCTCCGCGATCTGAAGATCACGCCTGCGCACGATCCGAACGCCCCGGTCACCGCGACCCACATCACGCAGCGGATCGGCTGGGATCCGCTCTCAAAGAGCATCCGTTCGTGGGTGTTCAGCGATGACGGCGGCCACGGCGAGGCGACATGGAGCCGCGACAACGGGTCGTGGGTGGCGCGGACGACCGCAGTGCTCCCTGACGGCAGCCAGACGTCGGCGATCAACATCTATTCCTATGATGGCAAGGACCGCTGCGTCTGGCGGTCGCTGCCCACGCACGTCGGCGGCGAACACATGCCACAGGTCAACATGACGATGGTTCGCACAGCGGGTTCGGAAACCACCGAGGAAACGGCACGATGAGGACGTCGCGCATCATGACGGGGAGCCTGCGTCCATTTTGCGGAGCCCCCGCCGGCTTGATCCTGCTGGGCTGCCTGGCCGCTCTGGCGTGCCCGGTCTCCCGGGCCCAGGGAGACAGGGGTCCGACGGAGCCGGTCGCGGCAGGGGCGCAGGGGCCGCAGTCCGAAGGCGAGGGGGGCGACGGCGATCTGGCCCGCAAGGTCGAGATCATGAACAGCCAACGGTGGCGGCGGGCGATTTTCGAACTCGGCGAATGGCTCTCGTCACAGCGAATCTACTCCCCGCAGGAGGTCCGCAACATCAAGGCCGACTTCAACAAGCGGGTCACCGCGATGTCGTCCTACGAGCTCGAATATCTGCTCGAGGATCTCGACGCGAAGTTCAAGATCCTCGAAACCCCCGAAGCCAAGGACGCGCGGCAGTGGGTCGGCCAGTATCTCTCGGTGATGTCGGATCAGAAGCGGGCCGAGGTGATCAAGGACGTGCCCGACGTGGTGAAGATGTCGTCGGCCCAGCTGCAGCAGGAGATCGACAAGATCGAGCAGAAGCGGACCGCCCTTCAGCGGCAGCAGGCGGGCTTCGACGCCAGCCGCCAGCAACTCGTGGAGCGGGCACAGGCGGCACGGCAGCAGACCGCCGCCGCCTCGAACGCCGCGGCTTCGCGGATGCAGTCGGGAGTGTCGTACTCGCCCTACCGGAGCCAGGGGGGAGGCAAGCCCCCCTTCTCGGACGTGAAGGGATCGGGGATGAGCGTGGGCGTGGGGCCGTTCGGCGCCTACGCGAGTTTCAACGTCGGCAACTTCTGAACAGCGTCGGCCGGGGGGTGCGGCGGGTGACGCCCCCCGTGGCTGGCAATCTGGCTGGCAACTTGGGCTGGCAAGTTGGGCAGTCAAGCGAAGACCGGCAACCCCGCCGGGATCGTCCCGGTGTTTTTCAGGGCCGGGCATCACTTTCGGGCTGTTGCGGACTGTCGGGGATTGGTATCCATACCCCCCCCACGGCTGGGATCCTGCAGCCCGTCCGACGCAGCCCGCATGCCCATGCTTCGCAATCCTGCACACGCCACCGTCGCCCCTCCACCGATCCCGCCCGTGGCGGGTGCCGATCCGCGGCCGCGCTTTTCCGTGATGATTCCGACCTGCCAGCCGGACGAGATGCTCTGCAGCACGCTCGAGTCGGTGCTCCGGCAGGCGGGCTCCCGGGATGACATGCAGATCGCCATCGTGGACGACGCCTCGACGCCGGGGCTCGTCACCGATCTGGTTCGATCGGTCGATCGCTTCGGTCGAATCGAAGTGATCGAACATGATCGCCGCCTGGGGCTGAGCGGCAACTGGAACCGTGCGATCGGTCTGGCGAGAGGCGAACTCGTCCACCTGCTTCATCAGGATGACTACGTCGAGCGGGGATTCTACGCGCGGTTCCACCGCGGATTCTCGCGCGAGCCGGACATCGGCATGGCGTTTTGCCGCAGCAGGATCGTGGATGCCGGCGGCCGCCACCTCAAGACGAGTTCGCGGCAGCGGTGGCTGCCCGGGGTGATCGCCAACTGGCTGCCGACGATCGGCGCGCGTCAGCGGATCCAGACGCCGGCCGCCGTCGTGCCCCGCCGCACCTACGAGACGCTCGGCGGCTACCGGCCCGACTTGTGCCACGCACTCGACTGGGAGATGTGGGTGCGAATCGCCGCGCGGTATCGCGTGTGGTACGAGCCGCGCACGCTGGCCGTCTACCGGCGGCACGTCGCCAACGAGACCACGCGACTCATCGCCATGGGGGCCGTCTGGCCCGACATGGCCCGCGCCATCCGGATCAATGCCGCCTCGCTGCCCGAGCCGATCCGCGACCAGATCCTCTCGGCCAGCGTCCGCTGGCACGCGGCTTCCGCCCTACGCACCGCCAAGCGGCAGCTTTCCGCCGGGGCGACCGGGGCCGCCGCCGACACGCTGCGAGCCATTCCCGACCTGCTCGATCTCGTCGGCGGCTCGGCGGCTGAAGGCTTCGCCGCCCAGAGGCTTTCCATCCTGCAGGCGCGGCTTGATGACGGCCCACTCACCGTGCGGAGAGCGGCCTGATCACCGCCGCACACGAGTCATGAGCCAAGGCCAGGCGTGCGGGCTCCCGCCGGCTTCCCGCGGACGATCCGCGCGGGCCATCGTGCTGGCCCACTTCGATCCGGCCGGGGAGTTCGATCCGCACGTTCGGCATGCCATCGCCGAATACCGCCGGTTCGCCGAGCGGCTCGTGGTGGTGTCCAACGGTGGCCGGCACTTGCCGGCGGCGCTGAAGCCATTCGTCGATGATTTCCTGCCCCGCGCGAACGTCGGCTACGACTTCTGCGCCTGGCGGAACGGACTGGCGACGCTCGACAGGTCTGCGTTCGACGAGGTGTTCTGCGTCAACGACAGCGTCTACGGCCCGCTCGTCGATGTGGCTCCAGCCTTCGACGATCCGCGCACCGCGGCGGCCGATCTCTGGGGCATGGTCGTTTCAGACCAGCCCACGAGCCGCGATGCACCGCGAGTCCGACACCTCCAATCCTGGTTCTTCGGCATGCGACGCCGCTTTTTCGAGTCGGACTGCGCCGACGACTTCTGGTCGGGAGTCGAGCCCTTGGGATCGAAACGCGAGATCATCAACCGCTACGAGATCGGCCTTTCCCGACGGGCCGCCGAGGCGGGGTTTCGAGTCGCGGGGCTCTATGACGGATCAGCGGCGGCCCACGTCGGACTCCGCGAGGTGCTCCCCCACCTCTCGCTCCGCGAGCCGAGGCGTTCCTGGCGGCTGGTGCGGAAGAGCCGCCGCCCCCACAACCCCAGCGAGCTCGTCTGGTGGCGGCTGCTCGAGGCGGGGATCCCGTTCGTGAAAATCGGACTTTTCCGGGTCAATCACTACGGCCACGATCTGTCCCGCGTGATGGCGGGGCTCGGCCGATCGACCCGGTTCGACCTCGGCCTGATCCGCAGGCACCTGGCCCGCTGCGGCTGAAAAATGGGGCACTGACCCGCGGGTATGCCGGGATCGGAAGGGGCAGACTCGTCGGCTGGAAACCGCCCCTGTATAAAGATGCGGGTTCCGGAGAGGCCGGCGGATCGACGATCCTCCGGTTTTTTTGGGGTCCGACTTTGTGATGAATTTCACGAAGTCGGTTCCCGCGGCCGAAAACCACGTATCGGCCCGGCTCCCCCGCCGCCGAACGCCCTTTTCCGAGGTCTCGATGGACGCGATCCTCCCGGTGCTGCTCTTCGTCGCGGTTGCGGCGGCCGTATCGGTCGGGCTGCTCGTGGCGGCCAACCTGATCGGCCCCCGGCGGTCCGGGGCCGTGAAGGAGATGCCGTACGAGAGCGGCATGGACCCCGTCCACGACACCCGCCGACGGTTCGACGTGCGGTTTCACCTGGTGGCGATCACGTTTCTCGTGTTCGACGTGGAGCTGCTCTTTCTCTATCCGTGGGCCGTCGCCAGCCGGTCGGCGGCCGGCGTCGATGCGGCCGTGCAGGGGGGCCTCGTCTCGTCGCGGGGCCTCGTCTTCGGTGCCGCGATGGCATTCATCGCGCTGGTTGTCGTGGGCTTCGCCTACGACTGGAGAAAGGGGGTTTTCCGATGGCGGTAGTCCATTCGGTTCCGTCCAACAGGCTCGAGCTCCCGGAAAATGTCGTCATTGGCCGGCTCGACTCGCTCGCCAACTGGTGCCGCAAGAACAGCCTCTGGCCGATGCCGTTCGCCACGGCATGCTGCGGCATCGAACTGATGGCAACAGGCGCCAGCAAGCACGACCTCGCCCGCTTCGGTGCCGAGGTCTTCCGCTTCAGCCCGCGGCAGTGCGACCTGATGATCGTGGCCGGCCGGGTGGTGATGAAGATGCTGCCGGTGCTCCAGCGAATCTGGCAGCAGATGCACGAGCCCAAGTGGTGCATCTCCATGGGAGCCTGCGCGAGCACGGGAGGCGTTTTCGACACCTACGCCGTCGTGCAGGGCATCGACCGTTTCATCCCCGTCGACATGTACGTGCCCGGCTGCCCCCCGCGGCCCGAGCAGCTCATCCAGGCGATCATCGACCTGCAGGACAAAATCCAGCGGGAGGGCACGATCACCGGCCGCGAGTTCGACACCGCGGGCCGGCAGCTCCGCAAGCGGGCACTCGAGGAGATCGCGAGCCCGCTGTCGATCGACGCCTCCCGGAATCCCATGCTGCAGCGAGAACTCGCCGCGGCGGCCGATGCCATCGCCGGCCGGAACAACTGACCCTAGTGACCCTAGAGACCTGCTCGCCCACCCATGCCGTCCACTCCCCCTTCCGTCGATGACGTGCTCGCCGCCCTGACGGCCCGCGTCGGCAGCCTCGAGACATCGGTCTCCCGCGGTCAGACGCGGGTGGTCGTGCCGGAATCGCTCGCATTCGACGCATTCGCGTGGCTCAAGGAGCAGGGCTTCGACCTGCTCGTCGACGTGACCTGCGTCGACTACCTCGAGTACAAGGCCGCGAAGCACCGCTATGGCCTCGTCTACCTGCTGGCCTCGACGGCCACCAACCAGCGGCTCACGATCCGCGTGTTCCTCGACGATCCCGACCCGAGCACGAGGAGCGTCGTGCCGCTCTGGAAGGCCGCCAACTGGTTGGAACGGGAAGTCTGGGACCTGTTCGGCATCCGCTTCACCGGCCATCCCGACCTCCGTCGGCTCGTGATGCCCGAGGAGTTCACGGCTCATCCTCTCCGCAAGGATTACCCGCTTCAGGGTCGCGGCGAGCGGCACAACTTCCCCGTTCTCACCCGCGACCACAGCTGAGCACGCCCATGTCCATCGCCACGGCTGACTTCGGCACCTCCGGCCCTGAGGCGGGCGCGCGCTCCGAGGACTACCTCTGGACGCTCAACTTCGGTCCGCAGCACCCCGCCACCCACACCACTCTCCGGATCGTCCTCAAGCTCGACGGCGAGCGGGTGGTCGATGCGATGCCGGAGATGGGCTATCTGCATTCCGGTTTCGAGAAACTCGGCGAGCACCTCACGTTCAACCAGTACGTGACGGTGACCGACCGGATGAACTACATCTCGCCGATGGCCAACAACGTGGCCTGGCATCATGCGGTCGAGACGCTCCTGGGCATCGAGCTGACTCCGCGATGCGCGTACATCCGCACGATCATCGCCGAGCTTGCCAGGATCAGTGATCACCTGCTGAGCAACGGCGCCGTCGGCCTCGACACGGGGGCGTTCACCTTCTTCCTCTACGCCTTCTACCAGCGAGAGGTGATCTACGACATCTTCGAAACACTCTGCGGGGCCCGGTTCACCAACTCCTACACCCGTGTCGGCGGCGTGTCGCAGGATTTCACGCCGCTGGTGATCGAGAAGATCCGCAGCTTCCTCAAGACGTTCCCCAAGACGCTCGAGGACATGGAGCGGCTCCTCACCCGCAACCGGATCTTCGTGGACCGCACGAAGGGCGTGGGCGTGCTCACCAAGGAGGAGGCGATCAACCGCGGCGCCACGGGGCCGGTCGCCCGCGGCAGCGGCGTGACCCGCGACCTCCGCAAGGACGAGCCCTACCTCGCCTACGGCGACCTCGACTTCCAGATCTGCTGCGCCAGCGCGGGCGACTGCTACGCCCGGTATCTCATCAGGATGCAGGAGATGCGGGAGAGCCTGAAGATCGTGGCCCAGGCCCTCGAGAATCTTCCCGCCGGCCCCGTCAGCGTGGGCATCGACCAGCGGACGGCACTGCCCACCAAGCAGCAGGTCTATTCCACGATCGAGGGCACCATCTCGCACTTCGAGCTCTCGATGAGCAATCGGGGCTTCGAGGTGCCGCACGAGGAGACGTACGCGGCCACCGAGGCTCCCAACGGCGAGCTCGGTTTCTACATCGTGGGCGACGGCAGCGAGACCGCCTACCGGGCCCGCTGCCGACCGCCATCGGTGCTCCACTTCGCCATGTTCCCGCACCTGATCCGTGGCCACACGCTTTCCGACGTCGTCGCCGTGCTCGGTAGTCTCAACATCATCGCCGCGGAGCTCGACCGATGATCGCTCCCACACGCGTTCTCACCGACGAGATGGTGGCCAAGATCGAGGCCCTCGTGCCCCGGTACCCCAACCGCCGCGCCCTCACGCTGCCGGCGCTCCACATCGTCAACGCCGAACTGCGGCACGTGCCGCTCCAGGCCGTCGCGGAGATCGCCGCGGTGCTCCGCCTGGCGCCGGCGGAGGTGCAGGACACGATGACCTTCTATCAGTTCTTCCATCAGGAGAAGCCGCACGGCACGGTACGCGCGTTCGTCTGCCGGTCGGTCTCCTGCGCGCTGCGGGGTGGCGATCACCTGCTCGAGCACCTCTGTCATGCCAACGGCATCCCGCCCTACGGCACGACCGCCGACGGGAGCCTGACGATCGAGCCGGCGGAATGCCTCGGGGCCTGCGACTTCGCCCCCTGCATCCTCGCCAACGACGACCTGCTCAAAAACATGACCCCAGAGGCCGCCGAGGCCGAACTCAAGAAGCCCCGCGCGAGGGCCACCTGACATGCAGCCTTTCCAACCAGTCCTGCTCGAGGCCGTCGGCGTGCCCGCCGGCAACACGCTGGCCAGCTACAAAAGCCGCGGCGGCTACGCCCCGCTCGAGAAGGTGCTCGCCGAGAAGCAGCCGGCCGAGGTGGTCGAGATGGTGAAGTCGTCGGGCCTTCGCGGCCGCGGCGGCGCCGGCGTCTCCACCGGGCTCACGGGGACGTTCCTGCCCAAGGATCACCCGGGGCCGATCTACCTCTGCATCAATGCCGACGAGAGCGAGCCCGGGACGTTCAACAACCGGATCCTGATGGAGGATGACCCGCATCAGGTGATCGAGGGCATCATCCTCTCGGCCTTCGCCACGCGGGCCTCCACGGCCTACATCTATCTCCGCTACGAGTATCCGCAGAGCTGGCACCGGCTCCAGGCGGCGATCGACGAGGCGTATGCCGCCGGCTACCTCGGCAGGAACATCCGCGGCACGGCCTTCTCGCTCGACATCTACCTGCATCGCGGCGCGGCCGCCTACATCTGCGGCGAGGAGACCGGTCTCATCGAGAGCCTCGAGGGCAAACGGGCCTGGCCGCGGATCAAGCCGCCGTTTCCGGCGATCGAGGGGCTGTTCCACAAGCCGACGGTGGTCAACAACATCGAGACGATGGCCTGCGTGGCCCAGATCGCCCGTCGCGGCGTCGAGTGGTTCAAGTCGATCGGCGTGCCGGCCGACCCGGCGAATCCGCGGGATCCGGGATCCTACGGGCCGAAGCTCTACTGCCTGTCGGGCCACGTCGAGAAGCCGGGCTGTTACGAGGCCCCGCTGGGCATCACGGCCCGGGAGTTGATCGATCATTTCGGCGGCGGCGTCTGGAAGGGCCGCAAGGCCAAGGCGGTGATCCCCGGCGGCATCTCGATGGGCCTGATGACACAGAGCGAGCTCGACACGCCGCTCGACTTCGCCGGCCCGGGCAGGGTCGGCTGCCTCGGCCTCGGCACCGCGGCCGTGGTCGTGATCGACGACCAGACGAGCATCGTCGACTTCCTGCACAACTCCTGCCGGTTCTTCGCCCACGAGTCGTGCGGCCAGTGCACCCCCTGCCGCGAGGGCACGAGCTGGTCGCTGCGGATGCTCGAGCGGATCAAGGCCGGCAAGGGCCGCCTTCGGGATCTCGACCTCCTGCTCGAGATCGGCAACACGATGGGCATGATGCCCGGCAGCACGATCTGCGGCCTCGCCGACGGCGCCGCCTGGCCGATCAAGAATGCGATCAAGAAGTTCCGCGGCGAGTTCGAGGACTACATCAAGCGGACGAATCCGTCCGGCTGGATGGTCACCGACCCCGTTCCCGCCCTCCAGATCGTCGGAGCCCACTGATGCCGGTCGTGATCGTTGACGGACAAGAGATCGAGATCGGTGCCGACGAGCGGCTCAACTGCATCGAGGCGGCACGTCGTGCCGGCAAGGAGATTCCGCACTACTGCTGGCATCCCGGCCTCTCGGTCGTCGCCAGCTGCCGGATGTGCCTGATCGAGACCGGCCAGCGGGACGCCGCCACCGGCAAGATCTCGATGGTGCCGAAGCTCGTGCCCGGCTGCCAGACGCCCGTCAAGGACGGCACCGTGATCGTCACGGAAAGCCCGCTGGTCAAGGAGAGCCGGGCCCGGGTCGAAGAGGCGCTGCTCATCGACCATCCCATCGACTGCCCGATCTGAGACAAGGCCGGCGAGTGCCTCTTGCAGGACTACCACTTCGAGCACGGCCAGGCCGAACGGCGGGCAGACCTGCATGCGTTCACCAGCCGCAAGCGGGACGTGGGGCCCACCGTCACGCTGTTCGTGGACCGCTGCATCATGTGCACGCGGTGCGTGCGGTTCACCCGCGAGATCTCCGGCACATCGGAGTTGATGGTCACTTCCCGCGGTGCGAAGGAGGAGATCGACGTCTTTCCCGGCCATCCTCTCGACAACAAGCTCTCCGGCAACGTGGTCGATCTCTGTCCGGTGGGCGCGCTCGGCGACAAGGACTTCCTCTACCAGCAACGGGTCTGGTTTCTGAAGCGGGAGTCCAACGTCTGCGGCGGCTGCTCCGCCGGCTGCTCGATCTCCACCGAGCACAATCAGGATGCCGTCTACCGGCTCAAGCCCCGCGAGAACCCACACGTCAACAAGTGGTGGATCTGCGACGACGGCCGGTATGGCTGGCATCACCTCCACGACTCTTCCCGCATCCTCGAGGCGTCCCGGAGGCTCGCGGCCCCGGCCGACCGCGACCGCGGGTCGCTCACGCCCGCCGTCGAGACGATCGAATGGGCCGACGTGGTGACCAAGCTCCGCGACGACCTCAAGGCGGCCGGACGGCTGGCCGTGGCCGTCTCTCCGATGCTCACCGTCGAGGAGGCGTGGATGCTCTGCGCCGTCGCCCGCTCGATCGACCCGGAGGCCTGGCTCGCCCCGGGCTTCGTGCCCGTGACCGGCAGCGACGAATCGTTCCCGGGCGGTTTCACGATCCGCGCCGAGAAATGCCCCAACCGCCGCGGTGTCGAGGAGGTGCTCGCCCTCTATGGAGCGGGCGGCCGCTCGTGGAATGATCTCGTGGCGCACGTGGCCGCCGGCCATGCGGATGCCGCCTGGATCACCGGCGGCTATCCGGGTCCGTGGATCGACACGGCCACGGCCGAGTCGTTCGCCGGCCTGCGGCAACTCGCGGTGCAGGACCTCTTCGACTCGCCGTTGATGCGACTCGCCTCGTGGCGGCTGCCGGCCTCGGGTTTCGCCGAGCGGGCGGGCACCTGGGTCAACGTCGCCCATCGGGCGCAGAGTTTCGGCCAGGCCATCCGTCCCCCCGCGGGCGTCTGGCCGGAAGGCCGGTTGTTCTGGAACATGCTCGGCCGCCGGGGACTCTACGATCCCGTCTCCGTCCGGCAGCAGATCGCCGGCTCGTCGGCGGCGCTCGCCGCCCTCGCCGGCGAGATGCCCGCCACCGGCGTCGATCTCCGCATCCACCAACTCGCCTGACCGCTCCCTCGAATCCCGCACGCATGAACGCACTGCTCCCCTCCCTCCCCACGATCGTCGCCCTGGTGAAGATCGGCCTGCTCGTCGGCGGCCTGATGACGGCGGCGGCGTATCTCGTGCTCGTCGAGCGGTGGATGGCCGCCTGGGTGCAGGACCGCAAGGGACCCAACCGTGTCGGCATCCCGCTCACCAAGATCCGGCTCTTCGGGCTCGGCCAGCCGCTCGCCGACGGGCTGAAGATCATCCTCAAGGAAGACTTCACGCCGCGGCACGTCGACAAGGTGCTCTACACGGCCGCGCCGGTGGTGATCCTCGCCGCATCGCTCGCCATCTTCGCGGCGATCCCGTTCGGCAGTTCGCTCCCCGCGATCCCCGCCCTCGGCCTGACCGGCGAGGAACCGCTGCTCGTGGCCCCCGGCCTCGACGTCGGCGTGCTCTGGGTGTTCGCGCTCTCGAGCATCGCGGTCTACGGGGTGCTGCTCGGCGGCTGGGCGAGCAACAACAAGTATGGCTTCCTCGGCGGGCTGCGGAGCAGCGCCCAACTCGTCGCCTACGAGATCCCGCTCGGACTCGGCCTGCTGGGCGTCGTGCTCGCGGCCGGATCACTCAAGCTCGACACGATCATGGATGCCCAGGCCTCGACCGGCGTCTGGTATGCGTTTGCCCAGCCGCTCGGCTTCATCGTGTTTCTGGTGGCGAGCTTCGCGGAGGCGGCCCGGCTGCCCTTCGACCTGCCGGAGGCCGAGCAGGAACTCGTCGGGGGCTATCACACCGAATATTCGGGCATCAAGCTCCTGCTCTTCCTCGTGGCCGAGTTTCTCCACATGGTCACCGCGGCCTTCCTGATCGTGATCATGTTCCTGGGTGGCTGGCACCTCTGGGGTCTGACGGGCGCGGGTCCGGTCGAGACCTGGCTGGTGGCGCTGATTCGTTTCGCGGTGCTCTCGGCGAAGATCCTGGGCGTGATCCTGTTCTTCATGCTGGTCCGCTGGAGCTGGCCGCGATTCCGCTTCGATCAACTCATGAATCTCGCCTGGAAGGTGATGCTTCCCCTGGGAATCGCCAACCTCGTGACCGTGGCGGCCGTCGAGGAGTTCCGGCCGCAGCTGGTCTCCGCACTCGGCGAGGGCTGGGGAAGGACGGCGGCGATCGCGATTCCCTGGGGGGTGTTTTTCATCGGCTGGATCGCCGCCGGCGTCTTCACGCCCTCGGGAACCGACAACACGCCGATCCGTACGCCCGGCCCGCTCGACGCCGAGCATGCGCTGGCCGCCTCACAACGCGAACTGGTGGAGGTCTGACATGAAGCCCAACGATCCGGCAATCAACTGGCTCGAGGAGCGGCCGCTGGGCCTGACCGAACGGCTCTACCTGCCGCTCTTCGTCCAGGGCCTCGCAACCACCGCCCGGCATCTCGTGAGCCCCAAGGTCACGGTGAGCTATCCGGAGCAGCGGCCACAGGTGGGCAATCCGCTGATCTACCGCGGCGTCCACCGGCTCAACCGCGATCCTGAGGGCCGCGTGAAGTGCGTGGCCTGCTTCCTCTGTGCGACTGCCTGCCCGGCGCACTGCATCGACATCGTCGCCACCGAGAGCCCCTGGCCCGATCGAGAGAAGTATCCGGAGAGCTTTCAGATCGACGAGCTGCGGTGCATCTTCTGCGGGATGTGCGAAGAGGCCTGCCCCGTTGACGCGATCGAACTCACGAGCCTGCTCGACCTGACGGGCAAGAGCCGTGAGGAGATGATCTTCGACAAGGAAAAGCTGCTGAGCGTCTACGACATGACGAAAGACGCCGAGCCGATGAAGTCGGCCGCGCTGGGGGGCACGCTGTGATCGCCTCCGTCCTGTCGGCCATCTCCCCGGGCACGCTCCTGGCCGTCGCCGTGTCCGCCACGGCGGCGAGCCTCTGGCTGCTCCTGCCTCGCGGCCAGTCGGGCGCCGCGGAGCGGACGAGCCGCTGGCTCGGCATCCTGCTCGGCATCGCCGCGCTCGCCTGCTTCATCGCCACCGGCCACCGCCTCGGGGGATTGGGCGAGGAGGCGGTGTTTCTGCTCGTGTCGCTGGTGGCGATCGTCTCCGGCGCCGCCACGGTCGTGACCCGGTCCCCCGTCTACGCCGCGATCTGGTTTGCCATGGCGCTGGCGGGCGTGGCGGGAGTGCTGCTCGTGCTGGGCGGCCAGTTTCTGGGCGTGGCCACGATCGTGGTCTACGCCGGTGCGATCCTCGTGATGTTCCTGTTCGTGCTCATGCTCGCACAGCCCGCGGGGCTCGCCTCCTACGACCGCGTCTCCACCGAGCCGTTCCTCTCGGCGTTGGCAGGGGCCGTGCTGCTGGGAATCCTCTCGCTCTCGATCGGCCGGCTCTCGACCGAGCCGCCCGCCTGCTGCCTGATGCCCGCCGGCCGGGCCGCCCTGCTGGCAGACAGCGGCACCGACGTCGCCACCGCGGCCGACCCGGGCGTCGATCTGCTCGCCGACAACCATGTGGCCCGCCTCGGTGGAGAACTCTTCGGACGCCATCTGCTCGCGGTCGAAGTGGCCGGGGTGCTCCTGCTCGTGGCGCTGATCGGTTCGATCGCGATCGTTTCCCGCGCGGCCCCGGCCGATGGCACCGTCGCCCCAGCCAGGAGGGCCGCCCCATGAACCCCGCTCCCCTCGTCCTCGACGGCCTCGTCGTGGGTGCGATCCTGTTCGCGCTCGGCCTCGTCGGCATCCTCGCCCGCCGCAATCTGATCGTGATGTTTCTCTGCGCCGAACTGATGCTGCAGGGCATCTCGGTGAGTCTCGTCGCCTGGAGCCGCCATCACGGCGACTGGGGCGGGCACGTGCTCGTGATCTTCGTGCTCACGGTCGCAGCCTGCGAGGCGGCCGTGGCCCTCGTCTTCGTGCTGCAGGCCTTCGCCCGCACCGGCCGGCTCGACTCGGCCGCCTGGCAGTCGCTCCGCGAATCCAACCTGCCGCGAACGGTCGATCACGAGTTGCCGGCCGTCGACACGTTGCCGCTGAAGTTTCCAAAACTCACCCCGGCGGGCATCGAGCCGCCGGTTGACCACGACGCGCTCCTCGAGCGCGAGCACGTCTAGGCCCTTTCTCCGGACGGCCGGCCCACGGCACGTCCCGCACCACACCCCATGCAAGACATCTCCTCCGCCACGCTGCTCGTCCTCGTGCCGCTCCTGCCGCTCCTGGCCGCCATCCTGACGGTGGCCCTCGGCCGTACGCTCGGCTCCCGGGCGCACCTCCCCGCGATCGCCGGCATCGCCGCTTCGGCCGCCGTCGCGATCACGCTGCTCCTCGGCACGGCCCGGGAGGTCGGCGTCGGCACCGCCGGTCACGACCGGTCGGCCCAGCCGGTCAGACCCGTCGAGATGGTGACGACGCTCTGGGAGTGGGCGAATGTTCCCGATGCCCGGGCCGTCGGGGGCGAAAGCCCCGCGACGCTCTCCATCCCGGTCGCTCTGCGGCTCGACCCGCTGACTTCGACGCTGCTGGTGATCATCACCTGCGTCGGCCTGCTCGTGGCCATCTATTCGATCGGCTACATGCACGGCGACCCCGGCTATCCGAGATTCTTCGCGCTGGTGTCGATGTTCGTCTTCTCGATGACGATGCTCGTCGCGGCCAGCAACTTCCTCCTCGTCTACGTCTTCTGGGAGGCGGTCGGGGCGTGCAGCTACCTGCTGATCGGTTTCTGGTTCACAAAACCGGAGGCGGCGAAGGCGGCGAAGAAAGCCTTCCTCGTCAATCGCGTGGGCGACTTCGGCCTCGCCGTGGCGACCTTCCTGCTCTGGATGACCTACGGCACGCTCAACTTCCACGACACGGTGCTGGCCGACGGCACGACCATGCCCGGCATCCTGGGCGCCACCCGGCTGGCCGACGCCTCGGGCTACGTCGGCGGCGCGGTCGGCACCGCGATCTGCCTGCTCCTGCTCCTGGCCGCCTGCGGCAAGAGCGCGCAGTTGCCACTGCACGTCTGGCTTCCCGACGCGATGGAGGGGCCCACGCCGGCCAGCGCCCTGATCCACGCCGCGACGATGGTCACGGCGGGCATCTATCTGGTGGCCCGCTCCGCGCCCCTGTTCGTCGCCTGCCCCGGCGCCCTCACGATCGTCTCGATCGTCGGTGCCACGACGGCGCTCGTCGCGGCCCTCATCGGCACGGTGCAAAACGACCTGAAACGGGTGCTCGCCTACTCCACGATCAGCCAGCTGGGCTACATGTTCGCCAGCCTCGGCACGGGCTCCTTGCTCGGCTTCACCGCCGCGATCTTCCACCTCGTGACCCATGCCTGCTTCAAGGCGCTCCTGGTCCTCGGTGCGGGCTCGGTGATGCACTCGATGGGAGGCGTGATCGACATGCGGCGGTTCGGCGGGCTGAGGCGGATCATGCCGATCACCGCGGCCACGTTCCTGATCGGATCGCTCGCGCTGGGAGGCGTGGCGCCGTTCGCCGGTTTCTTCAGCAAGGACGAGATCCTCGCCGCGCTCCACTCGCGGGGCTGGCCCGATGCCCACGGCGAACACCACGAGGCCGTTCCCGCCGGCGGCCACGCGACGACCGCGGGCTCGTTCCATCTCGTGAACGTCACCCCCGACGCGGCCCAACTCGCCGGTGGCGGCCGCGGCTCCCGGCTCGACGCGGTCAACCATCCCGCCACCTGGCGGCTGCTCTTCTGGATGTCGCTGGTGACGGCGGGCCTCACCGCCTTCTACACGTTCCGGGCCGTGTTCATGACGTTCACCGGCCCCACGAGGGTTCCCGAGGAGGCCGGGCACCATGCCCATGAATCGCCCCCGGCGATGACGATCCCGTTGATCATCCTGGCCGTCGCCTCGACGGTGAGCGGCTGGCTGCTGTTCAACACCCATGCGTTGGCCAGCTTCCTGGCCGCGACCCCCTCGTTCACGGCTCCGTCGGTCGCCTCCACGGCGACGCCGCCCGTCTTCCACTGGGATCTCGCCGTCCAGGGCACGCTCGCCGCCGCGGTCGGGATCGTGATCGCCGCCCTCGGTCATCTGGGCAAGCGGAGCGACGGCCCGCAGCTGGAACGCTTCCTCGGACCGCTGGAAACGCTGTTCGCCAACCGGTTTTACTTCGACCAGATCTACGCGGGCCTGATCGTCAAGCCGCTGGAGATCGTCGCCACCCTCGCCGCGGTCATCGATCGGTATCTCATCGACGGAGCGGTCGACCTGATCGCCCGGCTGCCTCTCGCCCTGGGAGCCGTCGTCCGGCACCTCCAGTCGGGCCTCGTCCAACGCTATGCACTCGCCGGCGTGATCGGCATGCTCCTCATCGTCCTCGCGCTCGTCGCGCGGGCCATGGGTTAGAAGGGACCTCTCGCTGGCATGAACGGCTTCAGTCCATCCTCCCACCTCCTGCTCACGATCGCGTCGCCGCTCGTCGGTGCCGTCGTCGCCTGGGCCCTCGGCTCCCGCGGCGTCTCGGCCGTGCGTCAGAGCGCCGCCGTCTCCGCGGTGGTGACCCTCGGGCTCGCCGGGTGGCTGATCGTCCGCTATCTCGGTGATCCAGCCGCCCTGTCGGGGCTCCCCTTCGCGCTCGTCGAAATGCCCTGGCTCACCGAGGGCATCTTCGACGTGAAGCTGTCGCTCGGCCTGGATGGCCTCTCGCTCTGGATGTTCGGGCTGGCGGCGCTGCTCTCGGTGACGGCCGTGTTCGTCAGCTGGGATGCCGTCAAGGACCGCCCGGTCGGCTTCTACCTGCTCCTGCTGGTGCTCGAGGCGGCCATGCTCGGCGTGTTTGCGGCCCGCGACGTGATCCTCTTCTACACCTGCTTCGAGTTCACGCTCGTGCCGCTGTTCTTCCTGATCGGCATCTGGGGCCATGACGACCGTCGGCGGGCAGCCGCCAAGTTTTTCATCTATACGCTCACCGGCAGCGTGTTCACGTTCCTCGGCCTCCTGGCCATCGTGCTCTGGAATGCCTCCCACACGGGCACCGTGACTTTCGACATCGAGACGCTGACTGACGCGATGCGGATCAACCCGATGCCGATGTCGGCCGAGGGGGGCTGGCTGCAGATGATCGTCTTCCTCGCGTTGCTCGCCGGCTTCGCGGTCAAGGTGCCGATCGTTCCCTTCCACACCTGGCTGCCGCTGGCCCACGTCGAGGCGCCGACGGGCGGCAGCGTCGATCTCGCCGGCGTGCTGCTGAAACTCGGCATCTACGGCTTCCTGCGATTCTCGATGCCGATGCTGCCCGAGGCCACGGCCGTCGCGGCGCCGTGGCTCTTCGGCCTCGGGGCGGCGGGGATCGTCTACGGAGCGCTGGTGGCGCTCGTGCAGACCGACCTCAAACGGCTGATCGCCTATTCGTCGGTGAGCCACATGGGCTACATCGTGATGGGTCTCTTCGCGCTCACGCCCGTGGCCACGGAAGGGGCGAACCTGCAGTTGATCAATCACGGCCTCTCGTCGGCCGGCCTCTTCGCCCTCGTCGGGATGATCTACGAGCGATTCCACACCCGCAACATCGCCAGCCTCGGCGGGATCGCCTCGAAGGCGCCGTGGCTCACGGTCATGTTCGTGCTGTTCACGTTCTCGAGCATCGGCCTGCCCGGCCTCAACGGTTTCGTGGGCGAGTTCATGATCCTCGCCGGCTCGTTCCAGCGGGCCTGGTCGGGCGTGTCGCCCGTCTGGCAGACGGCCTACCTCACCATGTCGCTCCTCGCGGTGGTCGGCGTCGTGCTCGGGGCGTGGTACATGCTCTGGGCGGTGGAGCGGGTCTTCTTCGGAGGTTCACGGGAACCGCCGCGGGGGCACGGCCACGACGGGCAGGCCTCCCACGGTGCCGCTGCCGGGCATGGCTCGCATGCCGTTCATGCCGCCCCGCACGACCGCTGCGATCTCCGCTGGCACGAACTGGCGGCGGTGCTGCCGCTGGCGGTGTTCGCGATCTGGATCGGCCTCACCCCCGCCACGTTCCTCCGGCCCGCCGCTCCGGCGGTCCGCGAGTCCACCCAGGCCTCCAGCGAGGCCTTCGCCGCCCGGATGCGACTCACCGAATCCGCCGCCCACGTCGCTCAGGCCCCGACACCATGAATGCAACGTCGCTTGAAACCTTCAGTCTGCTCGCCCCCGAGATCGTGCTCGTGCTGGCGGCCCTCGTGGCCTATCTCGGCGGGGCGTTCGCCGGCCTCCGCTTCGGCTGGCTCGTCGCCGCCGCCGGCATCGTGGCGGCGATGGCCGTGACCCGCGGGCAGGCCGCCGACCCGGCCTTCTCGGCCGGTGTGACGATCGACGCGTTTTCGGGATTCATCCGCTGGACCGTCCTCGCCCTGGGATTCATGCTCTGCCTGGTGCAGTCGGGCGATCTCTTCGCCTCGGCCGTGAGCCGGGGGCCGGGTCTTCATCGGGGCGGCACCTGCGAGGAGGCGGGCACGTTCCTCCTGCTGCTCGCCGGCCTCTCACTGGTGGGCGTGGCCGGCGACCTGGTCCTCCTTTTCGCGGGCCTCGAACTCGTCTCGATCCCCACCTACATCCTGCTCGGCCTCAAGCGGACCGACGCCCGCGGGCAGGAGGCGAGCCTCAAGTATTTCTTCCTCTCGCTGGTCGCCTCGGCCATCTTCCTCTACGCACTGGTCTGCCTCTACGGGATCGGGGGCTCGACCGACCTGCAGGCGATCGCTTCCCGGCTGCAGACCGAGGCCGCGACGAGTCGCACGGTTCAGGTGCTGCTCCCGCTGGCGATCGGCATGGCGATCGTCGGTGCGGCCTTCCGGATGGCCGCGGTCCCGATGCACTTCTACGCCCCCGACGTCTACGAGGGCACGAGCCCCGGCAACGCGGCCCTGCTCTCCACGCTGCCGAAGGTGGCCGGCATCGTGATCCTCGCCCGGCTCGTCGCCCTCGTCGGCGCCGGCCCCTCGTCCGAAATCTTCTGGCGGGTGGCCGTGGTGCTGGCGGCGGTCACGATGACGGTCGGCAATGTGATGGCCCTCTGGCAGAAGAACCTGCGGCGGCTGCTCGCCTGTTCGTCGATCGCCCACGCGGGCTACCTGCTCGTCGGGATCGCGGTCGCCGCGGCGGCCTCCGCCCCGGGGCGGGCCGACGATCAATCGTCGTGGCTGTTCGCCGCGGGTGGCATCTCGGCGGCGCTCTTCTATCTCGCGACCTACGCGCTGGCGACGATCGGCCTGTTCGGGGGCATCGCGTACCTCGGCCATCGTTGGCCCGAGTGGACCGCCGGCAGCGGCCCGCGACCGCCCCGCGAGGAGATCACCACGGTCGATGATCTCGACGGGCTCTCGTCCACCAATCCGGTCGCCGCCTTCGCGCTGGCGGTGTTTCTGCTCTCCCTCGCCGGCATCCCGCCGCTGCCGGGCTTCTGGGGCAAGCTCTCGCTCGCCGTCTCGACGCTCGAGGTCGATTGGAACGCTCCGATCACGCCGGGTAGCCGTCGCTGCTGGTTCGTGGGCCTGGCGGTGGTGCTCGTGATCAACGCCGCGATCGCCGCCGCCTACTACCTGCGGATCATCGCCGCGATGTACTTCAAGACGACGAAGCGGGGCGTGCAGGCCGACGGCGGACTGGCGGGCGGGCTGGCGATGCTCGCCTGTTTGGCGCTCGTGGGCATGGTCACGATCCAGCCCCGCGGGCTGTTCACCGCCGCCTCACGGGCCGGAGAGAGCATCGCTCCCCAGGCCGCCGCGTCCGCCGCAGAGGTTTCCATCACCCCCGAAACCATCGCCACCAGACCCCGATGAGCACCACGCCCACCCCCGCCGCCGTCGAGGCGATCCTCGCGGATGTCGCCGATCCGGAAACAGGCCGCCCCCTCACGGCCATGGGGCAGGTCGTGTCGCTGGCGGCCGATCCGGCCACGATCGCCGTGACCGTCGGCCTCACGACGCACTCCGCCATTCGCTGGCAGGCCACGCGGGCCCGGATCGAGGAACTCGTGCGGACGAAGTTTCCCGGCGTGGCCTCCGTCTCTGTCACCGTCGTGCCGCACGACCGACCGCCGACGAAACTCGGCCAGATCGGCCTCGAGGCCAAGAGCGTGATTGCGGTCGGCTCCGGCAAGGGGGGCGTGGGCAAGAGCACGATCGCCGCGAGCATCGCGATCGGTCTGGCGCGGGCCGGCAGCCGCGTCGGCCTGCTCGATGCCGACGTCTACGGTCCGAGCGTGCCCCACCTGCTGGGCCTCACCGGCCGGCCGGAGGTGGAGAACGGCAAGATTCTCCCCATGATCCTCGATGTCGGCGGCCACCCGATGCCGGTGATGTCGATGGGGTTTCTCGTGCCGCCCGGCGAGGCGGTCGTCTGGCGGGGCCCGATGCTCCACGGCGCGATCACCCAGATGCTCCGCGATACGCTCTGGGGTCCGCTCGATTATCTCGTGATCGACATGCCCCCCGGCACGGGCGACATCGCGCTGACGCTCTCGCAGGCCCTGCCGCTCTCGGGCTCGGTCGTCGTCTGCACCCCGCAGGACGTCGCCCTGCTCGACGCCACGAAGGCGATCGCGATGTTTCGCAAGGTCAATATCCCCGTGCTCGGCATGGTGGAGAACATGAGCTTCTTCGTCTGCCCCGACACGCAGAAGCGCTACGACATCTTCGGCACCGGCGGCGCGAAGCGGACGGCCCGCGAACTCGACATCCCGTTCCTCGGCGAGGTTCCGCTCCAGATCCCGATCCGCGAGCATGGCGACGCGGGCAGGACGGCCGCCAACTACGACGACCCGGCGAGCCGGCCGTATCTCGAGGCGATCTGCGAACGACTCGTGGGCAATCTCGCCGCCACCGCCGCCGCCCGTCCTCCGATGCCCTCGCTCCCGGTGCTCTGAGGGCGGCGTCAATACAGCCACAGTCGCAGGTCCGGCCGCTGGACCACGGGCTGCGGCGTGAACCGCATCACGCGGGCCACCGACCGCACCTCGGCCGCCTGCGACCCGAGCAGAGCCCAGTCGAGGAACGACGGCCCCGCCGGCGACACCCCCTCCGGCCAACCCCACGCCCCGCAGACGCCGTGCCAGAAATCGTCGAGCCGGCGGCGACGGACATGGATCGCATCGAGTCCGTACCATTCGCCCGGCTGCTCGACGACGATTGCCCCGACGTCGTCGGCGATCGCGACCACGGCGGCGTCCAGTCGCCCTGCCGCCACCTTCATCTCGTCGAGCGCGAGCCGGCACCCCGGCACGTAGCACGTCCGCAACGCCCTGTAGCGGACCCGGCCCACGCCGCCGATGCTCGCCAACGGCAGCCGCGTGATCGCGATCGTGGCCCCCCGATCAGCCAGTCGCCGCACGCTCTCCCGCACCCACGCCGCCACCTGATCGACCGCGAATCCATACAGCAGGTCGTTGCCGATGTCGGTGACGAGCGCGAGCGGCGGCGCGGGCTCGACTTTCGTGGCCCGCTCACGGTCGAGCGCCCGCCAGAGTCCACAGCCGAGGATCGACGGCAGGCGGCGGAGGGCGACCCGGCTGTTGACGCCGTAGGAGCGGCCGTGGCCCGCCGCAACGAAGAGATCGGCCGAGCCGCCGGTCCGGGCCCGCGTGATCGCGGCGAGTCGCGCAAGACCCCGCGACACATTGCTCGCCCCGAGGACGACGAGTTGCGGACGCACGTTCAGTTCCAGCGGCGCCACGGCGTGTTGCCGGCCGAGAGGCCCTGAAAACACGATGCGGCCAGCATCGCGAACATGATCCCGAGGAACGGCTGGCCGTGGGTGTAGCCCCACCAGGCCACGAAGGCTCCCGCCGCCACGCCGATGATGCCGGCGATCCGATGGGCCTCGCTGACGCCGAGCACGAGCAGGCCCTCGCGGACGATCTGGCCGCCGTCGAGCGGCGGCACCGGGATCAGGTTCAGGAGGGGCCAGAAAATGTTGACGTAGAGCAGGAAGTCGAAGAGGGCGTAGACAAGGGGCGACGAGAAGCCGCGGGCGCCGGCGTCGTCGAACAGGGCGATCCCCGTGATCGGAAACGGCACTGCGTAGCCCGAGGCCCGGAGGCCGGCGATGACGAGTCCTGCCAGGAGCAACTGGGCCAGCGGCCCCGCCGCCGAGACGAGCAGCCGTTCCATCGGCCGCAGGTGCCGCCGACCCCACGAATCCGGAACCGCCAGGCCGCCGAAGTGGTAGAGCACCACGTGGGCCGACTGGCCAAAGCCCCGGTAGGCGAGGGCGTGACCCATTTCGTGCGCGAGGATCGACAGTAAGACGACGCCGATCCAGATCACGAGCATCTGCAGCAGCATCCGCTGGTCGCCCCCCGAAAAGGCCTGGCAGACATTCCAGCCCAGGAGGGCGGCGGCCAGCCAGAACCAGGCCGACACGCGGACGCGGATACCGGCGAGATCGAACTCGAGGTCGGCGGAGGTGGTCTGCGGTTCGGCGAGCATCGTGCTCCCATCGTACACAAGCGATGGCGGATCAGGCTGCCCGACGATCGGCGGTTTCGGCGGCGGCCTCGCCGCGGCCGCGCGTGGCGATCGCGAGGACCGCGTCGGCGGCACGGTCCGCCGATCCGGGGAGGGCCACGACGGCTGCGATGGACTCGAGCCGGTCCACGACCTGCTGCCGCGACTCTTCGTCAACAAGCCACTCGATCACATGTGCCGCCACACGATCGGCCGGATCCTGCACGGCGAGGTATTCGGGGTAGACGGCTTCCGGATCGGCCGGCGGCACCGCGAAGGGGGGCATCCACACGCCCTGCGCCGGGCCGATCGGCTCCCGCGTTGCGAGCAGGTTCACCAGCGTGAAATACCGGGCCTGACGGAGCCAGCTCTGCACGACGTACGCCCAGGCCGCGAGCCGGTAGACGATCACGGTCGGCACCCGCGCGGCGAGGAGTTCGAGCGACACCGACCCGGAGCAGGCGATCGCGGCGGTGGCCGTGCCGATCAGGCTCCGTGTGCGGCCTGCATGGATCTCGATGCCGATGCCGAGGCCCGGGGTGTCGGCATCGATGATCTCGCTGATCCGCCGCGCGTGTCGCTCGTGGAGCGCCCCGATGGCAAACCGTGCCCGTGGCACCTCGGCATGGATCGCCGCCGCCGCCCTCACAAGGGTGCCGAGATTGCTCTCGATCTCCTGGCCGCGGGATCCCGGCAGGAGGAGGACGAGCGGGCGGGCGGAATCCCCGGAGTCGCGCCGCTCCGCCGGCTTCAGTTCGTCGAAGAAGGGATGGCCCACGAGCGTGCTTCGCATCCCTCGGGCCGTGAACCAGTCGTGCTCGAAGGGGAGCGCCGAGAGCACGTGGTCGATGAGTCGCCGCATCTTTCCGATCCGCCAACTCGCCCAGGCCCAGACCTGCGGCGGACAGTAGAAGACGACGGGAATCCCATGCCGTTTCGCCCGCCACGCCAGCCACCAGTGGACTCCCGGGAAGTCGACGAGCACGCAGACGTCGGGCCGGGCGTCGAGGAAGCTCCGCTCGGCCCGCCGCGCCAGGTCGACGAAGCGATGGATGTTGAGCAGCGACCGCAGGAACCACATGACGGCGAGCGTCGTCATGTCGGCGACTAGCGTGCAGCCCTCGGCCTGCATGTGCGGCCCACCCAGGCCGACACACACCGCGTCGGGGCGCCGCGTGCGAATCGCGCGCACCAGCAGCGCCGCGTGGTGATCGCCCGAGGGCTCGCCGGCCGAAAAAAAGAGACGCATGGGAAACTCCGCACGGGCCCGCGGCCCGCCGGGAGTATTTCAGTTCTTCGCCCCGTTCCCTAGAGCGGATCGGATCCCGGACGGATCGATCGCGGTCACGAACGTGTTCTGGCGGAGGGGGAAGGGTGAAACTGGGGAAGAGTGGGACGGGGGAAGAGTGGGACGGGGGAGGGGCGGGCGAGGAAAGGTGGGCGGACGGGTTTTCGGGCCCCTCGGGGGACGCTGTGGGCCGGGAGCGGTCAGGACCGGGAGTGCCGGGGCTCCGGCAGGCCGAGGGCGATCACGGCACCGGCGGCGATCACGGCGGCCCCGGTCACGAAGACATGCCGGAAGCCAACCACATCGACGGCCAGGCCCACGAGCGGGGAGAGCACGAAGGGAGCCGCCAGCGCCGCCCCGACGATGCTCACGTACCGCGGGTGGTCGGCGTTCCTCGGGGCCAGTTCGAGCGCGTAGTTCGTGAAGAGCTTGAGGGAGATCGGATTGAGCCCGAGCAGCACGTAGACGATCCAGAACCACTCCACGGCGACGGCGTGCGCCGCCAGTGAGAGTGCCGTCACCATGAGTGGCGTGAGCGCCGAGAGCGCGACGAGCCAGACGAGCACGATCCTTGTGCCTCGGCGGTCGGCCACCGGCCCGGCCACGAGGCTCACGAGACCGGTCGCGGCGTTTTGCGTGACGACCCACGCCAGCAGACTGCTCGTGCCGCTGCCGAGCCGGTCGCGTGCGAAAGCCTGGTAGTGGGGAAACAGCATCAGCACCGCCGAGAAACAGGCCGCCACCATCGAGAGCCGCACGAGCGCGCGGTCATGGGCGATGGTCGTCCGCCAGAGGGCCAGGCCGTGCCGCGCCGCGGTGATCGAGCGGGCGAACCAGCCAACGGCGCCGTCGTTCAAGACCGCCCGCCGTGGCTCGTCGGGGTGCTCGTCGAGCATCAGGGGCGCCAGGGCGGCCAGCGCGAAGAACGCCGCGGTGACGCCGAAGATCTTCGGAAAACCGTCGGGCTCGCGGAGCCAGGGCCCCAGCAGCAGCAGCGCCGCGACGATGGCCAGCCCGCTGCCGATGGCGACGCTGATCACCATCGCCCTGCCGCGGCGACCGGGCGAGACGAGCTTTCCCTGCAGCGCGGCGGCCACGAGCTGGTTGAGGCCATTGGCCGAGGAGAAGGCGGCGTAGACGACGAGAAACACCACCGCCAGCAGGTCAGGCCGGCCGGCCTTGAGCGGCCCCCAGACCACCGCCAGCACCGCGAAGCAGGCCGCCATGGCGAGGCTCGTGCGGACGAGCGTCCACTTCTTCACCGGTCGCCGCGCGAGCGCGTTTGAAAACAGCAGCGGCGGCACGCTCTGCCCGCCGCGGTTGAGCACGGGCAGCAGTCCCCGCAGAAACCCCGAATCGACGACGGCGTCGAGCACCGCCGGCATGATGATCGTCTCAGTCTTGAAGATCCAGCCGATGCGGACGACGACCTGGTAGCACTCCAGCCAGAACGTGTTGCGGGCCTCACGGTCTGCGGCGGGCGGTGCTGCTGGAGGGCCTTCGGTCATCGGGTAGGATCAGGGACTTCGCATCCGGGCGGTCGATTCGTTTCGGCAGCATGAAGGTTTTTCGAGAAGCCGTCCATCCGCATCACCGCGACCGTTCCTGGCCACTGCGTCGGCGCGACATTCGGATCTGCGGAAAGCCCGGCGGAGCACGGGCGACAGGGAGACACGGCCCGTGAACACCCATCCGGCACCTCGATCGTTGCCACCCGCATGCCTCACGATCGCCGTCTTGGCCGTTGCCCTGTTCACCGGCTGCGGTGACGGTGGGCCCGCGCACCCCGCGGTCGGCCGGCGGATGGGGCCGCTGCCGGTGGTGTCGCTCGGCGATCCTGCGCCGCCCGCGCCGGCCCTCGCCGGCAAGGTGACCCTGCTGAACTTCTGGGGCACGTGGTGCCCGCCCTGCCGCAAAGAGCTGCCGGGACTCGTCCGCATCGCGGGTCGGCTCGCCGGGGAGCCCCGCTTTCAGCTCGTCGCCGTCTCGTGCGGATCGGGGAGGGACGAGACTCCCGCCGGCCTCGCCGACGAAACCCGGAAGTTTCTCGCCCAACACCAGCTCGTCATCTCCGCGTGGACGCTCTCCGATCCGCTCGCCGCGTCGCTCTTCGCCTCAGCCTACGGCCTGGAGTCCTTCCCCACGACCTACCTGATCGGTCCGGATGCCCGCGTCCGCCGCGTCTGGACAGGCTATCGCTCGAGCGACGAAGCCGACATCGCCACGGCGATCGTCGGCTTGCTCAAGGAGCAGTCCTCGCGACCGTGAGCGAACGGTGAACGCGACCGCCCCGCCCGGGCTCACGGCTGATGCAGCGATTCCAGCCGGTCCAGCAGCGTCCGGGCGACGCGAAACGGGTCACCGGCACGCGTCACGGCCGAGGCCACGGCCACCCGCCTGACTCCGAGCGCGGCGAGGGTGTCGAGCCGCTCGAGCGTGACGCCGCCGATCGCGAAGCAGGGAATCGCGAGTTCGCGGCAGACCGTCTGCAGGAACTCAGGCGGCGCGTGCTCGGCGAACGACTTGGTGGTCGAGGGAAAGCATGGACCGATCCCGAGGTAGTCGGCTCCGGCCGCGGCCGCTGTCCGCGCCTCCGCGACCGAATGCGTCGTGCTGCCGATCAGACCCCCTGGCCCGAGCACGCGGCGAACGAGCGGCACCGGCAGGTCGTCGGCCCCGACGTGCACTCCATCGGCACCGACCGCCACGGCGACATCGGGCCGGTCGTTGACGACCACCAGCGGAGGCCGCGCGGGATCGTGGCGTCGTGCGATGGCCACCGCCCGCTGCATGCGGTCGGTGATCAAGGCGATCGGCAGATCCTTGTCACGAATCTGGAGCATCCGCACACCCACCCCGAAGAGGCCCTCCACGAGCCGCTCGAAGACGGCCACATCGTCCCGGCTGTCGAGCAGCACGCAGAGCGTGACGCCCGCGAGCCGGCCCTGCGCTCGCAGGATCGTGGTCACGCGCCGTTCGAGTTCGTAGAGCCGGTAGCGGATGCGCTCGAAGCCCTGTCCGGCGTCCGGTGCCACGACGGCTGCGCACTCCTCGAGGCTCCGCAGCGCCTGCGCTCCCCGGGCGGCGTTGGCGGCCACGAGGTCGGCGATCCCGGTGCGCGGCAGTGAGGCGGCGGCGTCGAGGCCCTGGCCGACGTCGCCCGCCACGTCGCGGGCGGCAGTGCGGCCGACCAGTTCCGGCCGGGTGAGCACCGCGACCAGATCGTGCCGCAGGTCCTTGGCGACCGTCGTCAGGGGGACGTCGTCGAGCGTGAACCGCACGACGTCCTCGATCACCCGCAGCGCCTCGGTCGCGCGGTTGGCCGAGGCATCGACGGCCCGCCAGAGGCCGGCGGAAGGCCCTCGTCCGGTCGTTCCATCTGGTTCAAGGGGTTGCACAACCGCCGCCTTTCCTTGTTTTTCCCCCGTTGTAGCAGGCTCCCCACTCACCTTGGAGAAAACTGCCCTGATTTCTACACTCCCCCGCCCCCAAACCGCCTCGGATGCGAGTCATGTCTCCCTTCCGCTACCTGACGCTCGTCTGGCCGGGGCTGCCCTGGCTCTGGTTGCGGGGCAGCCTCATGGGGCTCGCGCTGGCGTCGGCGTTTGCCGTGTCGCTCGACATCGCGGTGGTCGCCACCTGGATCTGGCCGGGGCTCGTCGAGCAGCCGTTCGTTGTCGGCTTCTGGACGGCGACGGCCGTGATCTGGCTCACGTCCACGGTTTCCGCGGCGGCGGCCTTCCCGGCATCGATCCCCGCGGGCCGGGCGGGGGAGGCCGACGCCCTGTTCGTGAGGGCCCGGGCGGCCTATCTCGCCCGAGACTGGATCCGCGCGGAAACCCAGCTCCGCGAACTCCTCGACCTCGCCCCGACCGACGGCGAGGCCCAGCTCCTCCTCGGCACCCTCCTGCGCCGCGTCGGCCGGAAATCGGAGGCACGGCAGGCCCTCCAGAAACTCGACCGCAGTGATTCCGGGGCGGCCTGGCGGGGAGCGATCGCCACGGAACTCCGGCGGCTCTCGGGCGGTCGCCGCGACGAGACCGCCGACGATTCCGTCATTCTGCCGCTCCGCGACGAGTCCACCGCGGCTCACGGCCGGACGGCTGCCGCCTGAAACAGCCGAAAGATGCTTTTTATCCGGCGGAACGCCCCGGCGACAGACTTTCCCGGCCGTCGCTCCTAGAATGCTCCCGTGGGTTTGGCGTATGGTTTGCTGCTCCACGGAAGAAGGGGCGGCGACTGCCGGATTGGCACGCCGGCCCACGGACAGGATCGAGCAGGATTCGGGACAGGATTTCGATTCGGGACAGGATTTCGCCCCCCGGCATTTCGCACTCAGGACACTCGCCCATGTACGAGCGCTTCACGGATCGTGCCCGCAAGGTGATGCAGCTGGCCAATCAGGAGGCCCAGCGGTTCAACCACGAGTACATCGGCACCGAGCACGTTCTCCTGGGACTCATCAAGGAGGGCAGCGGCGTCGCGGCGAATGTCCTCAAGAACCTCGACATCGATCTGCGAAAGATCCGGATGGAGGTCGAAAAACTCGTGCAGAGCGGCCCCGACATGGTCACGATGGGCAAGCTCCCGCAGACCCCCCGGGCGAAGAAGGTCATCGAGTATTCGATGGAGGAGGCCCGTAACCTCAATCACAACTACGTCGGCACCGAGCACATCCTGCTGGGACTGCTCCGCGAGCAGGAGGGCGTGGCGGCCCAGGTGCTGATGAACCTCGGACTCAAACTCGAGGATGTCCGCGAGGAGGTGCTCAATCTCCTCGGCCATGGCATGGAGAACGAGGGGGGCGAACGGGCCGGGATGGGCGGCAGGCAGCCGGCCGGCGCCGGCGCCGGCGGCGGCGAGGGCGCCTCTCCGAAGGGGGGCAAGAGCAAGACCCCCGCCCTGGACAGCTTTGGACGCGATCTCACGGAGCTCGCCCGGCAGGGCAAGCTCGACCCTGTGATCGGCCGCGAGAAGGAGATCGAGCGGGCGATCCAGATCCTCTGCCGCCGCACGAAGAACACTCCCGTGCTTCTCGGCGAAGCGGGCGTGGGCAAGACGGCGATCGTCGAGGGCTTCGCCCAGCGGGTCATCGACGGCAACGTGCCCGAACTGCTCGCCGACCGGCGGATCGTCGTGCTCGACCTGGCCATGATGGTCGCCGGCACGAAGTACCGCGGCCAGTTCGAGGAGCGGATCAAGGCGGTGATGAACGAGGTTCGTCGCGCCAAAAACACGATTCTTTTCATCGACGAGCACCACACGCTCGTAGGAGCGGGCGGCGCCGAGGGGGCGATCGACGCCTCCAACGTGCTGAAGCCGGCCCTCGCCCGC
>SXGQ01222704.1_pt1 | contig 30069 bp, 30 predicted proteins | sample 3178371 | NCBI WGS metagenome assembly SXGQ01 (sample SAMN11356859, study PRJNA531348) | freshwater metagenome | isolation source: freshwater sample F1-20 | place: China: Fuxian Lake, Yuxi | collected 2017-12-25
GCCGGCGGCTTCGCCGACCTGCACCACCCAGAGCACTGGGACCTGCGGTTCATGCACCACGCGGCCCTCACCGACGAGCTCCGCGCCGCCTACCAGCGGATGAGCGGCCAGCTCTCTGAAGCGGTCCGGTTCATGGAAGCGCTGGGCGAGACCAGCGTCGCCGACCTCACGCGCGTCGAGTTCTTTACCAGCCACGAGGGGCTCAACCTGTTGTACGAGAGCTCGCAGACCCGCCAAGTGCCCCGGCGCACCGGGTGGTACGACCTGACCACGCACCTGCCGTGGATCGGCGAGCGCACCCGCGCGATCGACGGCGCCCACGTGGAGTTCTTCCGCGGCGTGGAGAACCCCGTCGGCGTGAAGATCGGTCCGGGCATCGCCCCCGAAGAGCTCCTCCGCCTGATCGACACGCTCAACCCGCGCAACGAGCCAGGTCGCATGGTGCTGATCCACCGCATCGGCGCTGCCCGCATCGCGACCGCGCTCCATCCGCTGCTGGAAGTCGTGCGCCGCTCCGGCAAGCGGGTGCTGTGGGTCTGCGACCCTATGCACGGCAACAGCGTCACCACGGCCAAGGGCGTCAAGACGCGCAACTTCGACGACATTCTCGCCGAGTTGCACGGCGCATTCGACGCCCACGCCCGCGCGGGCACCACCCTGGGCGGCGTTCACTTTGAGCTCACCGGCGAGGATGTGACCGAGTGCATCGGCGGCGCGGTCGGCGTGCGCGAGGAGGACCTGCACCTCAACTACGCCAGCCAGTGCGACCCGCGCCTGAACTACGAGCAGGCGATGGAGCTGGCCTTCGCGATCGCGCGTCACGCGGGGGGTTGATCGCCGCTAGTTGGTCGGCGCCAGATACCCCTCAGGCAGGCGCCAGAACGGCACTCCCTCCAGGATCAGCGGCCGCCCCGCCTCCTCGCCCGGCGGCGCCCCCCGCATGCACAGGATCAGATCGCTGAGCACGCACGGGCAATCGTAGAAATACGAGTGACCCAGCCCGGTGGTGTGGCTGGTGACATCGACGACGTTGATCTCAGAGAACACCCCGGAGGCCTCGAGCTGGGCGGGCGTGAGGTTCGCGTACTGCATGCGGCCCAGCCTGTTGCTGCTGCGGAACAGCCAGTCCGACAGCCCGATCGCCCTGTCCTTTCGCGAGACGTACACCGTGAATCGGTCCGCCATGATGGGCACACGCTCCACCCCAACCCGCTGGCTGAACACCTCCATGTCGATGTCCGGCACCGCCAGGATGATCGACTTGAGCTTGAGCTTCTCTCTGGCGCTCACTCCCTCGGCCCGGTAGCGGATGTTGAGCTCCCGCAGCGCTGTGGTGAGCACATCCGTGCCGCGGGAGTGGGCGATCAGGTGCACCCCTTTGACATCCGGGCACGCCGCGATCGTCTTGAGCAGCGACTTGAGGTGGTAGACCGTGAACTCGCCGCTCTCGCGGTCGTAGTTGTAGCCAAAGAGCGCGAACCCCTTCCAGCCGGCGGGCCAGGTGTAGACGATCGGCACGATGTCGCGCCCGGCGAAATGCCAGACCTGGGCCGCGACGTACATCGGATCTTGAAAGTCGTTGTTGAAGCCGTGGACGAACAGGAAGACCTCCCCGGTCGACGTTCGCCGCACTTGGTCGCCCAGGTGAGTCATGAACTCGGTGCCGATCCGGGAACGCTCGACGAGTCTCTCAGGATTCTCGATCACGCGGCCGTCGACGACCAGCAGGTTCGATCCATCCGAGGCGGGCAGGCGGCCCAGTTCTTCAACGTCGACCAGGCTCAGCCCCACCGAGCCGGACCGCTTGGGCCCACGGCTGGCAGCCTCCAGCTCATCCCATGTGTACGCCTCGTCGCCGAACCGCACGGTACACAGGCCGTACGACATTGATCTGTCTCTGCCGAAGCCGTACCAGACCGGGCGGGACTCCGAGTCGTTGCGGGCCCGGTCCGTGACGTACAGCATCCGCGCGGAGGTCGTGCGGAACTCGTCGGGCGTGTCGGCGAACGGATCGGCGTCGTGATGCCAATAGATCGTCGGCGTGGCGACCATCGTCCGGCCGCAACCCACCAGTGCCGACAGCGCCACCACAGCGGCCGCGATCAACACCCGCACGTCGATCCCGACCCTCACTGCTACTGTCATGCGAGTCACTCCGATCGTGGCGCGCAATCACGCTGATCGGACCCCGGTGGTCCTCCATGAGGCTATCGGCCACTCGGTTCCAAAAACTTTTCTACTCGGGGCTGAGGTAGCCCTCGTTCAGCGTCCAGAACGGCACGCCCTCGAGCGTCAACGGGCGACCCGTCTGCTCGCCGGGGGCGCGGCCGCGCATCGTCAGGATGACGTCGCTCAATACGCTCGGATTGTCGTAGAAATAGGAGTGGCCGGGCCCCTTGGTGTGGGCGGTCACGTTGACCACGTTCACATCCGCGAATCCCTTCATCGCCTCGCGCTGGGCCTCGTCCAGATCCGCGTACTTCAGCTTGCCCAGGCGGGTCTTGCTCTTGAACAGGAAATCCGACATCCCGATCGCCCCGTCCCCCCTCGACACGTACACGGTGAACCGCTCGGGCACCGCGGGGAGCCGTTCGGCTCCGATGCGCTGGCTGAATACTTCCATATCAAGATCCGGCGCCGCCAGGATCAGCGAGCCGAGCTTCAGCTCCTCGCCCGTGTCCTTGCCCGCGGCCGTGTAATGGATGTTCAGCTCACGCAGAGCGGTTGTCAGCACGTCCGTGCCCCGGGAGTGCGCGATCAGGTGAATCTTCTTGACGTCGGGGCACGACGCGATCGCCCGCAGCACGTTCTTGAGATGGAACACCGTGAACTCGCCGCTCTCGCGGTCGTAGCTGTAGCCAAACAGCATGCCCAGCAGCGCGGGGCTCTTCCATCCCGCCGGCCACGTGTACGCGATCGGAACCGAATCGCGCCCGAGGAAGTGCCAGAGCTGGGCCGTCACGAACATCGGGTCCTGGAACTCGTTGTGGAAGCCGTGCACGAACAAAAAGACCTCGCCGCTGGTGGTCTTGACCACCCGGTCCGAGAGATCGGCCAGGAACTCCTCTTGCAGGCGCCGGCGCTCGGCCGCCTCCTCAGGGATCTCGACCACCTGCCCGTCCACCATCCGGAAGCTGAACCCGCCGATCGCCGGCAGGCGGCCCGTCTCGGTCACCGTGCCGATCGAGAGCGGCACCGACGCCGATCGGCTCTTGCCGCGGCTCGCCTCCGCCAGCTGCTCCCACGTCATATCACGCCCAAACTTCACCTCGCACGTGCCGTACGCCTGCGACTTGCTCCGTCCAAAGCCGTACCACACCGGCTTCTGCTCGGTGTCCTTCCGCGCACGGTCGGTGATGTACAGGACTTCCGCCGTCGGGGTCTTGAACTCCTCGGGTGTGTTCGCGAATGGATCGGCACCTTCGTGCCAGTAGATCGTCGGCGTCGCCACCATCGTGCGCCCGCACCCGCCGCCCACGACGACCACGAGCATCGCCAACGCCAGCATCAGCCGGTTCATGTCGAGTTCTCCATATCCTTCCAGACGTCTCGGTACCGCCGCGCCATGTCTTCCAAGGCGCTGGGAATCACCCGCACCTGGCCTACGACCGTGATGAAGTTCACATCCCCGTGCCATCGCGGCACGACGTGGACATGGACATGCTCGGGCACGCCCGCCCCTCCCGCAACACCCTGGTTGAGCCCCACGTTCACCCCTTGGGGGTGCAGCGTCCGCTCACACAGCTCGACCGCCAGGTCCGTCAGCGACCACAACTCGGCCCGCTGCGCCGGGGTGTAATCCAGCAATCGCGACCGCCCCTCGCCCAGGCACACCAACAAGTGACCGTTGGCATAGGGGTAGCGGTTGAGCATGATCAGCCCTCCCCGGTCCATCCCGGGCGCGCCCGTCCGCACAATCACGTGGTTCGACTGGTCGCTCGAAGGGTCGAGCCAGTAGGCCCGCAGGAAGCACGCCGGCTTGGGCCGCTGGCCCGCCGCCGGATCCTGCTCCGCCTCCTCACCCTCGCCAATCCTCGACAGCATGTCCATGTAGCTCAGCCGCCACGGGGCGTGGAGCTGGCCTGAGCCTGGCACCCCGCCGGATCCCGGCGGCCATGGCGGTCTTGATCCTGACTCGGGCGCGGGTCCTCCGGCCTGCGGGGCGCTCATTTCGCCAGTGTACCTCGCGGCCGCCGACGACCCCGCAAAAGTTGCTCACTGCCCGATGTCTGATCGGGCTCAACCGCTACACTCCTCGCCCATACAAGCTGTTTTCCAGCATTCCGGGCCGGCCTCGGGCCCGCAGGAGAGGCAACGCACATGTTCCAGTCGGTCAAGGTCGGATCGGGTCGGGGTTCCGCATCGGTGCTGGTGGTCGGTCACTTCCAGGGCCAGTCGCCCGACAAGAAGACCCTTGACCTCGACGCGTCGGGCACACTCTCCGCGGCGGCCAAACGCGATGAGGCGACCGGCGACCTCGGGCGCATCGTTGAAGCCTTCCCGACCGGCAAGGGTCGCGGCACACCCGACCGGATCATCCTTGTCGGCCTCGGCTCCAAAGACACTTTCGGCCCCAACGCGATGCGCGATGTGGCCGCCGCCGTCGGAAAGCGGCTGGCCGTGACCAAGGACGAGTCCGCTCACGTCGCGCTCGCGCCGGCGCTGGCGTCGGTCAAGGCCGACATCGGACGCTGCGGCCAGTCGTTCGGCGAGGGGCTCGGACTTCTCTCGTGGCCCGCCGACGAGTTCAAGGGCTCGGCCAGCAAGAAGAACAACAAGTCGAAGCTGACCGTCGACACCGACGACAAACGCTTCGCCGACGGTGTGAACCATGGCCTGGCCCTGGCCGAGTCCGCCAACTTCACCCGCACCCTCAGCCACACGCCCCCGAACATCTGTACCCCCGCCTTCATCGCCTCCGAGGCCCAGAAACTCGCCCGCAAGACCGGCATGAAGTGCACCGTCATCAAGGGCGATGCCCTGGAGCGCGAGCGATTCGCCGGCCTGATCAACGTGGGCAAGGCCAGCGAGAACGCGCCCTGCATGGTGCGCCTGGAGTACCGCCCCAAGGGCGGCTCGCGCAGCAGCGCCAAGCCCGCCGTGCTCGTCGGCAAGACCATGACCTACGACTCGGGCGGCCTGTCGCTCAAGATCAACAACGGCATGCGCGGCATGAAACGCGACAAGGATGGCGGCTGCGCCGTGCTGGGGGCGATGCACGCGATCGCCACCGTCATCAAGCCCAAGCGCCCTGTCGTGGCGCTCCTGGCGTGCGCCGAGAACTCCATCAGCGATGAGGCCTACCGCCCCGACGATGTGATCACCTTCCGCAACGGCGTCACCGTCGAAGTCACCAACACCGACGCCGAAGGGCGCCTGGTCCTGGCCGACGGCCTGTGCTGGGCCTGCGAGAAGGAAGACCCCGCGTACATCATCGACCTTGCCACCCTCACCGGCGGCGTGGTCGTGGCCCTCGGTTCGGTCTACTGCGGCATGTTCTGCGAGGACGACAAGCTCCGCGGCAAGGTGGAGGCCGCCGCCGACGCCACCGGCGAACGCGTCTGGCGCCTGCCCCTGCACCAGGACTACCTGGACCACATGAAGTCCGAGATCGCCGACATCCTGAACTCGAACCCCGACCGCAAGGCCCACCCCATCCAGGGCGCGGCGTTCCTGGCGTACTTCGTCGAGAAGGGTGTGCCGTGGTGCCACCTCGACATCGCCGGCGTCCACGCTGTCGAGGGCGAGAAGGGCCCGTTCGTCAAGGGCTCGGCCACCGGCTGGGGTGTGCGCCTGCTGGCGGAACTGCTCGACAACGACTAGGAACCCCGAGCGTGAGCGAGCGGGGTTTTCTGTGAGTATGACGCACCGCTTGGCGACCGAAGCACCCCAAGCGCACTGACCGGCCGCGGCGGGTCCGTAGCACGGTCACATCGCCATCAGCACCACGCCGATGAGCGCGGCCGCCGTGCCCGCCGCGACCATCGGTACCCACGCGGGCATGCCCTTGCTGATGCTCGCGTCGGTCATCGCGTGGCCGCAGGACGAGCAGATCGCGGCGTCGTGGTAGACGTCCTCGCCGCACTCGGGGCAGGTGATGTCGTCGCCGCCGAAGCGGTCGAGGTCGGACGAGCAGACGCCCTCGCGATCGGCGTCGAACTCAGGCCCGTGACACTTTCCGCCGCAGCATGCCATGGGCGTATTTTAGCACAAGCCGGGCTCGGGCCAAGGTCCAACCCGCCATTCGGAACGGTCCGTAAACCAAGCAGATGCCGCATCACACGCCGCCGACCGACAACACATCCGACTGCTGATCGATCCGGAGCTGCTTGAGGTCCCTCCGAACCCGATCCAGCAGGTTCCAGTACAGGACCAACGCCACCAGCGGCCCGATCATGAGGCAGAACGCACCGACCGTGTACAGCAGCGGCCCCAGCCACATCAGCAGCTTGGCCCGATCAAAGACCCACTGATTGGGCAGGCGTGGGGACAGCCATCGGATGTAGTACATCTGTGCGAAGTACGACGCGGCCAAAGAGGCCAGCGCGATCAGCCCAAGCATCAAATCAACAGCCAGCGTCGCGAGTCCGCCCTGCTGGAACATCGAGCCCCATCCGCTTGGCCCCGCTGCTGCAATGGCCGGCAGCAACGCGTCAAGAACCAGCACCGCCACCGAGACACCCACTCCCACCAGCGTCAGCGCACGGACCACCTGTCGCGATTTCTCGCCCTTCATACCAACGCGCGACGCCGGGTCGGGAGAGCTGAACAGCCACCAGCCATAGGCCGAAACGAATCCAGCGCCCGTTGTGAGAATCTCCGCAGTCATCAGAGCATCCAGAAAAGGACGGCTCATCACCAAACCAATGATGGACAGACACAGCATCCCCAGGCTGAGCACGATTAAAGTCGCCAGCGCGACCATGATGATAAAGACACCCCGGTGCAGCATCTCGAGGTACGCCGGCGACGAGTAGATGAGTAAGTCCGGCCCCATCGAGCGCGCCGCCGGTGCCCCGCACTCCGGGCACTGGCCGTCCATCGGCAGTCCCAGCAACTCGTACCCGCACCCCCGGCACAGCACCGACTGCGTGATCCGCGGGGCCTGCTCAGGCCCGCTCTGCGGCGTCGGTAGTGGCCCCGGCGGTTCGAGGTCGTAGCCCATGGCCCGAATGTAGTCCGGCCCGCTGGTTCCTGCAACGCAACGGTGGATTTCTTACATGATCACATGCGCCGGCGGCGGCGTCTCATCCGTGATCCGCTCCCGCCGCAGGTCGGCCCCGGGCTCGGCACATGAGAACAGGTACATCTCATCATCGATCCGGGCCTGCAGGTGCACCGGGCGACCCCAGATCGCCCGGACGTTCGCCAGCACTTGCCCCGCCTGAGCGATGTCGATGTCCAGTCCGTTCCATTGGTGGACGAGGAACAGCTCTCCCCGGTTGCGGTAGTTGCCGTCGGCCACATGGATAAACGGCTGGCCCATGTTCGTGATCCGGTACAGCAGCGACTGCTTGATCTGCTGGTAGTCCCGGCTCACCACCCGGAGCTGCCCGGTCTGCGGGTCGGTGCGGTAGCGGTACATGCGATGGCGCTCGACAAACTCCTCGGTCAGGAACTCGTCGATGAAGTTGACGTCGTTGTAGATCCGCCGCACCTCGAAGATTTTGCGGCGCCCCTGCATGGAGTGGTCGTCGAAGCGGTCCTTCTCGCCGATGGTCTCGATCCGCTCCCACGCCGGACCGTGCCGCCCGCTGTCCCATCGCCGCTCGATGTCCTTGAACAGCTCGACGCCGATCTTGTAGGGGTTAAACCCCCCCGCCGGCATGTGGACCACGCCCGAGTGCTGCTCGGCATAGTCCACGATCTCCGCCGCCTCGGCGAAGTGCTCGGTCATGAGCTTGGAATGCCAGTAGGTAGCCCAGCCCTCGTTCATCACCTTGGTCATCGCCTGCGGCGCGAAGTAGTAGCTCTCGTCGCGGACGATCGCCAGGATGTCCTGCTGCCAGTCTTCCAGCGGCGCGTTGAGCATCAGGAACAGCAGCACATCCCGCGTGGGCCGAACGGGGATGCGCCCCTTGCTGGCCCGCTGGGCCTCCTCGAAGCGCCGCTTCTGGTCCTCCATCTCGCGACGGGGATTCACGAAGGGGTCCATGTAGTCCTTGGCCGGCAGTCGGTTGGGCGCGAACGGCTCGGCGTCGCGTCGCGCTGCGGCGGCGTTGGCCCCCGCCTCGTCCTGGCCGCTGAACACCGAATACGGATCGATCAGGTGCTCGACGCACAGGCACGCATCGATGAACCGCTCGACCGATTCCTGCCCCTGTCGATCGATGTGGCGCTGCACGCGCGTGGCGTGGTTGGCCATCGTGTTCATCATCTTCCGGTCGGTCTTGCTGAACCAGAAGTTGTTCTTGAAGAAGTCCGCGTGGCCGTAGACGTGGGCCATCACCAGCTTCTGGTCGATGACGGCGTTGGACTCCTGCAGGTAGGCGTAGCAGGGGTCGTTGTTGATGACCATCTCGTAGATGCGCCCAAGCCCGTAGGCGTCGCGCTTGGAGAGCGACTCGAACTCCATGCCCCAGCGCCAGTGCGGGTAGCGCACCGCGAAGCCGCCGTAGGCGGCGATCTGGTTCATCGTCTCAAAGTCCAGCACCTCGAAGACGACCTCGGGGAAGTCCAGGCCGTACTCCAGCGCCTTGGCCTTGATGGCCTCCATGTGGGCCCGCAGCTCGGGCGAGAGGTCGGTGTGGGTGCGACGCCGGACCATGGAGAATGCTATCGGCCGATCCGGGCCCCGACCCCCTGCCGACCCGGACCAAAAACGAAGCAGCCCCCGCGCAAACGGGGGCGGCTCCTGGAGCAGAGACACGCGGCAGACGGGGCGCTCAGCGTCGACGACGACGCCAGCCAGGGCAGGCCGTCAGGCCCAGCCCGAGCACCCCCGCCGCGCCAGGCGACGGGATGACACACACTTGAACCGAAACACTGTTCACCGTGACGGTCAGCACATCCTCGGGGCGGGCGCTGACCCAGTTGATCGCGAGCTCGAACTCGTAGACGCCGGGGGCCGTTCCGTTGCGGACAAAGAAGAACTCATTCATGCCCGTCAGGTCGCCGGACGCCGTGAGCTGGCCCGTGCGGGAGTCGTTGAACGACCCGGCGTTGGGCACGCTCACGCCCGATTGAATGCCGTAGTTGACCTTGCCGCCCGTGAAGGCGATCGAGATGTCGTACTCGATGCAGATGCCGATACCCGCGGTGACGCCGCCGAGGATGCCGCCCTCGAAGTTGAACAGCGCTCCCTGAGGGGCGTTGAAGAGGAACTGGTTCCGATCAACCGGGCCGAGCGACGCCGTGAACTTCGCGGTCAGCGTGTCGGGGCTCAGCGACGAGTCGGCGGTCGTGGGCACCGGCGGCGGAACCTCGTCGCCCTTGGGGAACCGCACCGAGGCGTCGGTGATCGAAAGGAACGGAGGTGGCGGGAGCTGTGGCTTGGACTCGCCGAGCATCATGCCCGCGGCCGCGGGCTGGGCGACCGCGCAGAGTGCGGCGGCGACGGCGAGAAGGGTGTTCTGCGTGGACGGCCCGAGCGGCTTGCGCTCAACGAGGGTGGACGCGGACGACGGCATGAGAAGGCACTCCTTCTTCTTGCTCGCGTACGCCATCCATAGCGGACACGGGTGGTTGCGGGCGCCCTGGGTTCGGTCCGGCCTGTGCTTCCGGTACCGCGTGGCCTGGGCGTAATCTCTGACTCCAAACCGCCCCGTCGCCTTTCGGCGGCGGAGGCGATTGGGCCCGCCGCGGCGGGCCCGTAATTCCTTCAGGATCGGCGCCGACGGAGTCCCGCCAGCCCCGCTCCGACCGCCGCCAGCGCCGTGGGTCCGGCCGCGGGGAGGGCGATCTGCATGCGGTTGACCGTGATCTGCAATGTTTGACCCGACACAAGACTGTTCCAGTTCAGGCTGAGCTGCATGCTATAGAACCCGTCACCGGTGCCGGTACCCGCGAAGACGCGGTTGGCGACATGGCTGATCGTGCGCGTCCCGGGCTGGAGCTGCCCGTTCTGCGAGACGTTGTGGAGGCCGGCGCCTGGGACCGAGTCGTTGCCGCTGAGGCTCCAGTTGATGCCGCCGCCGTCGAACTGAACGATGATCTCCCACACATACTGCACCGGCGTCCCCGGCAGCACCGTGCCCGTGATCGCGCCGTCGAGGCGGAACTGAATCCCCGCCGGTGCGGACACGGAGTACGTGTCCGACGTCAGCGGCCCGATGCCGCCCGACAGGTTGGCCACCGTGCCATCGGGCACGACGGTCCCGACGGCCGAACGAGGAACGCCCGGCGGGATGGTCCCCAGCGGGAAGCTCACGGTCGCGCTCGTGACCGTGAGGGCGTAGGGTGCGGGGGCCTCGGGAGGCGGCCCGAACTGTGCGAGTGCCGCCGGACCCGTGCCGACGACCAGCGCCGCGGCGAGCATCGCTCGCTTCCATGCGCTGCCAGACAGCGCCCGCGGGCCGAACTGATTGTGATTCTGACCGATCAACATCGCAGACTCCTTTGCCTGTTCCGCTCCGGCCTTGGAGCGGCGGCACGCACATCGCCGTCACCGCGACGACGCACGTTCCCCGGAAATCACGGGCCCGACAATCCACGCTTCAAGCTCCTCACGACGCGGGCCCGTTGCCGCCGTGAGAGTGTTCTTTGATTCGATCTGAGACGACGCCCGCGCCCGGCGCCGACGCCCGGGCAGCACCATCGCCCCGGTCAGCATGGCCAGGCCGGTCGCGCCCGGCGTCGGGATCACGACGAACTCGTAGTCCGACATGTCGCACCGTTTGCCGTCAATCACCACCCAGTACCGGCCCGCGGGCAGGTTGGGCACGGCGATCTCTTCCTGCGAGGTGAACTCGCCGATCGAGAAGCCGATCAGGTTGGTCGCCGAGGTGTTGCCGTAGAGGAACAGGTCCAGGTCGGCCGACGGGTCGTCGATGTTCAGCCGCAGCAGCGCATCGCCGCCCGCCCAGTCGACGGCGTAGACGTTCTCGCTCGCGCCCCAGTTGGCGTAGGCAAAGCCGTTCTGCTGGCTGTACGGGGTGAAGCCGTTGGGGCCGTCCAGGAAGCTGCGGTCGCCGAAGGGGCTGTCCTGGGTGTTGTTGCCCTTGATGGAGCCGCCGGCTCCGAGCTGCGCGATCGACATCTGATCGAGGTTGGTCGGCTGGGTGTCGGTCGTAAAGCGGACCTTGATGGACTGCCACACCATGTCGGGACCGCCGGGATTGTCGACGAAGTCCTCGTAGAACCGGAAGGTCCACGTCCCGCGGGGATCGGGGATGTTCGCGAAGTCCAGGCGCGACTGCTTGTACGGCGTTCCATCGGGAACACCCGCCTGCGGCTCGGCGCCGCGGCCAAGCAGCAGATCAACCGACATGGGCGACACGCCCGGCGGCGGCGTCACCAGCACGCGGGCCTCGGAGTCGAACGTGCCGGTGGCGCCCGGGTTGCCCCAGATGCCGATGATGTCGAGGAAGCCCGGAGCGAACAGCGACGTCACCTCAAAGCTGAGGACGGCGTTGTTCGCGTTTCCAAGCCCTCCGAAGCTGGGCACGTTGCTGCTCATGAACTGCTCGATGATGTCGGCGCCGGCGATGGGCGCCACGGACAGGACCAGGCCGGCGCACCCTGCGACGACCGACGGACGAACCAATGCGTGCTGACGGGGCATGGCCTCAATCTCCTTCTGCCGCTCGGAACACCCGGCGCGCACTCATCGCGCCGACCGTTCCACGGCTCCGACTTTGAACGGGTCCACCCCCGCACGATCCGTGGCGCGGGCGGCGTTGCCTGTGCTCTGCCGAAGCTTGCGAGCGGCCATGCCGCAAGCACAATCAAACAAACCAATCGCCGCGTGAGCGGGACAACCGCGCACCGACACCATCCGCCTGTGGAACGTCAACGCCGGGGCCATCGCCGCGGCCTGTTGAACGATCAGCAGGCACGAACACCGCCGGGCCGTTGGTGGGGTGGCGTTCGAACAACGCGCGCACCGTTCACCGGCCGACGATCACTAGGTTTTTGAGGGGTGCTCTCTCGAGTACGCCCTGTGCTCTGAACTCCGAGTTGGAACCTAGCACGTTCGATCCGCATTGCAAGCATAAAATGCGCTGGCCACCCACTTTTTGCACCATGCGCCCACCGATAACCTCTAACGTCCGGAAAGATCGCCCGCCGCAGGCCCCTGGACGCCGGCGACCAATCGCACCCTTCGAACCCCCGACGGCGACACACGAACCAGTTCCTGCTCGGCCCCGCTTCGAAGAGCCCGGTCGAGCTCAAACCTGGCGGCGGCATCGGCGACGCGGACGGTCAGCACCCCGCGGGCGAGTGACTCGATGGACGTGCGGTCGACCAGGTGGGGCGGGCAGACCCTGTTCCATGCTTCGGCCACCCCCCCGAGACGTCGTTCGAGCTTCTTGAGTTCCGACGCAGCGCCCTGCACATCCGGGGTGATGGTGATGCGTCGATCGGGCGTCACCCGGTGCTCGCGCAGCGCGCTGAGCCGGGCCACGATGTCGCGGGAAGTCTTCACCAGATCAGTATAACAATCGGCGCACAAAGACCGGCCTCCCCGGATGGGGAGGCCGCCTGACAGTTGGGTTGGTGGGCCTTCAGCAGGCCAACCTGCGAAACGGGTGATTAGCGGCGGCGACGAGCGGCGGCCAGACCGGCGAGGCCGAAGAGGCCAGCCACGCCCGGAGCCGGGACTTCGACCGTCTGGACGACGATGGAGCCGCTCCAGAAGGCATCGATCGCGCCGGCGACGTCATCGTAGCTCTCGAAGAGCTCGAGGCGGAGGACGCCGTTGGGGAGCGGGATGTTGGGGATCTGCGCGTCGGCGAGCTTCAGGATGCCGCCGGAGCTGTACTGACCAACGCCGGGGCTGCCGTCGGCGATGCCGGGGGCCAGGAACAGGCCGGTGAGGTCGGGGGCGACCGCATCATCGAAGTACATGCGGGCCTCGCTCCGCCAGCTGGCGCCGACGGTCTCGATGCCGACGTCCCAGCCCACGCCGTTCATGGTGATCGGCGTGCCGGAGGGGAAGCCCAGAGCGGCCGCGAGGTCGATGTTCAGAACGGTGTTGCTGCCGCCGCCGAGGGCGTCCCAGCTGGCGAGGCCGGCGAACGAGATGGTGGTCTGGCCACCAGCGCGATCGAGCGACGGACGGAAGTCGACGGTGGGCTCAGCGGGCTGACGGGTGTCAAAGCTGAAGCCGGTCGAAGCGACCTGACCCATGGCAGTGCCGGCGAGAGCCAGCAGGCCGCTAACGATAACCATATTCTTCATTTTCTTCCTCTCCTTAAGGCATTGGCGCACCGGATGACAGACCGGTACGCCGACGATCGAACAGATCTTCCCCGTGGCGAAGTGCCACGAGTTGAACCACTAAGTTGTGCACGGGGTGACGTGTTTCCGTGCGTTCCGAGTCGCTGCAGGTGATCCACCAAACGGAGCCTGCAAGGGCAGAATGCCGTGCCCCCTCCCAGAGGCACGCTCTCGAAAGTTTAACCGAAACGCCCGCCCTCGCAACCGAAATGATGCAAAACAGCCACTTCCCGATCACTTGGTAGGGCATATTCGGTTATCAGTCCGTTCGGGTCGGCCGATTACTCGTGGTGACCCCCGCCACGCCGCTCCAGAGGCCGTTAGACTGCCCGGCGTGCGGCTCAGGACCCTTGCCCAGTACGCCCTTTTGGTCACCCTGCTGGGGCTCTTTGGCTTCTTCCTGCTCTACCCAATCTGGCTGACCGTCAGAGGCGGCTTTGCGACGGATGTCCAGCGAGGTACTGGGTTTACGTTCGATCACATCCTCGCGATCTTTCGCGACCCGGTCCTCCGCCAGGGACTGATCAACTCGCTGCTGGTGGCCACCTGCACGACCTTGGTCGCCACCGCGATCGCCTTGCCTCTGGCTGTTCTGGCGGCCAACTACCGCTACCCCCTCAAGGCCGTCTGGAATGCCATCATCTTGGTGCCGCTGATTCTCCCACCCTTCGTGGGGGCGATCGGGCTCAAGGCCATCCTCGGCCGGGCCGGAGCTCTCAACGCCGCCCTGGGGACCGAGTTTGATGTGCTGGGTTCGGCACGGTTCTGGGGGGTCATCGCTGCACAGGCACTGGCGCTGTACCCGATCGTCTTCCTCAATGCGACGGCCGCCCTGGCCAACCTCGACCCCGCTCTCGACGAAGCGGCCGAGAACGTCGGCGCCGGCTGGGCACGGCGATTCTTCAGGATCACGCTCCCATTGATCCGCCCCGGGCTGTTCGCCGGCGGGACGATCGTCTTCATCTGGAGCTTCACCGAACTGGGCACGCCGCTGATGTTCGATTTCTACACCGTTACCCCGGTGCAGATCTTGAACGGCATCAAGGAAGTCAGCGCCAGCGCCCAGCCCTACGCCCTGACGGTGGTCATGCTCGTCTCCGCCGTCACGCTCTACATCACCAGCAAGCTGGCCTTCGGCGGCAAGACACACGCGATGTACAGCAAAGCCTCGCGGGCCGGCTCGGAGAAGCAGCTCACCCCGGTGCAGGGAATGCTGGCGGCCGGCCTGTTCGGGCTGGTCACGGCCATGGCCCTCCTGCCGCACACCGGTGTGATCCTGATGGCCTTCGCCCGCGAGGGGACGTGGTACCACACGGTCATCCCGCAGGCCTTCACCACCGACCACTTCCATGATGCCTTGACCCATCCGATGGCCTTCGGGGCCATCCGCAACAGCCTGAAGTTCGCCTCAGCCGCTATGGTGATCGATGTCCTGCTCGGCATTCTGATCGGCTACATCATCGTCCGGACGAAGATCCGCGGCCGGACCCTTCTGGACGCTCTGGCGATGCTGCCCTTGGCGGTGCCGGGGCTGGTGATGGCCTTCGGTTACGTCGCCATGAGCCTCAACTGGCCCTTCGGGCCGGGTATGCCGCTGGCGGGCATGGTCGACATCATCGGCGCCGAACCCAACCCCGTGCCGCTGCTGATCGCCGCCTACGCCGTGCGCCGACTGCCCTACGTCGTGCGCTCGGTGGTGGCCGGTCTGCAGCAGACCTCGGGCGAGCTTGAAGAGGCGGCGAGGAACCTCGGGGCCGGCCCGGTGACGGCGGTGCGCAAGGTCGTTCTCCCCCTCATCGCGGCCAACCTGATCGCCGGCGGCCTGCTGGCGTTCAGCTTCGCGATGCTGGAAGTCAGCGATTCATTGATCCTTGCCCAGCAGGAGCAGCACTACCCGATCACCAAGGCGATCTACACCTTCGCCGACCGGTTGGGCGACGGCCTGTCAATCGCCAGCGCCATGGGCGTGTGGGGCATGGCGCTCTTGGCGATCACGCTGATCGGCGCAAGCGTGCTGATGGGCAAGAAGCTGGGGGCGATCTTCAGGGTGTGAATGGGGCGGGAGTCGGGAGTTGGGGATCAGAGGGTGCCACTGGTCGGCCGCGGCTTTGAGCGGCAGACCAGTGCGGTCTTCCCCTGTGCTCACCTCAATGGCAGTTCATCGATCACAATCGTGCCGGATCTCTTGCCGGCATACCACCCGGCTGATGACCACTTCCACATCTCCTGCTCAGCCACCAGTCCACGCCGCACCGGATTGTCGTGAATGTAGTTCGCCTTCTCCAAAAGTTCTTCCCTACTGAATACGTTGCGGTCGTATCCGCCTCCAGGCTGCCAGAAGTGTCGCCGCCCCCTTCCATCGATCAGTCGCTGCAGAATCGGCGCTCGGAGCTCCTCCCATCGCCGCATGATGCACTCGGCGACCGGTCGCTTCAGAGAGTGGCACAGCCGGTCAACCGTCCACCACTCAACGTCCGGGCGAACAAGCAGATGGACGTGCTCGGGCATGATCACCCAGGCGTAGATCGCGAACCCGCCGTCGTCATGAAGTGTGGAAAGTCGATCTGTAAAGACCCGTTTCACAGCATCGTTGAGAAACAGTGGCAGTCGTTGGTAGCACGAAAACGTCAGGTACCTCGCATCGCCGACAGCCTCGCGCCGTTTCATCGCCTTGCGGTGGGTTTGCGGCGTTGAGTCGCGCATCGCGGTTCACCCGCACTGGTCTGCCGCCCAAAGCCGCGGCCGACCAGTGGCACCCGTTTCGCGTCGTCCTACCCGTTTACATCCAGCACAATCTTGATCCCCTCGCCGCTCTGCATCAGCTTGAACGCTTCGGCGAAGCGTTCGAACGGCAGCTCGTGGGTCACGATCTCGTCGAGTTCCAGGCGCCCGGCGACCAGCAGGTTCTCCATCTGGTACCACGTCTCCCACATCTTCCGCCCGTTGATCCCCAGCACCGTCGCGCCCTTGAACACGACGTGGTTCGTCAGGTCAAAGGGGAAGGGGCGTGAGGGAATGCCGAGCAGGGCCGCCGTGCCGCCGTTGCGCAGGGCCCGGAAGCCCGCGTCCGTCGCGCTGGGCGCGCCGCTCATTTCCAGCAGCACATCCACGCCATCGCCTGGGGTTTCCTTCTTCACCTGCGCGATCCACGCCTCACCGTCGCGGGCGTCAAAGGCCTCCGCGGCCCCGAGCTTGCGTGCCAGCGCCAGGCGCTTGGGATTGGTGTCAACCGCGTAGATCCGGGCGGCGCCCGCCGCACGCGCGACCGTCACCGCCATCAGCCCGATGATCCCCACGCCGGTGATCAGGACACTCTTGGTGCTGACTCCCGCGGCCATCACGGTGTGGACCGCGTTCCCCAACGGGTCCATGATCGCGGCGAACTTGTCGGGGATCGCGTCGTGCATCGGCCATACGTTGCTCTCGGGCATCATCAGGTAGTCGGCGAAGCAGCCGTCGCGATCGACGCCGATGATGCGCGTGTCGACAGCGATGTGGGCATTGCCGGTGCGCGAGAGAAAGTCGTGCCCCGCGGTGATGTGCCCCTCACCGCTCACGCGATCGCCGGGCTTCACCCGCGTGACGCCCGGGCCCACGCGCTCCACGATGCCGACGAACTCGTGGCCGGTGACGATTCCGACGGGGATGCGGCTCTTGGCCCAGTCGTCCCACTCCCAGATGTGGCGGTCGGTGCCGCAGACCCCGGCCTTCTTCACGCGGATGAGCACTTCCAGAGGCCCGGGCTCACCAGGCTTGTTCCCCGGCGCTGTGGCGGACGCGGGCAGTGGGCGGGCGGTGACGAAGTCCAGCTCGGGTGCCGAGCGCGCTTTGACGAGAGCCCGCATCGTCCCGGAACCCCCTCCCATCGACGTCGGCCTCGGCGTGGCGGCGGGGGAACCAGACGTTCGACCGGGGGAAGACTCGGCGGTGGAGCAGGTGCTGGACATCGATGGGCCTTTACACAGAAAGCGCGTGACGTCTTGAAAACGACCAGTAGAGTAGCTTCAGTAGCTCGCTGACGCGATCGGTGAAGCGTTTCACGAGTTCGCGATTCGGCCTGTGGGGGAGGAGGTGAAGGCATGGAAACGGTCCGGCGTAACGGCGTGTCCGGCGCGATGGCGGTCTTGGCGATCGGGGCGTGGACGGCTTCGGCCGTGGGCGGGGCCTCGGAGACCAAGTGGTTCTCCATTTCCCCGCTGACGTTCGTGGCCGCCAACAGCACCATAGGCTACACGACTGTGGACGGAAGACTGGTCGGAACCGTCCCCGGCGAGTTGGTCCGGTTTCACGCCCCCGTGCATCTTCCCGACGGCGCACAGATCACAGGCCTGCGCATCGGCTACGTTGATCAAGATGCATCGTCGAACATCGTTGCCGTCCTCCAGGTGACGGTTGGAGGCGCCACGGTCGGCATCAATCCGTTCGCGTCGACGGGATCGGTCCCCGGCCCGCAAACTGCAAGTCAGGTGGTGTCTCGAACCGTCGACAACGAGTTCGAGGCGTACCGCGTGGCGCTGTCGTGGACGACGCCGACAAATCCGGACGCCGTGTTTCCGATCTCGGTGGGCGTGTCGTACACATTGCCGCCCGTTGCCGCGGCGTGCGGCGGGGACGTGAACGGCGACAACCGTGTCGACGGGGCAGACCTGAGTGTGCTGCTCGCGCGGTTCGGGAGCGTGTGCCCGCCGTGACGGCAAGCTTCGAACTCACACAGCTTCCAGCGCGGCACCACGATCGAGAGCTGCTCTGACATGCCTTGCTCTTTTGCGCGCCCGCGGGTATTCTCGCACATCCGGATAACCGCGGCGTTGCCGCACAAGACCGGCGATCCCGACGACAACAGGAGCAGTCTCATGAACCGTACCGGCTTGATCTTCGCCGCGGCGATGGCTTTCAGCGCGGCACACGTCGGCCGGTGCGACGAGGCTCTGATCCCGTTTACCGCCTTCCTTCCCAGCCAGAGCGGGTTCGCGTACGGCACGAGCGACATCAGTCTGACGCCCGGCACGGGCTCCTTCTCATACCGCGGCTCGGTCGCGCTGCCCGCCGGCTCGACGATTACGCAGGTGCAGCTCTTGTGTGACGACTCGAGCGCCGCGCAGGACATCTCGTGCCTGCTCTATCGCTTCAGCGGCAGCGGCGCGTTTGTGATCGCCCCCGCAATCGCGTCGTCGGGGTCGTCCGGCTTCCAGACCGTCTCATCGCCGGTGCTCAGCGTGCCCGTCAGCGGAACCAGCGTGTACACCGCTCGCGTCACGGGCGTGGCCGAAGCCGGCGGCACGATCAGCCTCCGTTCGGTGCGGATCATCTACACGCCGCCGGCAGCGGCCGCGACCTGCCCCGGCGACGTCAACGGCGACAACACCGTCAACGGTGCCGACCTGTCCGTGCTGCTGGCCACCTTCGGGAACGTCTGCACGCCGTGACAGTGACGCCTAATCTTGGTGCATGGAACAGCGCCCCTTCGGACGGACAGGCCTCCGCGTCACCCCTTTGGGCTTCGGCGGCTCAGAGATCGGCTTCCAGGGCGCTGATCAGGACACCGTCACGCGACTGCTCAACGCCGCCCTCGATGCCGGACTCAACGTCATCGACACGGCCGAGTGCTACATCAACTCCGAGGAGCTGATCGGCAAGGCCGTCGCGCACCGGCGCGCCGACTTCCACCTCTTCACCACGGTCGGCCACGAGCACGGGCTGAGCGGGGGCGAGGACTGGTCGGCCGCGGCGATCGCCCGCACGATCGACCGCTCGCTCGTGCGGCTGCGCACCAGCTCGCTGGACCTCGTGCAACTGCACTCGTGCTCCGTCGAGGTGCTGCAGCGCGGCGAGTGCATCGAAGCGCTCGAGCGGGCCAGGGCGGCGGGCAAGACGAGGCTGATCGGCTACTCGGGCGACGCCGCCCCAGCGCGATTCGCCGTCGAATCCGGACGCTTCGACACGCTTCAGACATCCTTCAGCATCGCCGACCAGCAGGCGCTGGAGCTGACACTGCCGTTGGCGCAGCAGCGCGGCATGGGCGTCATCATCAAGCGCCCCATCGCCAACGCCGCCTGGCGCTACGACTCCATCACCGGCACCGAGTATCACGCCGAGTACTGGCGCAGGCTCAAGACGCTCGGCTACCCGTTCCTCAAGGATCCGGCGGCCGCCGCGGACACAGCCCTGCGGTTCACCCTCTTCACGCCGGGTGTCCACGTCGCGATCGTGGGGACGACCAACCCCACGCGCTGGGCCTCCAACGCCCAGTTGGTCGCCAAAGGCCCCCTGCCTCAAGCCGAATACGACGCCATCCGCGCCCGCTGGAAGGCGGCCGCCGAGCCAGGCTGGGTGGGGCAGGTCTGAGCCGGGCGGCCTCGGAGGACACCGGTATAGTTGGCCCCGCACGATCATCCAACGCCCGAGTTTCCCGGAGCCCGTCATGTCCGAGCCGCATTCTGCCCAGCCCCGTCCGCTCGCCGTCACTCCCAAGTCGATGGACGAGATCATGTCGCTCTGCAAGCGGCGCGGCTTTGTGTATCAGGCGAGTGAGATCTACGGCGGCATCAACGGCTTCTGGGACTACGGCCCCCTGGGCGCGCAGCTCAAGAAGAACCTGCGCGAGGCGTGGTGGCAGGACATGATCATGAACCCCTGCTGGGGGCGCAAGGGCCCCAACGGCGATCGTGTGCGCTGCGTGCCGTTGGAGACGCGCATCATCCAGCACCCCAAGGTGTGGCAGGCCAGCGGCCACGTAGCGGGGTTCAACGATCCGATGGTGGACTGCCGCGAGTCCAAGCAGCGGTACCGCTACGACCACGTCTCGGTCTTTGTGCCCGCCGACGGCAGGGAGACGGACAAGCCCGTCTTTGCGTTCGTCTCCGACACCCCCAGCGAGGCCAAGCAGCGGAAGAAGGCAGAGAAAGCCCACGGACAGGTCGCGGTGGTGGAGCTCAGTTCGATCCCCAAGGAGCGTTGGACACGCGTGCTCGCGCCCGATGCCGAGACGGTCGGCACGCTGACCGATCCCAAGCAGTTCAACCTGATGTTCCGCACCTACATCGGCGCGACCGCGACCGAAGACGACATCGCGTACCTGCGCCCTGAGACGGCCCAGGGCGTCTTCGTGCAGTTCAAGAACGTCGTCGATACCACGCGCGTGAAGGTGCCCTTCGGTATCGGCAACGTCGGCACGAGTTTCCGCAACGAAGTCACGCCGCGAAACTTCACCTTCCGCTCGCGCGAGTTCGATCAGATGGAGCTGGAGTTCTTCTGCCATCCCGACGAGAGCGTCGAGTGGTACAAGTTCTGGCGTGATTACCGCATGGAGTGGTGGAAGTCGATCGGGCTCGCGGGCGACAACCTGATCCTGCGCGAGCACGAGAAGGACGAGCTCTCACACTACTCCAGCGGCACCAGCGACGTCGAGTATCGCTTCCCCTTCACCGCGCCGGGCTTCGGCGAGCTCGAGGGCATCGCCCACCGCGGCTGCTACGACCTGACGCAGCACCAGGAGCACTCCAAGGTCAAGCTCGACTACTTCGACACCGATCGTGGCGAGCTGCTGCCCAACGGCGCCAAGAAGGGCGAGCGGTACATCCCCCACTGCATCGAGCCCGCGGCCGGTCTTGACCGCGGCGTGCTGGCGGTGCTCTGCGAGGCGTACACCAAGGACCCGTCACGCCCCAGCCCCGAGCTGATGCGCTTCCACCCGCGCCTGGCCCCGATCAAGGCGGCGGTCTTCCCGCTCGTGAACAAGGACGGGATGCCCGAAACCGCCGAGCGGCTCTACGACGAGCTGTTCGCCCGCTTCGGCAAGCTGGGCTTCATCGAGACGGACGCCAAGCAGTCGATCGGCAAGCGCTACGCTCGCATGGACGAGGCGGGCTGCCCCTACTGCTTCACCATCGACGGCGACACGGCGACGAACCAGACCGTCACCGCGCGCGACCGTGACACCGGCGGCCAGGAACGCATCGCGCTGGACCGCGTGGGGGCGTTCCTGGCGGAGAAGCTGGGCGCATAGAGCGATTGCAACGCCGGAGGGGCCAACCGGAACCCCACGATGAACGCTGCAGCAGCGTTCATCGTGGGCTTGCAAACCGTGCCTGCAGCGCCCCCAGCACCCGCGGCCACGCGTTGACAAAGTACCCCCGGCACTCGCGCCACTCCGCGGCATGCTCGGGCTGGGACGCGATCTTCTCGGCAAAGCCGTGCTGCGTCAGACGGACCCGCGTCCGCCCCGTCTCGGCCTCCTCAAGCGTCACGACCACCCACGTCCGCTCGCCGCGGCAGTGGGCCAGCTTCGGCGGAGCGTTCCACGAGAACGACAGCATCCGCATCGGCTCGTACGCCAGCACGTGGCACCCCTCCGAGCCGCGCTGGCCGGGCGACCCCTTGTCGTCGAAGTAGATCTCGTACGCGCCGCCGGGGCGCAGCTCGATCGTGGCCTCGCGCCCGATGAACGACTTGATCCCCTCCGCCGTCGTCCACGACGACCACACATCGGCGATCGGCGCGTTCACGATCGCTTCAACCTCAATCGGACCGTCGCCCTCCTTCGGGCTGAGCAGGACCGGCTGCATGGAGATCCCCTTTCCTGAGTTCGCGGCATCGTGCGCGGGTGTGGTCGGCGGCGGCATTCCCTCAAGACGGGCACGGAGCATCTGCAGGCTCCACGCGTTGCCCGCGTCGAAGAACTGACGCATCTTGACCGACTGCTCGGTGTCGTCGTAGCCAAGGCCCTTGAGCGTCAGCCGCGTGCGCCCGTCGCCCAAATCCTCGATGTACGCCACGCTCCAGCACTTGGCCATCGCTTCTGGGAACGGGAAGCCCTTGGGCGTCTTCGTGCACTTGAACGCCACCATCCTCATCGGTTCGTAGGCGAGGATCGTATTCTCGATGGTGCCCTCATCGCCGATCACGCCATCGGCCTGGTAGTGGCTCCGGATCGCGCCGCCCACACGGAAGTCCATCTCCGCCTTGGCCACGCCGAAGTTCTTGTACCCCTCCGCGGTGGTGAACACCGCCCACACCTTCTCGGCCGGCACGTTCATCACGATCTCGTGCGTCAGCGGCGGTGAGTCGGCCCCAGCCGCCGCACGAGCGAACGCGATCGCCGCCACCAGCGCCATCATCAGCTTGCCCATGGGTCTGTCCTTTCCTGAGTTCAGTTGCTCGGTGTGCTGTACGCCCGCGGCTCAGCGCCACGCGCCGAGGATGGCCCCTCCAAGGGGCAGGTGGACCAGCGCGAAGCCCGCATCGATCGCGTACGCCGCGAAGGGCCTGTCCGACGCGATGTGGTTGCTGAGCATGACGGCCGCCACCGGCCCCGCCCAGACCACCGCGCCCAGCATCGCCCCGCCGCTCCACGTCGTGATGGCGCAGGCCTGCACCAGCACCGCCATCACGCCCGCGAGCACGAGGTAGGACAGCAGCATCACGCTGAAGAACACCGGCGGCGGGCGGTCTTTGCGCATCTGGGCCAGCTTCTCGTCGCTGTAGCCGCAGAGCCGGGCCCACGCCTTGCCGAACAGCGCGGTGTACCACAGGCCGCCGAGCATGAATGTCGCGCCCGCCACAGTGGCCACCGCGAGCCAGTTCACCGATCCGATCTCAAACGTCATCACGAGCCTCCGTTCCTGGTTGGGCCCCCGGAGGTCTTTGTTCGTTCACCGCGCGCCGATGCGCCAGCGCTCTCCCGCTCAGCGCGTTCCATCAACAGATTCAGGTACGCCCGGAACTGCGCCACCGACGCGTCGTACGGCCCCAGATCCGACGCCGCCCGCGCCTGCATGATCCCCCCCTCCATCACCGTCAGGACGAAGTGCGCGAGCTGCTCGCGGTCAACATCCCGCGGCAAACGATCGCCCGCTTCATCCAGCCACCCCTTCACCACCATCGCCCAGTTGCGGAAGTTCTGATCGATCAGCTTCCGCGCCTCAGGGTGGTCGTCCCCCGCTTCCAGCGCGAGGTTGCCGATCGGGCAGCCCATGCGGCAGTGCAGGATCGCCATCATGTCGCGGTACTGGTCGAGCAGCGCGAAGATGCGATCGATCGGATCGGCCGCAAGCGCCTCGACCGGGTCCATCACCTGCGGCCGAAGCTGCGTCAGCGCGTACTCAAGCACCCCTTTGAGCAGGTCTTCCTTGCTGGTGAAGTAGTGGTAGAGGCTGCCGCTGTTGGCCTCGGCCTCGCGCAGGATCGTGGAGATGCCGGTGGCGTGATACCCCTGCTCGTGGAAGAGCCGGAAGGCGGTTTCGAGGATCCGTGCTTTGGTGTCGGGGGTGGACATGGCGGCCTTGAACGATCGTTCAAGGACCAATGTACTCGAGTTGAACGATCAGTCAAGAGCTATTCCGGGCGGCCCTCGCCGGCCGCGGGCGAGGGACCGCCCTCGGGGCCGATGGCCCGTCGGTTGGTCTTGTGGAAGCTCAGCCGCTCCCGGGCGTACTGCTCGGGCGACACCCGCAGGTCCGGCTGTCGCCCCGCTTTGTGTTCGGCGTGCAGATGCTTGAGGAACGGGACGCACCACTGGCAGCCGGTGCCCGCACCGAGGCATTCAGAAATCAGGGATGCCACCGGCGGGTCTTCACGCTCCAAATAGCTGCTGATCTTTCGCAGCGAGACGTGGAAGCACAGGCAGACCTCGTCGTCGGGGTGCATGCACGAATGGTAGATCCCGGGGCCAGCGCCGGCCTCGGCGGCCCACCGGTATCCTGCGTGAATGAGCGAGGATGCACCCAACCTCCTCCGTGCGTTCCTGACCGGGCGGGATACCCCCTGCCCGTTCTGCAGCTACAACCTCCGCGACCTGACGGGCGATGTGTGCCCGGAGTGTGGCGAGTCCCTGGTCTTGGTCGTGCGTCCCGCCTCTCCACGCATGAAGCTCTGGCTCACCGCGGTCATTGGCGCCGCAGTCGGTGCCGGGTTCTGCGGGCTGCTCTGTGGCTGGATCGCTTTCCTCATTTTGAGTGGCCAGAAGTACGCACCCGGCTACCAAGAGTGGTGGCCGCTGCCAGTCGGACTGTCTCTTCAAGGCACCTTTCTCACGGTGTTGCTGTGCAAGGGTGGACGCATCCGGCGGCAGCCCGCGGGCGTCCGGCGGGTAATCCTGCTCGCGGCGTGGAGCATTACCCTGCTCACCGCGGCAGCCTTCTTCAGCATCGTTCAGTGACGTCGGCTGCGGGTCGCCGCTGGCGCCCCCCGCTACTCTTGTGGCATGGCCACGCTGACCTACCACACCGCCGGCGAATCCCACGGACCCGCCCTCGTCATCCTCGTGCAGGGGCTGCCCGCGGGGATCGACGTTGATCTGGGCTTCATCAACGGCGAACTCGCCCGACGCCAGGGCGGCTACGGGCGCGGCGGTCGGATGCGCATCGAGAAGGATGAAGTGCAGATCCTCTCGGGCGTGCGCCAGGGGCGGACGATCGGCTCGCCCGTTGCCATGCAGATCATCAACAACGACTCGCGCCTGGACGACCCGATCAAGACGCCCCCGCTCTATCGCCCGCGCCCCGGTCACGCAGACCTGGCCGGGAGCGTGAAGTGGCTGACCACCGACTGCCGCGACACCCTCGAACGCGCCAGCGCCCGCGAGACGGCGTCGCGCGTGGCCGCCGGCGCGCTGGCGGGCTGCCTCCTGCGAGCCATCGGGATCGACGTCTTTGGCTTCGTCCGCTCGATCCATTCAACCCAGACCACCATCGAGATCACCGCCGACAACTGGCGCCAGATGCTGGCGGCCCGCGACGCCAGCGAAGTCTACTGCCCCGACCCGGTCGCCAGCGTGCCGATGCGCGAAGCGATCCGCATGGCCAAGGTCGACAAGGACACCGTCGGAGGCCTGGTCGAAGCCCACATCTTCGGCTGCCCGCCCGGCCTGGGCTCCTGCGCCGACTGGCGCGACAAGCTCGACGCTCGGCTGGCCTATGCGGTCATGGGCATCCAGGCCTTCAAAGCTGTCGAGATCGGGCTTGGCAAGGCGTGCGCGGAGCGTCTGGGCAGCGAGGTCCACGATCCAATCCGGTACGACGCCTCGAAAAAGAACACCCCGTCGCTTGGCTTCGTCCGCGACACCAACAACGCCGGCGGCACCGAGGGGGGCATGACCAACGGCCAGCCCGTGGTGGTCCGCGGCACCATGAAGCCGATCTCCACGATCCTCAAAGGCATGCCCTCGGTGGACCTCAACACCAAGCAGCCCGTGCAGAGCCAGTACGAACGCTCGGACGTCTGCGCCGTGAGCGCCGCCAGCGTGGTGATGGAGCACGTCTGCGGCTTTGAGATCGCTCGTGCGGCCGTCGAGAAGTTCGGCGGCGACTCGCTCATGGAGCTTCAGGACAATTACGCGAACTACATGAACGTCGCGCGGATGCTCCCGTTGCAGCCGCCCGTCGCCACAATCGCTTAGGCGATGCTCGGCCGACCGGCCGCCGCGGGTCGTGCTCGACGCCAGGCGCGGACGCCGAACGCCAGCAGCCCGAAGCCCACACCCGCTGCGGCACAGATCGAATGCACGATCGGCACGGCCACTGGCGTCGCGGAGCCCCTGGCCCACGGGAATCGCCACGCGTCACCGACAAGCGCCCCGATGAACTCCGACCCCGGGCTCGTGCCCCGACGCCACTCCAGCGCCAGCACCATGGCGATGCCCACCAACCCGGCCCAGCCCATGGGGCGATCGAGCGCGCACGCGGCAAAGCCCGCGGCAAAGACGAAGAAGGCAACCGCGCTGAGCCCCACCAGCGCCGAGTGGTCGGGGTGGACGAGCCGGTGCACCATCGTCGAAAGACCAAGGCCGGCAATGGTCCACAGCGCCACCCGGGCCGAGCCCGCGCGAGGCTCCATCCACAGACCAAGCGCCAGCCACGTCACCAGCACCACGCCCAGATGCTGCGCGTCGTAGTGGACCAGCCACGAAGTGAGGGGCCATTCGACGAGCGGGACCCATGGCGCGACAAACGTCGCCAGCACGCACAGCACCGCCACCAGCAGCGTGACCGGCGAACGCTTCACGCGCCTGCGGCCTTGCGCGGGTCGCGCCGCCGCTCGCGCCCAAGCCACGGAGCGAGGCAGACCAGGATCATCGGCACCGGGACATCGGCAGCGCCGCTCGGCGCTTCGTCGTCGCCCCCGGCCCCGCCGCCGTCGTCATCGGTCGCGAGCACGATGCGAGCGGCCGCAGCGTCGGTCTCGGGCTCGAGCCGGTATCGGTTGCCCTGCTGATCCTCGAACTGCGTGCCATCGACAATCCGGATGCCGTTGGGAAGCTCGTCGAACTCCATGACCGCAGCAACCTGAGGGAGGGCGGTGACCCATTGGGACGAGTCGGCATCTTCGACGCGATTCTGCGTGTAGCGCTGGATCAGGGCCGTGTTGATGGCGGCGATGGACTGGTCGTCCGAGGCTTCCCGGGCCCGATCCGAGTGGTCGAAGTACCGGGGCAGGGCCACGGCGGCGAGGATCGCCAAGACGACCACGACCGCCACCAGTTCGATCAGCGTGAACCCGCGTGCCTGGCGCATCGCCGCCTCCTTACGAGAGGTGCCGCAGGTCGGGACTTCGGCGTCGCCGACCCGCAGACCTACCCGTTTGGGTGATATCGACATGAACCAGGGACGGCTTTACCTTCCTTTTGCCGAACCGGGCTTGGCTGGCCCCCCCGTTGTCGCCCCCTGCCGTCGGCCGTACGATCCTGCCCCTATGGCGCTGTTCCCGATCTCTGCCCAGCTCTTCGTCGGCATCATCGTGGTGGTCGTGGTCATCCACGTGCTGCTGCTGACGGTGGCGAATCTGATTTACCTCGAACGGAAGATCTCGGCCTACATCCAGGACCGGATCGGCCCCAACCGAGTGGGCTTTGACTTCGGTCTGCCGGTGCTCCAGAAACTGTTCCGCGGGTTTGGGTTCTGGGGGCTCGGCCAGTCGCTGGCGGACGGGCTGAAGTTCCTCCTCAAAGAAGACTACATGCCCCGCGGGGCCGACAAGTGGCTCTTCAGCCTCGCGCCGATGGCGGCGGTGGCGACGGCACTCATCGGCTGGGCGGTGATCCCCTGGGGCGGCTACATCGATATCCCCGACATCACCATCGCCGGCACGCACCTCGTCGAAGGGGGCCGGGCCCTGGTGGCGGCGGCCAACGTGAACATCGGTTTCGTGTACCTCCTGGCCGTGGCGTCGCTGAGCGTCTACGGCGTGACGCTCGGCGGATGGGCGAGCAACAACAAGTACTCCTTCCTCGGCGGCCTGCGGGCCAGCGCCGGCATGATCTCCTACGAGATCCCGCTGGGACTGGCGATCCTCGCGGCCGTTCTGATGATCGGCAGCGTGATCCCGAGCGACATCGTGGCCTTCCAGGTCGGCGGGGCCACCAACGCGATGGGCGGCGGCGTGTGGCTGGTGCTCGCCCAGCCGATCGGCTGCCTGCTCTTCTACGTGTGCATTCTCGCGGAGGCCAACCGGGCCCCGTTCGACAACGCCGAGGCCGAGCAGGAGCTCGTCGGCGGGTACCACACCGAATACTCGGCGATGCGGTTCGCGCTGTTCTTCCTCGGCGAGTACGCCCACATGATCACCAGCAGCGCGTTCCTCGTGCTGCTCTTCTTCGGCGGCTACCACCTGCCCGGCGTGGCCTGGACGCGCCCTGAGGTCGTCGGCCTCGGCCCGGCGCTCGTCAAGTTCCTGGTGTTCTTCAACAAGGTGCTGCTGTCGATCTGCTTCATGATGCTGATCCGCTGGACCATCCCGCGCATCCGCTACGACCAGGTGCTCAAGCTGGCGTGGCAGTCGCTGATCCCCCTCTCGATCGCGCTGGTGGTGGCGACCAGCATCCTCGTCTTCTTCGAGAAGACCGCCTGGTACCAGATGCTCGCGATGAACGCGGTGCTCGGCTTCGTGACGCTGATGCTCCTGCCGCTGTTGCCCAAGTCCAACGTCAACGCCCGCATCCCGCTGGCGGGCTCACGCTTCAACCCGCTGCCGGGCGAACTGATCTCGACCAGCCCCACCGACGCCATCGCCCTCACCGACGACCCCATGGGGTCGCTCTCGGGGAGCGAGCGCGACGGGCTCGTCGGCGTCGGCCGGTAAGCAGCTTCTCCCCGCGACAGTGGCCGCACGTCGGCCGCGTTGAGTTCGGGCCCGAGCACGTCCGTCGCGGCACAGCACGAGTTGATGCCGCCTGGGCCTTGAGACTTCGCCTTGCGATTCCTCGCACTCGATCTCGGCGACAAACGAACCGGCCTGGCGACCGGCGATGCCGTCACACGCCTCGCCTCGCCGCTGAGCGTTGTGGAACTCCCCATGGCGGGCTCGGACGGCGGCGAACGACTGCTCGATGCACTGGCCCGGATCATCGCCGACGAGCGCCCCGACGGGATCGTCGTCGGCCTCCCGCTGAACATGGACGACGGCTCCGAGGGCGCCGCCGCCGTCAAGGTCCGCGCGTACGCCAATCGCCTCGCCCAGCGCACCGGCCTGCCCGTTCACTTCCAGGATGAACGACTCACCACCGCTGATGCCGACTGGTCGATGGCGCAGTCCGGCCTGACCCGCGCCCAGAAAAAAGCCCGACGCGACGCCCTCGCCGCCGCGGCCATTCTCCGAGACTTTCTGACCTCAGATCAGTTCAACCACAGAGGCACAGAGGACACAGAGAGAGAGCCAGTGTGACGTCTGAGCCAGTGTGGCTCACCGGTTCCTCGATCTCCCTACTGGCCACTGGCCTTCCCTCTGTGCTATCTGTGCCTCTGAGGTGAACTACTTCTCCAGCACGAGCGTCGCTTCCACGCGGACCGTCTCTCCCACGATCACGCCGATGGTCGTCGACTCCATCCCGAAGTCGCGCAGCGTCAGCGTCACGCCCGCACGCAGGGCCACGACGCGGCCGGCGTGCAGCTCGCGCAGCTCGGCGTTGGTAATCGTCACGGGCCGCGTGATGCCCCGGATCGTCGCCTCAGCGTTGATCGTCCCCGTCCACACCCGCACGCCCGCGGCATCATCGGACGATGCCATCTCCAGTCCCTGAACCGACCGGATCGCCAGCGTGACATCCGGATGCTGCTCGGCATCAAGCCACGGCTCGCTCAGCATGTGCTCGTCGCGCAGCGCGATCCCGGTGGTGATCGATCCGGCCGCGACGCGGAACCCGCCGTGCACCACCAGCGGAGGGCCATCGGGCTGGCGCCGGGCGGTGTCGATCACCAGGTAGCCTGGGATCGCCGTGGTCCGACCCGTGAACGTCTCGAGCGCCGTCTTGGACACCACCGTCGCCGCCGTCTCGACGTGCTCGGCGACATGGAACACCACGCCGGCCCGCGCGTGCTCCGGCGGCACGGCCAGTCGCTTGCCGTCGGCCGCCCGTCGCGCCACCGCCATCGACGATTCGGCCGCCTCGGCGTGCGCGACCTCGTTCGCTGCCGCACCACCCGCGGGGCTGATCAGGATGTACCCCGCCGTGGTCCAGACACCGACCGCCGCCATCCTCGTCCAAATGTGCCGACGGGTCATTCTGGTGTCTCCTGCCCGCGCCGGGCCGTTGTGGGAATGGTTGGGGGGCCAGGCGTGTCGAACACCCGATCGATCTGAAGCTGATTATCGCATCGCCCGCCCGGCTGGTCGATACCACCGCTAGCCTGTAGGGGCGTGCCGATGATGGTGAACATCTTCGCCCTTCCGCGCGTTTGATCAAAAGTCCCCTCCCCACCC
>SXGQ01523724.1_pt1 | contig 30043 bp, 25 predicted proteins | sample 3178371 | NCBI WGS metagenome assembly SXGQ01 (sample SAMN11356859, study PRJNA531348) | freshwater metagenome | isolation source: freshwater sample F1-20 | place: China: Fuxian Lake, Yuxi | collected 2017-12-25
ATGACTCGCTACGCTAAGAAGATTGTCCGTCCAGAATTCTATGGTCTCATCCAAGTTTCTGACCTCGGTGACATCTAATCTATCTAACAAGATAGAAGTAAATTGAGAGAGGGAGTGAGAAATCACTCCCTTTTTCTTTTGCTAGACTATATTTATATGTATATTTTCAATTGATTGTAAATAATCGGAGTCAGTAACATGAATCAAAGACAAAAGGCAACATCTCTAAAATACTTACTAAATGAGGTGATGGACGGTAAAAAATTAGGTAATAGAGTGTCAAATAGAAGTATAAACTTTTCCTCATTAGATGAAGTAACTTTGGATGCCATGTTGAGCTCGGGATTTTTTACTGTGAACGAATCAACCGCTGTAAGTGTAATTTTTAGAAGTTCAAACACAAATGTTATAAATGAATCTACGATTTCAAAAATAGATTCAGTTGTCAACAGAATAGTGGAGGCAATCGACTCCAATGAAATACTTGCTGAAGGATTTTTTGGGGATATTTGGGATGGATTGAAAAAATTAGGTAATAAGGCAAAAGATGCCGTAGCCGGTGGATGGTCAAAACTAAAGGCAATTTGGGGTGAGTTCAAAGAACTCATTCAAGAGCTTATGGATCACATCCGTCAAGGTTTATCTAAATTATTAGATGCCGGTAAACAATATGCAGAGGATGAGTACAATGCTTTGAAAGATCAAGCCATGAAGACATGGAATGAATCTATGAAAAAATTTGATGACATCAATAAGAAAAAGCAATTGTCAGACGATATAGTCAATATGTACAAAACGGGTGAATGGGTAACAACTAAATTCAAATCTCTTGCAACATCTGCACAGGCAGCTTGGTTCAAAGATCCTGTTGCTGGTAAAGGAACTCCGGAAGAAACAGAAACACTAGACCAAGATGATGTACAGGCAGGATTTGAAGATTTAAAACAAGAAGAAGGCACACTTACCAAGGCAAATTTGATTAGAGAAAGACTTTCATTACTTTCCAACAAAGAAGTCCTCAGAGAATTATATCGTTTTTCTATCAAGAGATTGAATGAAGGTGGTGGTGGCGGCGCACACCTTGAAGACGCCATATCAAATCCTGTTTTGAAGAAAATAATAAAGACAGGAATTAACTTACTACAATGGGCACTTATACCATTTGCAAAGGCAGCACAAACAATTGTTTCACAGAAGGCAGTAGAACTATTCAAAGGATTATCGGGTGCGTGTAAAATGTTTGGTGGTCCGGGAGTTTACGCATTTGAGGCAATAGCACTAATAATTGGTGAAATAGTTGAACTAAAAGTAAAAGAAATGACAGGTGATTGGATTAGTCCTGCCAAACTTGGTCTAAAACTTATAAAGTACTTAATACCACCACTAGGGGCATTTATTACCGCGGCAGAAAAACTTCTAAAGGCATTGAAACTATTCTTATTTATATGGACTCTTGGTACAATCTTATTCAATTTGGTTCTTTCAGCTAGAAAAGCCTATACTGATTACCAAGAAAAGAAAAAATCGAAAGAAGGTGGAGAAGAAACTGGTGGCGAACCGGAAGTACAGGCCGCTGGTTATAAACCAAAAGGTAAGTTCAAAATAAAAGAAGGTAAGTTAGTTTTTATTTCATAAGATTACTTACAGATAATATTACGAAGGGTGACATCTTGTCACCCTTTTTTATTTCTACCATCCTATTTATAGAATATGGAACTATTCACAAATTACATAGACCTTCTAAAACTTGGAGTATCAAGTGCGGTCACACTCTTTGGAGTGTTTCTTTCTTGGTTCCTAAAGTACAAATACGGTGAGTACAAACACCGTAAGATTACCCGTGAGATTTCTCAATCAAAGTTGGTTCAAACAATCATAGAACAACAACTTCATGAATATGGTGCACAACGTGCTTTTATCCTTCAACGTCATAACGGCGGTAAATACGGAACGGGTAAATCAATGAATAAACTCTCGACAACATTTGAAGCCCTTGAAGAAGGTGTATCAACAGAGTTCAAGGAGTATCAGAATCTCCCAATGACTCTTTATTCTGGTTTAGTCGATGTTGTTCAAAACGAACGTGGTATATTTCCAATAGTAGAAGACATAGATGATATTTTGACTCGTGCCTTTTTTGTTCAACGAGGAACGAAAACCGCAGTGGTATATCCAGTATCTCGTGGTGCAGATTTAGTCGGTATGGTTGGGTTTGAGTGGACACATAAGTTGAAAAATATAGAAAACTCTTATGTAGAACTCAAACAAGACGGTAAAGTAATAGGAGAGACCCTTTCAAAACTATTGTAGGAGTTTTTATGAGCAATTCAGAATTATTCATGGATGAAGTTATAGAGGAAGAAGTTGTGGGAATAGAAGTAAACGGTATAAAGAAAGGGAGAAAACAAATCAAAAATAAGATACAGTTCAATCTGTCTCTAAACGCAGAACAAAAAGAAGTCAAGTCAAACATTCTGAAAGACACAATTTCAGTTCTAACGGGAAAAGCTGGTTCGGGTAAGACACTTCTAGCAACGCAGATTGCACTAGAATATCTTTTCTATCGAGAAGTTGAAAGAATCATCATCACAAGACCTACGGTATCAAATGAAGATATTGGGTTCTTACCTGGTGATATCAAAGAAAAGATGAATCCGTGGGTTGCACCAATTCATGCTAATATGTATATGTTATACGGTAAACCAAAGATTGACAAGTTTATCAATGAAAACATTATTGAGATTGCACCAATATCATTCCTTCGTGGTAGAACGTTTGTAAACGCCTGTGTTATCGTTGACGAGGCACAGAATGTAACAAAATCACAGATGGAGATGATTCTTTCTCGTCTTGGTACAAACTCCAAGATGTTGATTTGTGGTGATATCTCACAGACTGATTTGAAGAATAAGAAAGACTCTGGTTTCCCATATTTATTTAATATGGTCAACTCTGTTCCAGGTCTTGGTTGTTATGAACTAAAAACAAACCATCGTCATCCAATAGTTGACAATATATTGAACTATTTTGAAGAACAGAAATAAGAGAAGTAAATGATAGAAATTCCAATTTGGCCAGGGTCATCTAGTTTCACAACAGGAAGTACACCATTCGGATTTTTCGATAGTGATGCCACATTCCGAACAGATGCAGACAATGTTGCTGACTGGTGTGCGAAGAGACTTGGATATCCACTTGTAGATATAGAACTTCAATCTGGTAATTTTTATGCCTGTTTTGAAGAAGCCATATCGGAATATTCCAATCACGTAAATCAGTTTAATATTCAACAGAATATGTTGTCTATTATGGGAACACCGACGAATAATAATCTTACTCATGAACACATTTCAACAAATATGGGCGGACTTATTCAGTTAGCAACGGAGTATGGTTCTGAAACATTTACGAACGGTAATGTCAACTTTTACTCTGCATCAATTGATATACAAACTGATGTTCAGAAATATAATCTTGATACGCTTATTCGTGATGTTCATAAGCCAACAGGTTCTATCGAAATAAAGAGAGTTCATCACTATGCCCCACCGGCATCTATTCGTTTCTATGACCCATACTTGGGTAATCAAGCGATGTTAGATACATTTGGTTTCGGTGCATATTCAACTGGTGTATCATTCATGTTGATGCCGATGTACGCTGACTTACTTCGTATTCAGGCAATTGAATTCAATGACCTTATGCGAAAATCATCATACTGTTTTGAATTGATAAATAATGAACTTCGTATCTTCCCAAGACCTGTTCGTGACTTCAAACTTTGGATCGAATATATCGTAAAAGAAGAACGTTCAAATCCATTGAAGTATCAACCTATGAGTGGCTCTGGTGTCACACAACTAGTTTCGGATATATCAAATGCACCATATCAGAGAATGGAATATACAAATATAAACTCAGTAGGTCGTCAATGGATATTCCGATATACTCTTGCCCTCGTAAAAGAAAACTTGGGATATATTCGTGGTAAATATGGAACTATACCGATTCCAAACGGAGAAACAACTCTAAATGCAGCAGACTTACTTTCTGCCGCTGGAACAGAAAAACAAGCTCTTATTGAGGAATTGAGAACAATGTTAGACACAATGACTCGTTCAAAACTTCTTGAAGCAAAACGAGTAGAAGTAGAAGCTTTGAGTGTTTCTCTGAATGCGACCCCACTAAAAATCTACATAGGATAAACTGATGCCATTATTTCATGGACAAAGAGATGCAGGACTGGTTCATAAGTTCAATATGGAACTTATTGTGGATATTATAGACACAGAGGTTGCACTCTATAAGTTATCTCTTGAAGACACAAAAACAAATATCTATGATGAGTCCGATAAAAAAGTTTATCATACACCAATAAAAATACCATCTCTAATCAATCGTCAGCCTCAAACATTCGAAGGGACTGAGTTTGGTCAAGATTATACACAACCTTGTGATTTTGGCTTTATTCGTGAACTTCTAAAAGATTACGATACATATGTTGAAGTTGGTGATGTGATTGAATATAATGGTGAATATTGGGAAGTCGATGGTATTCTTGAAAATCAATATTTTGGTGGTAAGAATCCTGACTATTCATTTGCTACTGAAAAATGGGGACATAATGTTTCCATCATAGCAAATACACACTTGACAAGACGTTCTAGAATTCACGTAGAAGAAATTCGTTCTGCTCCAAGAACAAATGAATTGAATAATTTACCGGACAACATCTAATGAAGAATTCATCACCATATCGTAAACCACCAATTACAAGAACAATTGATTCTTTTATAGATGATAAAAATCTTGTAGAAAGACCTAGAATTGATCTTGGAAAATCTAGAAATACACAAATTCGTAGAGACAAAGACAAAACAAAAAGTATTGGAATAACTCTCTATGATATTGATTTTGCAGTAAAATCATTTATAGAACAAACAATGCAATTGAATGTTGAAGACAATGGTGAAACTGTAATGGTTCCTGTTTTATATGCTAATTCTGAAAAGTGGGCATCTATACAACGAAATGGTTACTTGAAAGATAAGAAAGGTAAAACATTAGTACCGTTGATAACTTTTAGAAGATCATCGGTAAATATAAAAAATGAAATGCGTAGAAATAAGGTTGCGACTACAAATCAACTTGGTTACGTCATAAAACCAAAATATTCTGTAAATTCGCCGTATGATAAATGGTCGAGTTTATATGGTAACAGTGGTAAATCACTTCAAGAATATTATGTAACACCCATACCTGATTATGTTGATGTTTCATATGATTTTATAGCGTGGACTGAATATCAAAATCAGTTGAATTTTTTAGTTGAACAATTTGTATATTTCACTGGTCAATCATTTGGAGAAAGAAACTCTTTGAAGTTTGCAACAAATGTTGATTCCTTTACTATGGAAGACAATAATACAACGGGACAAGATAGAATAGTCCGTTCATCTTTTCAAATAACAGTTCATGGGTATCTATTACCAAAAAATGCTGGAACACAAGTTACAACAAAACGAATTGTATCAATGAACAAAGTAAGTTTTGGTCAAGAATCATATAGAGATGTTGTTACTCCTTTTAGTAAAAATGACGCAATTTACAATTCGGGTCAATTTCGTAACATAAATACTGACGAAAGACAAAGACTAGAAGATTTGGAAAGAAGATTGAATGATTTTGGAGAAAATGGACTAAATAATAGTCCAGAGGTATATCCTACGGAATTTGATTGATATTTATTTATATAACAAGTTTTATTTAATCAGAGAGGTTTTTATGGCAGAGAATACAGAAAAAGAATTTCAAACTGAAGATATTCAAGCGGTGAAGGATTTACAATCAAAGTATGCAACAAACACAGCACAAATCGGTCAGGTTGAAGTTGAACTCCATCTTTTGAAAAGAAGGTTGACACAGATTGAAGAGTTACGAGAAAATCTGTTTACAACATATGACGAGCTACAAACACAAGAAAAAGAATTAGTAGAAAGTCTAAATCAAAAGTATGGCGACGGTGTTCTTGACCTGGATTCAGGAAGATTTATACCATCTGCCTCATAAGTTTGAGTTTTTTGACTCATATTTATAGGAAGAGATAATTACACAATTTTTTGGAGATAAATAGTGGCTAATGAAAGAATTGTAAGTCCTGGCGTGTTTACGGTCGAAAAGGATCTTTCGTTCTTACCACAGGGAATTGCACAAATTGGTGCAGCACTTATCGGACCAACAATGAAAGGTCCGGCATTTGTTCCTACGGTAGTACAGGGATATAGTGACTTTGTAACACATTTTGGTGGAACATATGAGCAATCGTATCTTCCATATACCGCTAAGAGTTACCTAAATAATGCAGGTAGTGCAACTATCGTTCGTGTTTTAGGTTCTGGTGGTTATTCATTGAAATACCCAGTCGCAGTAGTTGCAACTGGCTCGTATGGTAAGAGGCTTATCTCTTTCCTTCATCCAACTTTTGTTGTTTCAAGTGGAAATACTGTATCACTTTTTGATAAGTCAACTCTTGCCTCTAACACAAGTGGTTCGTTTGTTATCAGAGTTTCTGGTTCATTTACAACAGATACATCTGCATTCACAAATGCAACGGATGAAAATGGAACAGCATACAGTGCATCTATTGACCCAGAATCAACTGCCTTTATAGGTGATTTGTACGGTTATAATCCGTATGGTACTCACGCTGTTTACAACTATGTAAACTTCAAGTGGGCGGCTTCTGCATCACTTGCAGCTGACCCAGCAACAACAATCATTCTTGAAAGCGGTTCAGCGGCTTCTCCGTGGGACTTCACAAATGATTATCTAGAAGCTTCAACGCCATGGGTAACTTCACAAAAGGTCGGTGGAACAGCAACTGATTTGTTCAAGTTCCACACACTTTCACACGGTATTCATGCTAACTATGAAGTGAAAGTTGGTATTGCTAATGTTCGTCCTGCTGGTACAATCGCTGGTTCTGAATACGGTGATTTCGATGTTGTGGTTCGTTTTGTAGATCAATCAAAACTTCCACAAACTCCGTTCACAACAGAAGATGAAGATCTTCGTCCAAATGTGGTTGAGCAGTTCAAAGTGAATCTTGATCCAAACTCACCGAAGTATATTGGTCGTGTAGTTGGAGACAGATATGTTACAATCACAGACGAAGGTAAAGTTGAAATAAACGGTGACTATTCTAATAAGTCAAAGTATATTCGTGTTGAAGTAACAGAAGCCGTATCAAATGGTGGTGTTTCTCCAAATCTTGTACCATTCGGATTCCGTGCTCCTAAGTCACCAATTCCATTGAGTTCAGGTGGTGTAGGCTTTACACAACCAACAGCTGCTTCTTACGTTACAGCACAAACAGCTGGTGGAGCTTATAATCGCCGAGTATATTTCGGATTTAATTATGACTTTGCTACAACAGATAACTTCAATTATCTTCGTCCGTTGCCAGTTACTTCCTACCTGACAACTGGTTCTAATGTAGATTTCTATCTTGGTGATTACAACCAAGCAGCTGGAGCAAACTTCCCAACATCAGCGACTGGATACAGTTCTTCAATCGACCTTACAGTAAACACTGCAATTGATACACGTAAGTTTATGCTTCCACTACAAGGTGGATTCGACGGTCATAAACCAAATCTTCAAAAGAAAGTCGGTACACATATCGTTGCTGCTAATACACAAGGATTTGATATATCATCAACATCAGCTGCCGGATATACTTCATATAAGAAGGCAATTGATGCAGTATCTAATCCAGATGAATTTGATATCAATATGGTTGTTACACCTGGTGTTGTACACTCGCTACATTCATCAATAACAACATATGCAAAGGATGTTTGTGAAGATCGTGGTGATGCTTTTTATGTGATGGACTTGGTTGGTTACGGTGACAATATCAATACTGCCGTATCAACAACAGAAGGGTTTGATTCAAATTATGCAGGTACATACTATCCGTGGGTCAAGGTTCTTGACTTCGATAGAAACAAGCCAATTTGGGTTCCACCATCAGTTGTTCTTCCTGGCGTTATTGCGTTCAATGACCGTGTTGCTGCTGAATGGTTCGCTCCTGCTGGTTTGAATCGCGGTGGTCTTACAGAAGTTATAGAAGTAAAGACAAGACTTACACAAACTGAAAGAGATCAACTTTATGAAGCACGTATCAACCCAATCGCAGTATTCCCATCAACGGGAGTATGTGTATGGGGTCAGAAGACACTTCAAGGTCGTCCATCGGCTCTTGACCGTATCAACGTTCGTCGTCTTCTCATCGCTGCTAAGAAGTTCATTGCTTCTGCTACAAGATACTTGGTATTCGAACAAAACACATCACAAACACGCACACGTTTCTTGAATATCGTAACTCCTTACTTGGAGTCTATCCAACAACGTCAAGGTTTGTATGCTTTTCGTGTTATCATGGATGAGTCGAACAACACGCCGGATATTATCGACCGTAACATTCTTTATGGTCAATTGTACCTACAACCTGCAAGAACTGCTGAATTCATCATTCTTGACTTCAACATTCAATCAACAGGTGCAGCATTCCCAGGTGCCTAATGAAATAATCGGGGGAGTTGAAATATACTCCCCCAAATTTTTCTGATGGTATCCATATTTATATGAAAGAGATTTTTAAACTTGGAGAAATAAATGGCTGAATTACTGGATCCTACCGAAATATTTTTTACCCCGTATGAACCGAAACTTGCGAATCGGTTTATCATGTATATCGAAGGTGTCCCTGCCTATCTCATCAAAGGTGCTGGTAGACCTAATATCAACTTCAACCCTATCACACTTGACCATATCAATGTCAAGCGTAAGGTAAAGGGTAAAGGTGAATGGCAGGATGTCACTATTAAGCTTTATGACCCAATCGTTCCTTCTGCTGCACAGGCAGTCATGGAATGGGTTCGTCTATCACACGAATCTGTAACAGGTCGTGATGGATATTCCGACTTCTACAAGAAGGACATTACATTCAACGTACTTGGACCAGTTGGTGACAAGGTTGAAGAATGGACTCTTAAGGGTGCTTTCATTACAGCAACAACATTTGGTGATATGGATTGGTCAACAGATAACTTTGTTGAAATTTCACTCACCCTTGCTTATGATTACGCTATACTTCAGTTCTGATTTAGATTACTGAAAATTTTTATGGGTATTCCGAATTTTTTTGGAATACCCATATTTATTATTATGAAAACATTGTTACATTTAGTTACAGGAATTTAGTTATGGCACAAGTACCAACGGGATATAATCTCCCTAAAACAGCAGCGGAGATGTCCGACGAAGAACTCAAAGCCAATTTGATGGCGGATTACAAACAAAAGGAAGTAAAGAAATCAAACTTCCCAACAGAAATTATACCGCTCCCATCCAAAGGTCTACTTTATCCAGAAGGGCATCCTCTTGAAGAAGGTGTTATTGAGATGAAATATATGACTGCTAGGGAAGAAGATATTCTAACATCACAGAACCTTATCAAACAAGGTGTAGTATTAGATAAGTTGTTTGAATCACTTATCGTTACACCTGTAAATTACGGCGATCTCTTTATTGGTGATAAGAACGCAATCATGGTTGCCGCCCGTATATTAGGATATGGAAAAGATTATGTAGTAGAAATTGACGATCCGTTTTCACCAGGTACTAAACAAAAAGTTACTATTGATTTGACTCAAATAGAGCACAAGGAGGTGGATTATTCTCTATTCGAGCACAGGAAGAATGAGTTCGACTTCCAATTACCGCAGTCAAAACGGGTCGTCACATTTCGTTTGATGACACACAAAGTTGATAAAGATATTCAAACTGAAATAAAAGGTATGAATAAAACACAAGTTCGTACTGGAATTGACAGAGATCTAACAACAAGATTGAAGAACATCATTATTGCAGTGGACGGTGAAACAGGTAGAGCTACGATAAATAACTTTGTTGATAATGAATTATTTGCTTTAGATTCGCGTGCGCTTCGTTCATATATGAAGGAAATATCACCAGACCTTGATATGACGTTTACATTTGTATCAGATACAACGGGTGAAGTAAAGGAGATGGACATTCCGATGGATGTTTCCTTTTTTTGGCCTAACAACTGATTATAAATTAGGACTTCACGAAGAAATTTTTTCTTTGTGTTATTATGGTAAAGGTGGGTTTACTTGGAATGAAGTATATGAATTACCGATTCACTTGAGACGGTATTACATACAACAAATTTCAAAGGCAATAGAAGAACGAAATAAAGCTGAAAAGGCAGAAGTAAGTAAATCAAAACGTTCTGCACCAACCTTTTCCAGATAAATTATGAGATATTATTGGGGTTTACATATTTATAGGTATGTAGACCCTATTTTTTATGGAGGAAATGATGTCAATAACAAAATCAATAATGGATTCGATTGTCAACTTTATTGTAAAGAAAAAAGTTGATAAATTGGAAAAGGCATTTGGTTCAAACAAAAAATTAGTTGGACATATCAAGGATATGTTCAAGGCATATGACGCACTAGAACAGAACTTGAATGACTACTGTAAAAAGAATCCAGAGGCTTGTAAAGAAGCTGAAGAAATGCGTAAAAAATATAGGGTATAACTGGTTATAACGAATGGCAAGATCTAGAACCACAGGACAATCTCCACAACCGGGACAAGGTGCACAATCTGCACCTAGACCTACTATTTCTGATCAAGAGGTAGAGTGGTCGAATAAATACGCCGCAAATCTACAAAGAATTAAAGAACTTTCTCAACAAACTGCGGAAAGTGATGAAGATCGCCAAAGAATTTTAGAGGAAATGAATGATCTTCTTGAAGATAACAAAAAAATACAAAAAGAAATACTAGATACTTTAGAAAAAGAAGATAAAATAGAAACAAATATCGTAAAGTTGGTAAGAAAACGATATGAAAATACAAAAGAGACAGAAGATTTAGGTAAAAAACTTGTAAGAAATCTACGTGATCAAAAGATAGAATTCGATGGCATATCCGATGCCGGTAAAGCACTGACTCAAAATATGAAAGTTAGTACAACGTTTGGTGACACATTTCTAACAATTACAGGTGATGTAAAAAAGGCATTAGAAAATAATATAAATCTATCAGATGCCTTCATGGACACTCTACAAGAGACTGAAAAGATTCGTGAAGAATATCGTGATCTTGAGATGGAATTGGCAAATAATGCACAAAAGGCAGCAGAAGGTAAATACGATGCAGAATCAGTCGCACTAGATTTGGCAAAAAAGAAAACAAAAATTAAACAAGATCAGGTGGCACTAGAAGATAAGGCAAAGTATTTAGTTGAAAATATGTCAGAAATGGAACAAGACCAAATAGATGCACTATTGGAAGAAATTCGTTTAGAGACAGAAATGATAAATGCAAGGCAACTTGCAATCGCGGGGCTGGAAGAACAACATAATGTTCTGAAAGAAACTTCAAAAACTGCGGAAAAAACACTTGGAGTGTTAGACAAAATAACAAGTGGGGATTTCAAAGGTGCATTACTACAAAAATTTGGTCTCGACGATATAAATAAGCAACTAAAAGAAAAAGTAGGTGGTGCCCTTGTAAATGTAGTACAGGCCGTAAAAGGTGGGGATATAAAAGGTGCATTCTCTGCCGCTGGGGCAGGTCTTTCAAATCTAACAAAATTAGCCGCAGGATTTACTCTCGCACTTGGTATTGGTGCTATATTCAAATTAGGAAGTTTCTTATTAGATACCTTTATGAAAGCAGATCAAGAAGTTGCGGATCTTGGTAAAAGCTTCGGAATAAGTAAGAACGAAGCAAAAGAATTACACCACACTGCGGTCGATGTTGCAAATGAAATGGGTGTAGTCGGTGTCCATTCTGAACAGATTGCAAAGGGTTTGGAAAACGTAAGTCAGAATTTAGGTGGAATAGATCTAACAGGTGCATTTAGCAGTGGAAACGCTGCCGTTCAACAGATGGTAAAAGATACTACACTTCTTACTGAAAAGTTTGGATTGAGTGCAGAAGAAGCCGGCAACATGAGCAATATAGCCGCAATTGCTGGTAAGTCTGTTGGTGAAATGTCCATGATGTCATCCAAACTTGGAAATGGTATTTTCAGTGCAAAGGAATCAATGAAGATTCTTGCTGGTATACCAAAGAGTATTGTATCTCAAATGGCTAAGATGCCAGAGGCAATGATAAAGACAGCGATGCACGCTAAGATGCTTGGTATGAATATGAAACAAATTGCAGACATTGGTAGAAAGAGTTTGGATATTGAACAATCTCTTGAAGCTGAAATGGAAGCACGGGCACTTATTGGTAAAGATATCAACCTTGATGCAATGCGAGCAGCTGCACTCAACGGCGACCAAGAAACTGTTATGAACGAACTTCTCAAAACTGCCGGTTCAATGGAAGACTTCAATAAGATGAATGTTCTTCAGAAAGAGGCTCTTGCTAAAGCCGCCGGAATGGAAGTAGATCAGATGGCAGAAATGTTGGGTAAACAAGAAGAATTGAATAAGGCAGGATTGAGCCAGGCTAAAGTCCAAGAATTACAATCAAAGAACGCTGAAGAACTCGCGGCATTGGCTTCGAGTACAAACGATAAAGATAAAAAAGCTTATCTTGAAAAATTAGCCGCAGAGAAGAAGTCTGAATCAACACAAGCTGCTATGGCATCATTGATGCAAAGACTTCAAGAGTTGGCAGTAAAACTTGTGACTCCACTTATGGATATGGTTGATGCATTCTTGAACGGTCAAGACGGTGCCGATGCTATGGGTGGTATTATCAATGGTATAGGTGGCTTTATAAAAGCAATAGTCCCTGTGATAAAAGTTGTAGCATCTGTAATAGGAAGTATACTTGGACCATTGGGTTCAATTATGGGTATGTTTGGAAAAACTGAAGATACGACTAAAGGTGTAAGTGAAGGAGTTTCTAAAGTTAGTGGTGCATTACAACCTGTGGAGTCTGGATTTGGTAGTATCCTAAAAGTAGTTGGTGCGATTGGTGCATTCTTTATCGGTAAATCGCTACTTGGTAAAGGTCTTGATATGTTGAAGGATAAGGCCGCTGATGTTGGTAAAACTATAATGACAAAGGTTGGTGGTGCACTGAAAGACGTTGCTGGAAAAGCTACTGGAAAACTTGGGGACAAATTAGGTGGATTGATGTCAAAGAAAGGTGGAGCACCAGAAGTACCGGGTATAAGTGATGATGTAACTAAATCAGTCGATAAAGCCAGTGGTGTTGCGGATAAAGCAAAATCACTAGGAGACAAGATAAAAGATTTTGGTAAAGGACTTGGTAGTGCAATAAAAGATATAGGAAAAGGTCTTGGTCAGGCTATCAAAGGTGTGTTAGAAGGACTGGCAAAAGGTTTGGAGGCACTTGGTAAAGGACTTGCAACAATGACACCAATAGGACCAGTTGTTCTTGTTGTTTCATTATTTTTCATAGGTTTAGGTGCTGCACTTTTATTGGCAACTCCTGCACTCAGAGCAATAGCTCCTGTACTTATGAAATTTGCTGAAGTTATTGGTGGGGTGTTGGTTGAGGCTATAAAGGTTGCTGGACCAATTCTTATGGAACTTGTAAAAACAATCGGAACTGTTTTAGTTGAGGCACTTCGCCAAGCTGGTCCAATAATAACCGCCATATTTCAAGGAATAGCCACGGTGGTAACTGCCGTTGGTGGTGCTATATCTGGTGTAATTACAACAATAGTTGCTGGAATAACTAGTCTTGCTCAAATAGATGGTGGTAAGTTATTCATAACTGCTGCGGGGATTGTTGCTATTGGCGGTGCTATGGCAGCACTTGGTGCTGGTAAAGCAGCTGAAGGATTCGGATCTTTTGTTGGTTCTTTATTTGGTGGTGGTGAAGATCCGATGGAAAAACTGATAAGTTTTACTGAAAGAATGAAGCCAGAAAAATTGGCAGAGACTGCAAATGGATTGAAGGCATTGACTTCCACATTCTCAAGTTTTGCAACAGCAATTGAAACCATGGCGGCATCTTTAGATAAATTAAATTTAGATAAATTAGATGCAGCGATAGAAAAATTGGAAGAGGCCAAGAAACTAAATGATATGTCTATTGGCGAAGGAATTGCCTCTGCTGCAAGTTCTTTTGTTGGTGGAATTGTAAGTATATTCGGCTCATCTGAACAACAAAGTGCAAAACCAGTTGCAGCTGGTGTTGGGAGTGGAGGTGTTGTTGCTGGTGGTGGGGGTGGTGGTGTAAATATGGCTAACGTAGAAAAGAAACTTGATACACTTATATCTGTCATATCACAAGCTGCAAACCAACCACTCGTAATCAAGTTTGGTGAGAAAACAGTCGAAGAAATAAAAACCCAATTGAACTTCAAGAAGGCAAGCAATATCGGAGTTGATAAGGGTTATGGAAAAACTGTCTAATAAGATGATGTAACTGATATTTATAAGAAACATTGGGTAACAAATGGCATTAGTTGATTTATCATCTGACTTATCAAAATTTCGTTCGGAAGTTTCAAGGGAACCTAAAAATACACCTGAGGCATCCAAAGCAACGAATAATAAAAACTTCGCAACGGTACAACCGATAAGTGCGAAGCTCTCTCAATTTGGTAGAGATATAAAAAAGCAAGAACCAAAACAACTTGAATCAAAGTTAGGTTCAACAAAAATGGATGACGTCAGAAAATTTGTCCAACAAAATCTACTTATAAATTCTGTTTCTCCATTCTCAAAAATAAATGAGGATTATGTATCGGAAACTATGAGAGTTCCAACGGAAATGGTATCTGCAACGTATGGAACTGTTCGTATTTCTGAATTTACAAGTAGATTAGCCACATCAGATGTTTTACCGATAAAACAACAACAAGGTGTCTATAATAATACATCTGGAATAGAAGTTATAAAAGATCAATCTGAACAATCGGATAACGTCGTCAACCCAAATATAGAAATTACAAGACCACCTCAATCATTTGAAAGAGGCAAAACAAGTCCAGACGTTACACCGTCACCAAATGAACAAAGTAATAATGTTGTAAACCCTGATATAGATATTTTGAAGAGACCTCTTACGTTTGATAGAACAGGTCAATCTGTGGAAATATCAAAGGATTTGGTTTCTCAAACAGGAAATATAACAGACCCTAAAACTGTACTTGACATAAATACTCTTACATATGAAAGAGTCAGTCAAAGTCCTTTCATACTAACAGATACGAAGCAAGATGGGTTTGTAAAAAATCCAAACATAAAAGTATTCAGATTTGATGGTACAACAGTCCAGACAGAAGATAATAGTCGCTTGAATTTAGATGGTCTTCCACTTCGTTTTATACCAATATCTAGACTAGAAGGATTTGAACTTCCTAGAGAAGTGGATGTTCAAAGATATGATAGTGAATCAAATCAGTTAGAAGATAATAGTAGACTAAATTTAGACGTTGTTCTAAAAACCACACCATTTGGAAGGCATGAAAATCCAGATGGTTCTAAATTCTCTGTTATTGGTACTCAACAAGTAAACTTTTTTACCGATATCAATTCGAAGGGTTTTGTTGTAAAACAACAGAAAGGTGAAAGTCTTTACTTGAATAATTCTAATTTAGGTTGGAATGGAAAAAGAGAATCTGCACCAACAACAAATTTCTTCAATGATAAGAATGCTAAAGGATTTACGAAATTTACACCACAAGGTCAAACTAACTATGACGTAGAGTCTTCTGTATTTGGATTTGTAAATCTAAAATCTACTAACTTTTTTGATGTAACAAAAACATATACATCTGAAGGATTTAAAACATTCTCCACACTATACTCATCTGATTATAAACAAGATTCATCGGTATTTACTTTTAAAGGTTCATCTCAAAATGCACCATCTGTAAATTACTTTGATACAAATGGAACCGTGTCATCTGATGGTTTCACAAAGTTTACTCAGATACTTGATTCCAAATACATACCAGATTCTTCTATTTTTACATGGGCTGGTAGTTCAGAAGATTCTCCTGAATCTAATTATTTCGATATAACAGGTGGTTCTACTTCTGCTGGATTTCATAAGTTTGCACAAATATATGACACAAAATATATTCCAGATGCTTCTTCTTTCACTTGGATAGGTAGTCCACAAGATTCCCCAGAAGTCAACTATTTTGATATAGTTGGATCATCTACCTCTGCCGGATTTCATAAATTTGCACAGATATATGATACCAAGTACATATCAGAATCATCAAGATTTGATTGGGATGGTACTAAACAAGATGCACCGGAATCTAATTACTTTGACATAAATGGTACATCAACTTCTGCCGGATTCCATAAGTTTGCTCAAATATATGATACCAAATATATTCCAGATGCATCACAATTTGATTGGAATGGTAAAAGACAAGATGCACCCGAAATAAATTATTTCGATATAACTTCAAAAAATACAACAATTGGTTTTCATAAGTTTGCACAAATATATGACACCAAGTATATTCCAGAGTCATCACAATTTGATTGGAACGGTACTAAACAAGATGCACCGTCTGTAAATTATTTTGATTTGACTTCTGCAAATACAAACGCTGGATTTTATACATTTGCACAAACTTATGACACAAAGTATATTCACGAATCTTCTAGATTTGATTGGGATGGTACTCGTGCTGATTCCCCAGAAGTGAACTTTTTTGATCTAAATAAGCAACATCAAACAATTGGTTTCCATCGTTTGGCTCAAAAGTATGATTCAAAATATATCAAAGATTCTTCACTATTTGATTTCGACGGCGGTTATCGTGATGCACCAGAAGTAGATTTCTTTGATTTGGACAAACGATTTGTTTCAAAGGGATTTGAAAAGTTCACACAACAATACATAACACGGTACATCAAAGATTCGTCTAGGTTTGATTTTGATGGCGGAAAACAAGATGCACCGGAAACAGATTACTTTGACATTTCAAAGAAGAACACATCAAAAGGATTTGAAAAGTTTCCACAGTTGTTTGTAACTAGATATGTCAAAGATTCATCTCAATTCGATTTTGACGGTTCGAGTAGAAATGCTCCTACGGTAAATTACTTCCCAAATACAAATGCTGGTGGATTTACATCATTTGTACAGAAGTTGCAGACCGAATATGTTCCTGACAGTAGTGAATATACATTCAAGGGAAGTCTTCCAAAAGAAATAAACTTCTTCCCCGATGATAATCAATCGGGATTTATCAATAAGACTCCTTTATTAGAAACAAAGTATGTAAAGGATTCTTCGAGATTTACATTTACAGGAACTTTACCACAGCCAGTTGACTTCTTAGAAAATACAAATGCAGAAGGATTCCATCTAAAAGCTTCACCACTTGAAACAAAGTATATTCCCGATGTAAGTAGATTTACATTCAAAGGAACGAGACAAGATGCACCTTCAGTCGATTATTTATCGAATGATAGTGTAGATGGGTTTACTAAACTAGTGCAACCACTATCTACCGAATTCAAACCTGATGTTTCTAGGTTTACATTCAAGGGTACTCGTCAAGATGCCCCGTCTGTGGATTACTTACAGAACACACCAGCACTTGGATTTCAAACACTCGCTCCAATGTTGGAGAGTTTCTACAATAAAGAATCTAGTAGATTTGCTTGGAACGGAACTAAACAAGATGCACCATCGGTAGATTTTTTCAAGATACCTGGCTCTAATCCGAACGGAATTGCTGGATTTACTACATTATTTGATGATGTAGCTAGTACAAAACTCACGACTCAATTTTCAAGATTTTCTTTTGATGGTGTAAAGAATTACTCATCGGTCAAAAATGTTCCATATACAAAATTCTTTGGATTCAATCCGAATGAGCGTTCTGGCTTTTTAGTCAATATGGTTGATAGGAATTCTTCACTATATCCTTTATTAGATCCAAGTTTATCAGTTGATTCTCCGTCGGATATTCGATTTGGCATAGAAGGTGAACGTGGTAAAGTAAGAAGACAGAGAACCACAGACAATGTTGGGAAATATGCACCAACAACTCTTGGTGGATTATTTTGGTCTGACGGAACAAATACCGGAACAGCAACACTTGGAAATCAAGTTCCTTACATGAAAGTAAAGAGCGAAGGGTTTAGTAGTACATATTTCCGTAAGTATGAAAAGTTTGCTAAAGACAGTACAAATGGTCTTGGTTATCTAACAAAATGGGCAACAACAAGACGTTCACCTTCACCACTTGATAATCAGTACAACAAGTATTCTTTACAAAAAGAATCTGTAAATAGAGAAATAGCGGCATTTAGTCAGCCATATATTGTTCGTGGTATTCAACGTGATGGTGAAGTTGAAAATCAAAGATGGGGATTTGGTGTAACATTTGACGATGGTTTAGTTCGTGGCGGTGCTGTAACACAGGTCGAGCGTCTTGCAATGGACGTATCGAGAATAACTCAATTTACATTGAGTGTGAAGGGTGCATTGTTCAATGTAAAACAAATTGGACTTCAATTGATGAACGCAGGAGTCGATGTTGATCCAAATACTTCTACAAGTGGATTTTTAGGACAGTCTGCAACAAGAATATTCAATCCTGTTGCATTGCTTGCAAACGTTGCTACTGCCAGAGCAGGATTCCACATAGCAAGACATGGTGTGGTATCATTTGATTCTGATTATCTAAACAAATATGAAAAGGCAACGGCGAATAGAGAGATAAATGAAAGATTTTTATCTCCGAGTAAAAAACGTTTTGATAGTTTGAATCCATCACTAGTTCCTGGAGACCAAACAAATTATAATCGTTTGATAGGTTTGATGCGAGAACTTTTACCTGGTTCTTTCAAACCAAATACATCAAAAGAAAATATACCCCAATCAACCAATTCAACTCAACCGGGTAATGTTGCTAGTAATGTTGCTAAAGCTTCCGATACACTAAAGAAACTTACTGGTGATTCTGTAATCAATAGATTATCATCTTTGTTCGGCGGACCACAGTCATTCTTGGGAATAGGTGGAACAACTATACGACGATCCAGTCATCCTTACCTAACTTTATACACTACTGCACCAAATTTGAGTGTGAGTAATACAAAAAATACATCAGAAGAAAAAAAGGCAACCGCAAATGCTTCAACAATAGGTGGGGTAGCTGGTGCTATGTTTGGATCTGCTGCTGGAAAATTAGTAGGTGCAGTTGCCGGTTTATCACAAAATGAACCACAATATCCACAGTCTGCAAAGAGAGATGTATTTTATGCCGATTCATTTAGATACAAAGACAATATCATAAATACAAATTTCAAGGCATTACTACAATCTCTTGTTGAATATTTGACAGAATCAAATAAACCAAAACCTTTATCTGTTGATCAACCAACTTTAGAAAAAGTAAGTAGTTTGAATACATTCAATCCTAAATATGACTTATTGCAATCACGGATTCAACCAACAACTGAATTCAATGCGATTCAAAGTAAAGGAAAGTTATTATCATCTGGCCTACCAAACGTAGATTCAAATGATTTGACAGAAGCTAATGCCATAAAAAGGTATAGAACTGCAAACTATGACCAACTAAAACGAAACACCAGAAATAGAAGTTCTAAATTCAATGATTTTAGAGCAGGTATATCACTAGATAATTCTACAACATCATTTATTACAAATCCAAATTTAGCTAGATTTGACACAAGAAATCTTTCAGATAGATATGGTTTTGGTGAACAGGGTGAGCCAGGTGCTCAGAGAGATCAACCTTATGTAAATACTATACACTACAAAAAATTTGATAAAGCTGGGACTTTCAATTCTGGAGAATCTGTATTTAAAGATTACAGTGTTCCTAGTGAAAAAACAATAGACGGTGTGAAACTAAAATTCAGAGGTGATAGAATAAATATCATAGATTATAAACGTGCTAATTTCAACATAAACAAGAATTTGGTATATGAAAAAGGCTCGGATTATACTGATGGAATTCCTGGAAAAGAAGATTTGATTCAATTTTATTTTTCAAGTCTTGTACTTAGCGGTCACAAAAATTGTCCTGCTGAAGTTATAGTATTCCGTGCAACATTCGATAGTATAAGTGATAATCACAAACCATCGTGGAACTCTGTCAAATATATGGGTCGAGCAGATCCACTTTACACATATCAAGGATATGAGAGAGAGATATCATTTGGATTTACCGTACACATCGGTTCTCGTGATGAAATGAAAGCATCTTGGAGAAAATTGAATTATCTTGCATCATGGACTGCTCCTGAGTACTTGAAGAGTGGTTTGATGCGCGGACCGATGATTAGAATGAATATAGGTCATTTGTACAGAAAAATGCCGGGATATATTTCTTCACTTTCATACACTTTTGATAATCAACAGGGAACTTGGGAAACTGCAAAAATGCCAGAAGATATGGATTTGAAAAATTCGAGCACATCTGATAGAAGTAATCCAGGCGTTTTGGAGTTACCAAAAAATGTACAAGTAAATATTTCGTTTGTGCCGGTAGGTGTGTATAGACCAGAATTCAGAGGAGTTATGTATTCTCTATATGACGATACATCTGATGGTAGAGCAATAGAGGATGGTTTGATTCCACTTACAAAACAGAGAGTCAATTATTTCAATGAATTTGATGATTTAGGCGTGGACCCAACTATTTATAGTGGCGTAGATGTAAATAAAGAGGGAAGTTTGTCTGACCGCGATTATGGTGGAGGTGCAACTACTCAAAAAATTGATTCTGAGCCAATTGTAAATAAAACAGGAATCCCAGAACCAGACATCACTGGACTAAGTGAATTGTCAAGACAAGAACAAATAGAATCAATGAATTCGGGTGTGTCACAAGAAGAAGCAGATTTTGCAAGTGGGTAAAATAAAGGTATATTATGTCTTCAAGATATGAAAATTCGAATATAGTAGTAAACTCCAGAAAAATAGAATCAGATGGAAATGTCAAAAGTGTTAGAAGATTAGAAACAACACTCTATCCAGATTTCAACACTTTTCTGAGTGAAGACACATATATTCTTTCACAAGAAAATGATAGATTAGATATTCTTGCAAAAGAATTTTATGGCGATGAGGTCTTTTGGCACGTAATCGCAAAGGCAAATGGTATAGGAAACGGGACACTCATGGTTCCACCTGGAATAATTATTAGAATACCTTATTACGATGATTATCAACCTATTTCTAGACTGATAAAAGATTTGAATGAGAAGAGGTAACAATGGCAGTCGAACCTAATGGTACAAAGTATAACCCCTTTTACAGAAATGTAGATGGTGATGTCCAATCCGAGTTGAATAGACGTGGTGATTTTTATGGATCTCGCGTCCGATCAGGAAGAGTTCCAGAAGGCACAAAAGGATTTCCAGATGCGGAAAAACTTTTGTGGTCATATGGAAAAACCGCATATGCTATAGTGAGTGCAAAAGGTATAACATTAGGAACATCCAGCACCAGAGTCATGTCAGATAGAAAAGGAAATTTGACTCTATATGATTCAACTAGAAATCAACCAAAATACCCATTATTACAATCCGTTGAATTATCAAATGAAGGAACAATTGGATCTCTTTTAAAAGGTTCCTTTACATTCACAGTATATCCTGATATTTCATCCGATGGATTTATTATGGAGGGTCTGGAAGAGGCATTCTTCAAACCGGGAAACGAAGTGAAAATAAAATATGGTTGGTCTGTAAGGGACGGTGGTCCTAATAACGGACAACTTACAGGTATAATCTACAATTTTGATTGGAGTGTAAATCCAGACCTTTCGATAACTGCAAAGTGTAGTGTTGTTTCAAAGGCAACAATAGCTATTGGTGTTTCTGGTGAACAAACAAATCCAGATGCCGGTGGAACTCAAACAGATCCACTCGGACAACCAATTCCAGACGGTGATTTGGCCGGTGTGATTGAAAGGGATGTAAAATCTTTGGGTGGGGTAAATAATACAAGTGTAAGTGAAGGGACAAGTAAATATTACCCAAAAAGTCAAGTCGTCTCTGGAAAATTAGATTATTATGTTATCGGGATGCCGATGTCTTTGGTTGATATGCCGACCGATAAACTAAATCAACAACAACAAGTATCTCAAAGTAATTACCAAGCTCAACAAAAAATTGCAGATGACAAAAATGCAATAGTAAAACAGTTTGAAGGCGATTATGCCAAAGCAATTAGTGATCTAAACTCTGCTGAAAATGACAATAGAGAAAATCTTTCTTATTTAGAAGATGGAAAAACTGTAACGGTAACTAAAGGTGAATATGTTGACCGCGCAAAAAGAATTGTGGCTGATTTAGAAAATCGAATACGGAAAGAATATAAAGCAAAATTTCCGAATGATACGGATGTAGGTGCAAACGATGTTGTAAATCAAGTAAAAAACAGGTCGTCAGCCATAAATCAACCACCACCATCAGGGACATCAACACCCCCACAAACAACATCACCTGGACCATATGGAGCCGGAAAGTCTCCACCGCCAATTGTTCAGCCAGTTTATTATATCAAGTTGGGAGACTTGACAACTTACATAAATAAAGTTTTAGAAGGAACACCATTAGCTAGCGATTTATTTGTCATAGAATCTAACAATAGTACACAACATCTATCAGAGATAGTATCTAGTACACCGGAAGAAGTATATTTTCCAGATCAAGATATGGGTGGATATGGTGATTTTATTCCATTCAAACCTGGTTTTCTAAAAGATGGCGGGGAGGGTGGTGGTGTAAATATTTATAACATACTGATATCAACAACCACTGTGATAGATGTTTATAGGTCATTTGTCAAAGAAAATCAAACAAGTATAGAATATAAAAACATAACTGGATTTTTCGACGAATTGATAAAGAAGGTTAACTTTGCATCGGGTGAAATGTATCAGCTTGCGACTCAATTATTGGATCCACCGAAAGGTGGGAATGGTAGGGCACAATTATCAATAGAAGATACAAACATATCCAAGTCCACTACTGATAAAGTAACTCCGTATGGATTTTATGCAACTATTGCAAAACCAATTTTGAAATCAGTATCTATATCGTGTAAACCACCAGCAGCGTCGGCTGCCGCCGCATACACACAGGCACGCGGTCAGAACTCAAAAGGACAAACGGATGTTCGTTTCAACGCAGCCGGTGACACAGATGAATTTACGTCTGCTCAGACTCAAATAAAGGATCAAAAGGAGCAGTTTAAATCAAATGGTGCCGGACCAACTTTTAGCACGGGTATGAAGGGAAATTATGCAAAATATAAACGTTCTGCTAAGTCTGATCCAAATTACCATTGGCTAAATAAAGTTCTTTATCCAATAGATTTAACACTAACAATAGATGGTATAGATGGGATAAAATTTGGGGATGTAATAAAAACAAATCTAATACCGTCTAGATATACAAAAGAGAACATGGTATTTGTTGTTACTAAAATTGGCCACACCATTCAAAATGGAGTTTGGGAAACTACTATAAACACTAAGGCTAGAATAGAACCATCATAAAATTATGGCAACACGTAAAAAAATATATTATGCTGATAATGAAATTCGTGAAGGTATTTTCACAAATGGATTTGAATGGGTGTTATTGGATACTTGGGAAAATTATGTTGGTTTCTACCATCTTTATTTTTCAACAAACGAAGTATTTACTGAACAATCGTGGCATCCAACAAAATCTAGAATTCTCGTACCATACAAGAATAAGCCAGAATCATATTTCAAATACATAGATTTGGTAAATTATAGAAAGGTTGATGGAAAGAAGTCTGAATTATCTGGACCTGTAAAGTACAATAAATTCTCCGCACCGATTGCAACAATTCGAGAACTAACTGATAAAGAAAAAAAGAGCGGTATAATGACCAGATATTTTCTTTTCAAGAGAAATGAAAAAGAATCTAGATATCCAATCGAAATAGACACATTGCAGGCAAAGACATATGAAACTTCAAACTATGGTATAAATCAGTTTCTCTATGAACTAGTAGAGGTGCCATGGAAAGTACAAGGACCGGAATTTGATGTTATTCAAAACGGAATATTGAAATTTCCTGGAATTTACAATACGAATAGAAGAATTGTTGAGAAATATTCGAAAAAATTTCCTATATTGAAAAAGGTTCTAACGAACTTCAAGGAATTTTCAATATACAACACATAAATTATGTTTCAAGATACTCCATGTATCTGTGTCCCAATCACAACCAATAACAACTTTCATCCGTCTCAAACGGAGATTGTTGCTTTGTATCTTCACTTCCAAGATGGATATACAAAGTTAGTGAACTTCTCACATCCTGATGCCTTACCGTCGGAATGGAAGTTAGAAGATATACGACTTCATCCAAAATCGCTGGTATTGAACAAGAAGGGTACAATCTATAACGGATTCTATGAAGGCATAGACCTCAACTCGTATCTCCAATACTACACAGACGATACAATCAATATACAGGATTTCTACGGGAAAGCCATCGAGCAACTTCAATCTAGACTCTACTCCCACAAAAATTTAGGTAAAATAATTCCTCTATCAAAATGGATTGAGTTTGCAGAGGGAATCATTCTCTACACTCTACCTTACTACAAGCCAGAGAAAATATCAGATGGATGTATTTCATTCTGTCAGGACTTTGTGGATGTCTTCCACACTATCGAGATAAACGATGTTCCATACGAAGATGAGATGCGGAAACAAAACTATATGTGGTACACCGCAACTTCTCGTCCATCAAACGCATGGAACAACTTCAACTTCTCCGCCCTGAATAAAAACGATGGTACACGTAATAAAATCCATTCAAGGTTTTCTAATGGAAAACTTGTTCAGTTTGACTATGATGCCTTTCACATCAAACTGCTTGCCAAGATTCTTGACTACAAGTTTACGAAACACCCATACGAAGAAATTGCGGAAGAACTGAATCTAAACATTCCATATGATGAAGTAAAGTCAAGAGTGTTTCAAAACATCTACGGAACAATCACAGACCAATTTATCCAACACCCGTTCTTCCAACGAGTACAGGCAATGATTGATGAGTTATATTCGGAGTACCAAGAACATGGGTTTATTGAGTCATACTTCTATCACAAGAGATTCCGTGATATAGAAGACCCAACACCGAATAAGGTCTTCAATTACTTCCTACAATCATTAGAGACAGAATATAACGTCCGTAAAATAAAAACGTTCCTACCCCTATTGGCGTCCACAGGAGCAGTATTCTGTATGTATCTCTATGATGCCTTCGTGTTTGATATACCAATTGAATCAGATGAACTGATACAAACACTAAAACGTGCTTTTGAAACCGACGGAATGACAACCAAATGTTCTGTTGGTAGTGATTTTGGTAGTATAATTTCATATTTATAAACATACACATATCAATTTGAAAGGGTTACAATGATAGATTCCATACTAGAAGAATGGTCAAAACGAATCCCATCGGGAATAATTGACATGACAAATGAAGACCACCTCTATCATTTATTGCAAGTATTAAACGAAAGAATTGAAGATTCGACGGTTGTAGGACAAATAATGAACAATATTCGGGAACAAACGAGAGAGAGGTATTGAAGACACAACTTGTATGTACATTTATAAAAAAATATCAAATAGACGATACTCTTGATGACATCAAAAATGAATTTACGGTACTGAGTAACAAAGTATTCTTACTACGTTCAAATGAAATAATGAATGAACTTATTTTGTCTTACAACGTTCTTTTGGATTCGCACAAGGAATTTTTGCCTGGTTCAATTTTAGTTCATCGTAAAAAAGAAACAAATACAATTTACACAATCAATGCTTTGAATGAACTAATTATGAATTTGAATAATGGAGTTCTTGATAAAAAATACCCAATAGATTGGGAAAAGTATCAAGATACAATGTTGTTGAAAAAGCCAGAAGGTTTGAAAGTATTGAAAATAGAAGTGGTTAGAGTTTATTCGTTATAAAATCAACTACCTACATATTTATAGTATATGGAATTCTGTATAATTGAGATATTGAAATGAAAGAACAAAATCTAATAAAAGAAACAAATGAAATAATTGAAGCCATTCGAAAAGAATTTAGTTCTCTGAAAGAAGCTGAAGGATTTGAAAATGTATTCAATGATATAAGTAAGAGTTTGAAAGACATCTCGATGCTTCCAAATAGTGTAATTGACGCCGGTAAATACAAAGAACAAGAAATAGTCAAAACACTAAAAGATTTGGGTTACGAATACAAAAAACCATACGGAAATAAATTACATTTCTTCAACAAGAAAACAAGTATAAGTGTATATCTGAACAAACAAAATGGTCAGATAACACCTATACCATAATGAGGTCGGTATGAAAAAGATAAACGAATCTGTACTACTTTCAACGGGGAATGCTACATCTTTGATGGTATTTGTTGAACTGGCATATATGGTTGAAAAACAACGTGGTATGTTAGATACTGCATTTCCTTCAATCGGTAGAATTGGTCTTTATAAAATGATGAAAGGATTTGCTTCAAATCCAATCTATACAGAAAAGAAAGATCAAATGTTTGGTATGTCAGAAAGATTCTATAATAATGGACCACTCAAAGCCCTTTATAAAACACTTGCATTTCTTAGTTCTAAACCAACAAAAGAAGACGAGTCAGACCAAAGGGTTCAAGATATAAATAGTGTTCTTTCTAAAATCGAAAGAATGATAAACGGTAAACTCACAAACGAAGAAAAAGAACTTTTCACTTCATTAGAAGACACGATAGATAATTATAGCGATAAACTAAATTCTAATCTAGACGGTTCTATACAGGGAAGTATTGGTGCAGAGGAACCAGAGGAAAAACCAAAAGAAGAACCGAAGCCAGAGGAAAAACCAAAAGAAGAACCGAAGCCAGAGGAAAAACCAAAAGAAGAACCGAAGCCGGAGGAAAAACCAAAAGAAGAACCAAAGCCGGAGGAAAAACCAAAAGAAAAGTCTATTGATAAACCAAAAACGGAAGAACAATTTAGAAGTCTTATAAAGAGACTTGTAAAAGAAACTTTACGTGGCTACGAAAAAAAGTTTGGAAAACTGTAACCTTTTTCGTAGATTAGGGTTCTTGATAGACAAATCATTCAAAAGGAGTTATTATGAAGACAACATTACTTTCAATCGTCGCTGTACTTTCACTTGGATTAGTTGGGTGTTCTAACATTGGAACCGAACCAGTAGAAGAAACGGCATCGTTTGTAACATATAATCCATACAGTGAATCAACACAAAGTGATGAAGTCGGTGAACGTGGAAAGAAAGATTCTGTCCGTAAAGACACAACAAATAAACCAAGACCAACAATCTTCGGTGATTTACTCCAAAAACTGAATCTTACAGAAAGACAAAAGCCGATAGTGGAAAAACTTTTATCGGAACATAAAGCTTGTGTAGAAGCCTGTGTGAGAGGACTGAAAGATGCAGAACGTGAAATTATGATGGGTGCAAGATTACAAGAAAATGAAATCAAGGAAAAAGTGAAGAAGGGAGAATTGACAAAAGAACAAGGTCGTTTACAACTCCGTCAACTTCGTGAACAAACACAGATCAAACTAAAATCACTTCCAACGGAAAAAGTTCGTGAATGCGTCAAGTCTTGTGATGAAACATTTATCGCTAAACTAAAAGAAATTCTAACACCAGAACAAAAAATTATACTTGAAAAATGGATAGTTTCTCGTGGTAAACGGGGAACAACAGATGATAAGAAGCCAGGGGGGTCGGGGATAAATCCCTGACCCTTTTGGGTTTTTTACTACTACCTATTGACTACTAACATTTAATTTCGTATATTTACAGAATAACAATTGAACAGATAACAGTTATCAGTTCACAATTATCATTTAACTTTTAGGAGTACCTATATGGCAATCAATCTTGATGCTATTCGCAATCGTCTGAACGGTTTGAAGAACGCTAACAATCGCACTTCAAACATTTGGAAGCCAGAACCTGGCGAACACCAAATCCGAATCGTTCCGTATACTCACAACCGTGAGAATCCGTTTATCGAACTTCACTTCCACTACAACCTTGGCAAGAAGTCAATGTTGTCACCGGCATCATTCGGTCGTCCTGACCCTGTTCTTGAATTCGCAAAGAAGCTTCAACAAGCTGGAGACAAGGAAAATTGGGTTACTGGTAAGAAGATGGAACCAAAGATGCGCACCTATGTTCCTGTTATCGTTCGCGGTCAAGAGAACGAAGGTGTAAAGTTTTGGGGATTCGGCAAGCAAATTTACCAAGAACTTCTTTCATTTATCGCTGACCCTGATTACGGTGATATTACAGACCTTCACGAAGGACGTGATGTTGTTGTGACTGTCAAGTCGGCAGAAGAAGCTGGTAAGTCATATGCGGAAACAACAATCCGTATCAAGCCAAAGCAAACACCTGCAACAGACAATCCTGATGTTCTTGCAAAAATCAAGGAACAACCAGAAATCACAGAACTTTACCCAGAACCTTCATACGAAGAGTTGAAGGCACAACTCACTACTTACTTGGGTATAAGTGAAGAACTCTCCCAAGAGATTGATTATAAGAAGCAGGCGGAAACACCAAAGCAGTCTGTCACAAAGGCAGAAGTAGAAGATGCATTTGATGACCTCTTTAACTAAGAGATAAGTTATGGCTAAATCAAAAAACAAAGTCGAACTCACCGATGAACTCGGTAGTAGTATCGCGGAAACAATCAACAAGCAATTCAAAGCTCAAAATCTGAAAACTGCTTACTTCTTGGAGGGCGATGAAGATGCACCAACCATCGTGAAGGAGTGGGTTTCAACGGGGTCAACAATCCTTGACCTTGCCATCTCTAACCGAAAGAACGGTGGTTTCCCCGTCGGTAGAGTATGTGAGATTACAGGTTTGGAACAGAGCGGTAAGTCACTACTTGCCGCTCATACTCTCCTCTCAACTCAAAAGAAGGGTGGTCTTGCCGTCTACATTGACACAGAGAATGCTCTTTCAACAGAGTTTCTTTCTGCCATCGGTCTCAATCTAAAAGAGATGTTATACATTCCACTTGAAACGGTGGAAGACATCTTTGAAACGGTAGAGACAATCATCGAGAAGGTTCGGTCATCAGACAAAGACCGACTCGTGACTATTGTTGTTGACTCAATTGCAGGTGCGTCAACAAAGACAGAGATGGCGGCTGACTTCGATAAGGACGGATATGCAACTGCAAAGGCACTCATTATCTCAAAGGCAATGAGAAAGATTACGAACCTTATTGGTCGTGAACGTATCTGTCTTATCTTTACCAACCAACTTCGTCAGAAGCTAAATGCTCCGGCATTTTCTGACCCGTGGACAACGCCAGGTGGTAAGGGAATTCCATTCCATGCCTCTGTCCGTATTCGTCTTTCATCTATCGGTGCCATCAAGGCAAAGGTAAACGGAATGGATGCAATCGTTGGTTCTCGTGTAAAGGCAAAGTTGGTAAAGAATCGTTGCGGCCCTCCACTTCGTGAGGCAGAGTATGCCGTGTATTTTGACAGCGGTATTGATGATTACTCATCGTGGTTAGAAGTTATGAAGGACTATGGACTCGTAAAACAATCGGGTGCTTGGTATGAATATACTGATAAGAGAACGGGAGAAATCATCAAGTTCCAATCAAAGGATTTCGTAGAGAAGATTATTAGTCAACCTGAACTTGCGGAGATAGTTTATGATGACATCGCCGAGAAGGTTATAATGGTCTATCAGAAAACCGATGAAGTCAGAATTGATGACGTTGTAGTATCGGACGAACCGTTACTCGATGAAATCTAATGGGTTTTGAGAGTATGGGGTAAGGAAAAAAATTCTTACCCCATATTTATATCTATACTGAATTTTCATTGGAGATTACAAATGGATTTGAATAGAATGAAAAAACTCGCCGGTCTTTTGAGAGAAAACGTCGAGGGTGAAGAACAAGAAGTAAACGAAGCA
>SXGQ01180936.1_pt1 | contig 30033 bp, 16 predicted proteins | sample 3178371 | NCBI WGS metagenome assembly SXGQ01 (sample SAMN11356859, study PRJNA531348) | freshwater metagenome | isolation source: freshwater sample F1-20 | place: China: Fuxian Lake, Yuxi | collected 2017-12-25
ATCTTGAGCTATTAATTTTTCTTCAGTTGGCAAAACGCAAGTTGTATAAAGGACTGTTTTGTTACATACATTTTTAGTTAAATTAATTACTCTATCAGTTCCTTCCGCAAACTGCTGACTAATTGTTGCGCATCTTTCTTTGACTGAATTTTGAAACTCGATAGGATTAGTGTATCCTTCCCCACCAATTGGAGAAAAAGAGAATATGCTAGATTTAAAGCCAACTAATATTCCAAATTTATAATCAGACAATGGAACTGCACTCACATTTATAGGCAAAGCCGTTTGCAAAGCAGCAAAAGACGTAGGAGACATTTGCTTGAATACTGGGGCATAAGTATCAGCCAGATCTATTCTGAATAACTCTGAGCTTGGCTGAATTCTATATTCTATTTCTTGGATATCTTTTATTAATTCTTCCAACACTCCATAAGCTGAGCCAGACCTTGTGGTGTAAAATCTGAAAGTTTTGTTAGCTTGCAAATTGCTTATGTATCTCTGATAAGCGACAGTAGCTTCGCTACAAGCTCTCTGGACATCCGCTGTGATTTTATTGAATTCAAAATAAGCGTCAAAATATCTCTCGTTACCGCTAAACAAACTATTGATTTGATTTAATAAAAATTGAGCTTGTTTAAATGCTTCTATTTTGTACAATTGATCTGCATAAACTTTTTGAACTGCTGGGACAGTAGATACTTCGTATTTAGCGTAATAGTTTTCATTAGCTATAGACCCTTCTTGAAAAGTCAACTCTTCTGTCCAATAATGTTTTCCTATGAATTCCGCAATGAATGCTTCTATGGCCTCCACCTGAGAAGATAATTGAGCATTAAAAAATCCTAAATTAAAATTATAGACAGGCTTTCCTAAATTATCGTATAGCAAATCAGCTTGCATATCCAGGACTTTAGATACTGCCTCTTGAAACACTAGTGTAGCGTCATCTGTTATCGGCAGTTGCGAATTTGGATTGTATGGATCATCGCTCTTTAGCGGCATGAATCCCAAAGCTCTATAGGCTCCAATAGAATAATTATAAATTTGCCTTAATCTAGGAGAATATTTTCCAAGTACTGCCGAAGTCACAACTTGCTGATAAGATCTTAGCGAGCCGCAAAAATCAAGCTTGCCAGTAGCTGGATTACCAAATAATTGCGGAAATATGTTGTTAAGACTTATAGCATAAAAGTCTTGGTCTCCTAAAGATTGTTGGAATGAGAAATCGTGAGTTTTTGCGTCTTTAAAATAATAAGAAGAGTAAATTTTTAATATTTTTTCGCTCAAGTCAAAATTAAAATCTTGAGATCTAATAACAAAATCTTTTTGATCTTTAGCCTCTATCTCTTCAAAAGTGAATTTTGTTTTTAATACAGACTCTTTAGCTGCTGGCCCTGATAAATCTATTCCTTTGATAGTTATGTTTGCTCCATCAGTAAAATCCACTGTATAAGCAAAAGAATAATCGTCGCACCATTGATTTAATACGTCTTTCAAAGTCCCATGGTATTTCTTTTTTATTCTACCCTTAGATTTATCCTGCAAAGAGTCGTAATCTACACCTTCTTTTTTAACTCCTCCGGGAGGCAAAGGCTCGGAATATATTTTTATTCCTAACGCTGGATTTTTTAAAGCCGCCAGCAGTGATTTAAAAGAGTAAATGATATCAGATGATTCGCATGGGCTATCTTTAAAATCTTCCTCTCCTAAAATAATAGCTGCGCCATAACCATTTACAACGCTTTTATTAGGATCTTTTGATTTTAATATTATATAATTAATCTTATCCTTGGATTTTGTAGTATCTACAATTACATCTATCACATTCCTATCTACGTTCAGTCTCTTGGCCAACTGCTCTTCAGAAAAATGCAATAGCTGACTAAAATTTCTGAGTGTTTTAGTGCCGCCAGGATCTCCGTTTACTGGAGGGCAACTTAATTGAAGCTTATCTATGATTGCTGGCCTTTCCGAGCGCTCATCTACAGCGACCTCTTCCCCAAGAATTCCAACATAAATCTTACTTAAAACGAAAGAAGCATCTTTGAAAGACACAGTTAGAATTTTTTCATTATTCTTCTTGCTTACGGAGTAGGAAGAAATCCTAAAGTTTTTAAGATCATAAGTTGATTTACCATCTCCATCTAGAATAGATATATTATAGCTAGTATTTATACCCATATATTGCTCGTCAAGCTGAAAATCTTTGTCTACTAACTGAGAGATTACGCTAGGAGTCCCTAAGTTTCCTTTAGCCGCCAATTCCGATGGTTTAGTTAAATTCTTAGAGGCGATTGTAGAGTTTAATATAGACAAGTCGCTTTTTCTTTTAGAATTTATGGTATCGTTTGTTTTTACATTTTTTAAAGTTCTATTTAAAGCCAAGTTTAAAACTAATCCTGTAGCCTGCCCATTGAAGCCAATATCTAACGACATGTTGTACACATAGCCATTAAAAAGCTTATTTCCTAAATTTTGAACTAAAGCAACGCCTCCTGAAGACGTATATTGCGTTCTAGAAATATTAACGCTACTATTGTTTTGTACGAGTCTTTGAGCCATATACCTTAAAGTGAATTACACGTTAAAAAAACCTGTGTCATTATTATAAATTATATCTGATAGAGGCTCCAAAGAAAATGTAGAGTACTTTAAGCTAAAATTTGCGACTTTTTCATAGTCCAACAATTTAATTTGCCTTAAACCATTGACCCAAACTTGCTCGTCCATTAATTTTATGCTGGTGTCAAAATTATTATCGTTATAACCTGTGTATCTGGTTAGATTTTGATTATGCTTAGGCAACAGCATCAAGTCTCCATCTACTAGATCTGAAGTGGTAATAACTATAGAAGAGCCAGATGATAAGTAATTGATTCCAGAAACCAACTTATTTCCATTTAAATAAAGGTCTCTATTATCAACATAAGAAGAGGCTAACGCTTTTATTCCGACAGAAACATCTCCAGTAGTTATTCCTGTTATAGAAGAAGTTCCAGATATAATGTCATATATAGGAAAATCAGAAATATCAAAAAATCCATCCCCATCTATAGCGTTTCCTGAAACCACAAAGTCTCCAGTCATAGCTGAAGTTAATTGCTCTACATAAGGCTGTGCTAATCCATTAGCATAAAAGTTAATAGCCTCTCCACTTCCTGTTGACAATATTGTATACTTCAACGTATTTATTGAGTAGTTAGGAATTAAATTTAAATCATCATTATTCTTACCAGAAAATGAATAAACTTCTTTCATTGATGAGTCAAAATTATTCAATAAAATAATTTTTGAATTAGCAAACGTAGATATGTATCCATAGTCATATATGCCACTTGGCTTATAGTACACTAAAGTTTCCGAACCTCCAGTAGACGAGCCTGTTATTTCAACTGGAATTGTATCATAAATATATCCGGTGACTCCTGAGTATCCATATTTATTAACTGTACCTCCATTTATATTTTCTGTCCCTGCTAAATATTCTACGTATCCTGTAACGCCTGTTCCTACTACTACAGTTTGCAACTCTATTCCCGTTACAGATTGAAAAGTTTCTATGGAAGGCACAAATCCTCCAGTGCTGAATGAAGAACAGAAATAAGCTTTGGCAAAAGTATTTCTTTCTGCGAATCCTAATCCTACATTAAACATTGCGAAGCTATCTACTACTCCACTAAAATTTTTATATCCTTGCCCAGAAACTCCTAACCCTCCCAAATAAAACTTGTCTGAATAAGAATAATCAATCAAATCAAATTTATTATCGCATGATATTTTATTCAAAGTATCATCAAATTGATGCATTCCTATGGAAATACTAGAATCTGTTTTGGATACTGATATTACATTTTTATTATCTAATTCTTGATTTAAAGTATAAATTCTTCTGCCGCTAAGTGGAGTATTATGCTCGCAAAAAACTCTATTACATCCATTTATACCTACCGCAAAACCAGATGTAGAAGAGTCTGTATTTTTTGAAGAGAATATAATTTTGCTATTTACATAGTCTCCAGTCTCTAAATTTTGAAATACTATAAAGGCTGTCCAGTCGCTATCGGCTACTTTTCCTAAAACTTTATATTTAGATTTGCCATTAAAGTAACCGCTAACTAAAGAAATAGGTATTGATCCATCGTCAGAGTAAGTTATGGCTGGATTTCCTGTGTCGTAAATTTTAGATCCAGAGTATTGACTTGATATTCCGGTTTGATTATTAAATAATAAATATCCGATATTGCTACTAGAATCTACAAGTCCAGTGAAAGATGGCGTCCTAAAATCATAATCGATTTGAAGATCAGCATTTTTGCTAAAGATAGTATCTAAAAAACCAGATTTTATTATTTCATTCATGTTAATTTTTTATTATTACTCTATTTGGCACTTCGGAATCTTTTAATTCAAAAGAGAAAGTTTTAGAAGCATTTATTTGAGATCCATATTTTAAATCTGTTCTTAACATATTAGTCACCGAACTATTTGAAACGCTAACATTAGAAGACTCTTCTTGGACAGTGTCTAAATCAGAAGGGGACAAGATTAAGTTTTTCACAAAGTTATTAACGAAACTTGTGAATATTGTATCTTTATTTCCAATAAGTAATATTTCAGAAGATTGGTTTCCATAACTTGATATTGTAGTAGACAAAGAAAGCTTTTCTCTCTTTTTCACATTCATATCTACGACTAGGTGTTTTACAGAGTCATTGCAAGATGATTCATAGGTATATAAAGTATTGTAAGGAGTATAGTCTATATTATAATCTGAAGTCGCCAAGTTTAAAAATCTATCTTTATTGTCAAAATTTGCAGTAATTGATATTGTTCCTAATTGAGGATTCGCGCTTATATCCATCGATGTTGGAGTAGCATTTAAAGTAAACAAAGGATTTTCCCCAAAATAATCAACATAATAATTATTCGCAAAATCATAAATTCTTGGCTCAGATCCGTTGCTCCCAGCAGTTACTAGTTTTTCTAAATATGCCAATGTATCATTATATCTTTTTGTTCTAGATCCTCTAGCCTTAATTTCTCCTTTAATTTGTATAGTAGAAATATTACTTAAGTTGTCTATGGAATGATCTATTTGAGCATCTAAATAACATCCATTATAAACAAATTGATCATTTGAAGAACTATAAAATTCTAAATTATCATAAGAAGCATTAAAAGACAAGCTTCTGGTTTTTAAATTTTCTGTTATAGTGATTTGAATTGGATCTTTGCAGAACTTAAATCCATTTGGTTCTCCATATTTTCCAGATATTATAGCGTATGGATTTAATCCTGATAGTTGGCTGACTAATCCTGAAACTAAAGCTTCTCCAGTGGCCCCCGTTATTCCTGCTTTTATTTCTCCTTGTATTGAGGCTGTTACAAAGTCGTCTCCAGCGCCCGAAGTTAAACTGGTTGAATAAGATGTTAAGTAATAATTATTAAAATTATAGCTATTGTTAACTTCTGAGTCTTCTGAAAATAGTTTAAATTTATAAGTTTCTTCTATAGAATAATTTAAACTTAATCTATCTAAATTTTCTGATATATCTACTAAAACAGGAGTAAATACACCAGAAGTGTCTATGCCTGAAGCTTGTGGTAAACTTACTATGTTAGCCACCCCCGTCCTTGAGTTTACATAATTTTTAGCATTATTAATTGCTTGATCTATGCTAGTAGTAACGAAAGCTGTCGCAGAAACAGAATGACTTATTGTGCCAAATCCATCTTGACCTTCTGAAATTCTAATCTCATCTTTTGGATTTAAAACCCCAAAGTTTCCAGAGAAATAACCAGTCAAACCAGATGGATAAGAAATAAGTTCTACTGAATAAGGAACAATTTTATTATATGGAGCGTTATCAAATACTATTCTCTCTACTGAACAGCCAGAGAAGCTATAGGCTCCAGAATAAAGAGCGGAAGAACCCGCTGATCCAGCAGAACCAGCAGAACCATCGTAGTATCCAGTAGATCCATCTGGGCCTTCATAGACTACTAGAGTCTTATATGAGCTAGAAAATATATCTACTAGTCCTGTTTGAGCTGTGTATAGAGAAGCGTAATCTACTCCAGTTATCACGCCATTCAACGTAATTTTATGGATTAATCCCCATCTGTTGCCGTAACTTATTACCTCATCAGATAAAGACAAATAAGGAGTTGGTCCAAATCCAGAAACTGGAACTCTTTTGTTATTGTATTTTATTTCTACGTCTGACATTTTACAAAACCTCCTTTTGAGCAAAAAATCTATAAGATAAATTAGCTTTAATACTATAAGTATTGTTCATAGATAATGAGAAATTATCTAAAAAGTAAACAAGCTCCCCAACTTTAAAAGAAAATCCTTCATTAAATATTTTTGTAAAGCTACTTAATATTAGAGGGTTAGACCCAGATACTAAATATCCACTCGTATTTTTATTAATCATTCCTGAAGTTAAAAGATAATGTATTTTTGCAAAAACGCTATCTACATTAGTATTTACTCCGCTAGAAGATCCAGCGTATAAAATATTTCTATCTATCTTTATGTCTAAGGTGACATTCTTAGAGGCTTCTCCTAATTGACGAGTTTGATATATTATTTCTTTCCCTAAAATCTTTAAAGGAGCAGCTGTATCTGATCTTAGATTATAAGATCCTGGAATATTAACAGTAGAAAATCTATTGACGGGCAAAGATATATTTTCGTTAACTATGACTTGTCTAACAAGGCTTCCTGAAGCTAAATAAATGGCAGAATTGGAATAATTTTTAGAATAAGTAGTCTCTACTCCGAACTTAAAATGAGTTAAAGAAGAGTTTGTTTTTATTCCATTGTAGTTTGCTAAACCAGAAAGCTTTTGATAATATGGAGATATTAAATCTTTTCCTAAATCAGTGTCATTATCAATTATTGATTTTATATCTGCTATATTAGAATCAAAGGATTTATTTTTATTTGTATAGTATTTTATAGATCCACTTATCTGAGCGTCATAAATACCCTCTGGAGTTCTATTTAAAGTGACAGAATAAGAGTGTATTCTAGTGGATAAAGCGTAAACTGGACTAGTAGTAAAAGTAATTTCATAACCAACTTCTGGCCCGAATTCGCTTAGATCCTTAGAAATAGAAATAGCATTACTCTGTAGAGAGTCACTTGAATTGTACTTAGGCAAGAAATTAGAAAATTTCGAATAATTTGTCGTAAAGTATCTATTAAAAGCATCGTTGCATCTAGAGTATGCAGAAGAAATATTTGAATCTAATTTTGATATTGCGTTAGATCTTGCTGCTGAATATGAGTTTCCTTTTCCTTTTACTCTTCCTTTTTCTACTACTTGTATAACTCCATTTTCTGCGTAACTTATTTCTGTAGTTATTGTTTCTGAAGTTGTGGAAGAGTTGTTTGAAAATACAACATAATTTTTAGAATAAGAGAAAGTGTAGTTAATTAGATCTGCGCTCTGATCTAGTAAAGAAGATCCGTAGTCAGTAGTAGATATTTGAAAATCTGTAGAGCTATAAAAAGATCTAATTGAAGACAAAGCATCTAAACTTTGAGCAAAAAACTTATTAGCTATATCTCTTGCTTCTACAACCACAGCAGAATCAGAAAGCTTATCTATATTATCATATCCAAAAGAAATGCTGTGAGTAGCAGAAAAATTTCCATCTTCCACTAAAGAAAACGATAGGCTTTCAGTGAAGTTTTTTAATTTATACCAATTATTTGATGCAGCAGATACGGCACTAGGCAAATTATTCCCAGCAAAAGTTCCAGACGAATCGTCTTTTAAAATTTCTAATTGAATATTTATCTTAGAAAATCTAACTGAATTTTCATCAAAACTTACTGAAGCAGGAAAAGAAAAACCCAAAAATCTTGCTTTGCCATATGATTTATTATTTAATTTTAAATCAACAAAATCTGTAGCCTTTTCTAGCAAAAGTTGAACTTGCCTAAAGTGCTCTTTGATCGGAGTGTCAGATTCTCTATTAGAAAATAAGCCCTGCAAAGACACATTTTCTTTTCTTCTATATGCGAAAGCTCCAGATTTTTCATTCTCCAAAGAATAGTCTAATAAAGTTATGACGGCAAAATCTATAGTCGTGCCACCAAACTGAAGTATAGTCTCTGATGTGAAAGCCATATATTATTATAGTATTATTTATCTGAATTTTGTGATTTTTGGTCCAAGGCCAGCCATTTCTTTAGGATATTTTTCAAATAACACATCCAAGACTCCTTGCATTAATTCATTCGAATCTTCCATATAAGATCTATTGTCGTTCAAAATAACGTTGTTGCTTGCTTGAGGAACCATTCCGCCAGCAAAAGAAGACATTCCATTTTTCATGGCTTCTGAGATGACTGTCCCAAAATCTTCCATCGAGAAGTTAGGCACGAATCCTCCTGCATATCCTAAAGCGCTTTGCTGAGCAGGATTTAAAATAGCATGAGTCTCAGAAGGATTCTTCGGACTCATTGCATATCCAGCGGGACCAAACATTCTAGGATAGACATCCTTAGCACGAACTTCTATCTCTGCTGAGTTTATAACCTTATCGTCATAGATAGAAGACTTCATAGGCACAGCATCTCTATAGCCTGCGTAATCTGGCCTATTTTTAATATTTAACAATTCACTTGCAGCAGCGCTTGAAGCAGCAAAATTTGGAATAAATCCGCCAGCATAGATGTCACTTAGTCTTAAATTGTAATCTTTATATTGACTTAGAGATAAACCTTTTTTCAACTCTTCTTGCAAATAAGCTTTATAATCAGCATCGCTTTCGAAGGTCTCCCCAATCTTATTTCCTTGCGCATCAAATCTATATTTTGTGTAATTTTGTCTTTCGTTAAATCTTACTCCTTTATAAGCGTCAAAAATTCCACGGGTTCCTCCGGACATTATATCCCCTAATTTTTCTCCTATTCCAAGTCCTTCCTCTATAAGATTACCAGCTCTATAGCCTACTTTGAAAGTAGCCACTCCAGCTCCAACCGGCCCCATTGTTGCCGTAAATAGAGTAGAAACAACATCTCCTATGGCAGATTCTACAACAGCTCTTTTTTGCTTAGCGTCTAACTCGCCAAAATTTTCAAAATTTTGACCAGTTAGCAAAGAAAAAACCCTTCCTGCTGCTGTTGATCCGGAAGCTAATTGGGCATTTTCTGCATTATAAATTTGCTTCATTAAAGATAGGCCAGCGCCTGCTCCGAATAGACGTTGAGTCAATAAGCTTTGGCCTGCTAAAGAAGCTGCCCCTGCGCCTCCACTAACCAGCGCTTCTAGAGTCGCATAAATTGATTTGCCCACATTGCCTTCTAGGCCTTCTTTTATCGCCTCTGATCCATAGCTAATTGCTCCGCCTAATCCGAAAGCTCCTCCAGCAAATTTACCAAGACCTTCTGGGCCAATTCCAAATTTTGCGGCCGTTTGTGCCATTTTTTGTGAAGGCAGAGAAGCTATAGCGCCTAATCCAAATAAACTTCCTGACACTTTATCTGTAAGCTGCCCCCCGCCTTCTTCAGAGAATGATTTGTAAGATCCATACAATCCAAAAAGTGCCCCAAGTATTCCTAGTCCAGTTTGGAATTTACCAGGCTTACCACCTGTCTCTTGTAGATTGGTATTTTCTTGATTTGCTATTACTGCGTTTTCTGCTAACTGACTTTTTCTTGACCCCTGCGAATCGACTTCTCTTGTTAGAGAGTTGTATTCATAGCCCATATTTTTCGCCATTGCTTTTTTATCAAGAACTTCAGCAGCTTGAGTAATTTGTCTTATTTCTTTTATTTTTCTAGCTTTTTCTTCTGGCGACAATGTTTTGTCTTTATTAATCTCGGCTATCTTCTCTAATCTATATTGAGAGTATGATCTCCATCCCGGAGAGCCTTTTAAAGCAGAAATTGGATTTCCTTCTTTATCTATTCTTACTCCTAGTTTAGAAACTCTTTCTTTTGCTGTAGCCAAGTCGTCAGCAGCAAAACCAGCAGCCATTTGTTCTTTTAAGGTAGGTTGACGTTCTTGACTATAAAAATCAGCTACATCACCAGGAGTAATTTTATTATTTTTAAGTATATTAGCGTATTCAGTAGGCGAGACTTTAAGGTCATTTAAATAAATCTCTCTTTGAATTTGAGCGGCTTGTTCTGGGGTTATTTGTCCTTTTCCTACTAAGTCGGAAAGATTTTTCGATATATCTTCAAAAAGCAATTTTCCTGAAGGGAAAACGTTCATTCCTTTTCCGAATAAATTTACAGAACCATCTGGTTGCAAAGCGTTAGTATATTTGCTTCTTATAGAGCCTTGAGAGGCTCTGAAATTTTGATTTTCTAAAAGCCTAGCACTTCTTTCTTTTACTTTATCAGCAAATGGGCCCAACTCCTTTTCGAAGTTTTCTATATATTGTTCTTTAGCTTTTTGAGAGATGGAAGGATCTGAATTTAATCTTCTTTCTAACTCTAAAAGCTCAACAGCTTTTCTATCTATTCCGACTCTGCTTACGTATCCAGAAACTCCACCAATTCCTCCAAACCCAAGGGCTTGAGATATGCTAGAAACTAAACCTTGAGTTTTAGCTTTTCCTCCAAATCCTTCGCCTTCTATAGGAATTGTTCCTGCCCCACCCATTTCTGCTCTGCCAAATAATGAAGTATCTGTTTTGGGATATTTTAATTTTGCTGCTTCTGCTATTGTACTTGTTATTTGCTCTGAGATCCCACCTTTTTCATCAACGAAAAATTTTCTTGTAGATTTGGCATTATTTGCGCTATCTTGAATTATAGATATTTCTTCAGGAGTTAGTTTAGAATTAGACAAGTCTATCCTTGTTGCTAATCCCCCTTCTTTATCCCCAAAAGCGTCAAATTCAGTTCTGCTTATTTGTATATTTCTTCTTCTTAACAAAGACTCTAAAGCAGAAGGAGTAGCTTTATTAACTTGCTCTGGCCAAAGGCCAGTCATAGCCTTTATAGCAGTTCTTGAAAGACCAGATTCAGAAAGTAATATAGATTTGATTAGCCTCGATGTAGATTGATTTTCTTGACTACTATTATATTCAATAAGGCCTCGTCTTGCCGAGGCGAACCTGTATCCTTTTGATCCAGGTTTTTGAGCGCTAGTGCCTAAAGATAGCTTTTCCATTTCTGGATTTAATGCGTACTTTTTATATTGTTCAGATTGAGTTTGCGAAGGCATTTCTGATTCTAGCTTGCTATATAAGCTAGACCGAGAAGCGGGATCATAAACTTCACCGGTGCTATTTCCACTCCTTAAAAGCCTAAGGTTTCTTCTAGCGTCTCTAGCTTGCTGATTAAGCAAATTTCTTCTTTGGAGTTCTGCGTCTATAGCATTTTGGTCTTGGACTTCTACTGAAAGCGCAGAGCGTGTCTGACTTACAAGTGGTCCTCCTCTTTCTGAAACAAATCTTTGCTCAGTGTCTGCTGTTATTTTTGTAAACGGACCAATATCTGATGTTTGTCCGGGCGCTGGAAGTAAAGCAAAAGGTCTAAATGTTCCTCCGCCTAATCCCCCACTCATTCCTCCACCCGCTCCTCCGCCCAGTCCTCCGCCTCCAGTAGTACCACTTGATGGAGGCCCAACAGGAGGTAATGGAGCTGCTGGCACTTTGCTTGCGGCTTGTGCTTTAGGCAGCGTAGCTTGGAAAGTTTCTAATGCTTGTTTAATTTTGGGATCATTATAAAAAGCTTGCTTTTCTTTTAATAATTTAAGCCTTTCTTCTTGTGCCTTGTTTAAAGACGCTACTTCTTTAATAGTTTCAAGCTTATCTAATTCAGAAATTTCACTTGGAGTTAATTGCGCAGATAAATTTAATTTTCCTGGTTGATTTAATAATGCTGAATCTACTGCTTTAGACGCCAAATTTATTGCTTGAGTAGGTTTAGCTACGCCTTCAGAAAGAACCCTAACTCTTTCCAGTATTTCTTCTGGCGTAGATAGTTGTCCAGAGGTGTATTCAGAAGCAGATTTAGCTTGTCTTTGTATTAAGTCCGCAGCGTAAGCGCTTATTTTAGGAGTCTCAAATCCAGCTGGACCGGATAATGGTTTAGGAGCAAATTTTCCAGTGCGCTTGGCTTCTATTTCTTCATTTATAAGTTTTTCTAAAGCAGATACAGCTGTTGTATCGCCAGCTTTTTTAGCTTCTTTTAGATCTTTCTTTAATTGAAGTATTCTTGTGTCTCTTCCAAGTAATTGGTTTTGCTGAACTTCAGTTTTAGCAAGTTTTGTTAATTCTTGTTGTCGGTATCCTTCTTTTACCCTGTCATCTGCTAGTTGAATCTCTTTAACAGCTTGCTTGATTTGTTTATCTGATAATAGATTTTCTTCCTGCAATGATTCTAAGGCAGATTCTCTAATTAATTTTTGGATTTCAGCAGTGCTTTTTGATCCAGAGGGCAAAAATGTTTCCCCAGATTTTGCGGCAGCAAAAACATCTGGGCTATTTTGTCTAATTAAATCCTTTTGTTCTTTTGTTAGACTGTCCAATTTTAAGCGCAAAGAAACTGCTTCAGCAGCAAAAACTATTTCATTTTGATATTTATTTTGAAAATCTGCACCTTGCGAAGGAGGTTCAAAAAAATCAGCAACACTTTGCTCAACATTTTTAGCAACTGGAGCTGCTGGGGCTGCTTTTTTCTTTTTAGCAGCAAAATTAGGAATAAACCCACTCGCCATTCCCTTGGTTTGAGGATTGAATCCTGCGTTTCTGGCTAAAGACATTCCATTGTTTAAAGATCCTTCTGTAGAGTTAAATACTCCAAATCCTGAAGGATTAAATGGCGTTGCTAAGCTGCTGCTTTGCCCTATTCTTACTTGAGAAGGAGAATATCCAGCAGAAACTTCTCTACTAACTGAATCTAACAATGGCGAGGAAAAATTTGGAATAAATCCTTTAGCGAATCCTGATCTTGCTCTCACTTCTTCCCTATTTGCCATAACTTCTTCTGTAGTAGGAGCAGGAACATCTCCCTCTTGCGGGCCTTTTTTCTCCGATCCACTTCCAAAATTTATACCGGACAGTTTGTTTATTATTAAACTAGCATTGCCAATCTCAACACCTTTAGAAAAAGTTTTATTCAAACTCTCCATAAGAGGAGCTTGTAAACGAGATATCTCATCAATAAAAGCTTTAGTAACACTATTTATTTCAGGCTTTGCTTTATTCTCTTCATTTCTTACTCTTAAATCTTCTTGAGATTTGGCAGCTCTTTCTCCTCCCCTTTCTCTGCTTGCTTCTTGGAATGTAGAGGTTAATAAATTTTCTGGACTAATTTTTAATTGCTCTTGAGCCTGCAATCTAGCTACTCCATAGATATTGCCTCTGTTCATTGGGCTTAATTGGCCTTCGAGTTGGCTTGCTAATCCAAATTGACCAATTCCTCTTGCAGTCATAGCATCTCTGCTTAAAGACTGCATAATGTCAGAAGCTCTCAAGTTGGTTAATTGGTCTTCTATACCTTTAAATATTTGAGGCCCTGCTCCTCCCTCGAAAAGCCCAGCGTATTTTTCTTTAAGATTTGTAGCAAAATTAGTTAGCCCTGCAACTTGAGTCTCTCTAGATCCAAACATGGATCCTAATTGATATTGCAAAGCTCCTCTTTGAGTATTTTTGAAAGAGTCTATTTTAGAAGCTGCGTCTACAGAAGTCCTCGCCCCGCCTCCAAACACTAATTTTTCTTGCAGAGATAAATTTTTTATCTGAAATTGTTTTTGAACTTCTGCTATTTTATTAGAAGTTTCAATTCTAGAATTACTTGTTTTTATTTCTGCGAATATTCTTTTAAGAATTTCTATATTTTTTGGATCTTCTTTAAATTTTTTATCATTTATTATAGACCCAATTTTACTTGCAAATTCTTGAGTTGGCCCTTTAGAAGCTAAAGAATTCACTATATCTTTCAAAGCAAAAGAAGTTAAATTTCCAGACTCTACTCTAATTTTGCTAGCAAAAGATTCTCTTTCTATTTCGCTTGCGTTAAATTTATCTAGTCTAGATTTTGCCTCTATGGAGCTTCTTTCGCCAAAGTTTGATGCGAATCTAGTGACGTTTTCTAAATATCCTCCTCTAGCCTCTCTTGTCGCTCTTCTAATTTCTTGAGCTCTTTCTATAGAACTACGTGTTTCTAGTATTGGCTTTCTTATCTCAGCAAGCCTTTCGTCTGTTTTTTTAGTTAAATCTTTAATCTGATCTTGAGTTTTTAAGAAAGATATGAAATTTCCAGCCAAAGAAGCGCCACTCGTTTTATCTGAAAATAAAGCGCCAGCCTTTCCTATTCCTCCTTTTTGCAAGAAATCAGAAAGGTTTTTGCCAGTTAAATTTTTTACATCTAGATTTTCAGAATTTAATTGTCCCGCTAAGTCAGTGAAAAAGGACTTTATTGCTTTGGCGTCTCTTTTAGATTGATCTAATTCAGTAAAATCTAAAATACTTTTTGACAAGGAGGCTTCTCTTTGTGCTGCGTCTCTAGATCCAGCTAAAGCATTTATTTTTTCTTCTGGAGTTCCAGCGCTCTTGTAAGCTATTGCCGCTTCAGGATTATTTAAAGATATTTTCTTTAATAAATCTTGTTCTTTCTTTGCTAATTTTATTAAAGCTTCTGGCTTAGCATTAGGATCAGAGTATTGAGCATCTAGATCAGAAATAGTTTGAGTTAAGTCTACTATATTTTCAGTAAGTTTATTGAAAGAGTCTTGAGCTTTATCTCTAGCTTTTTCAAAAACCTGAGATCTTACTCCTTCTTTGACTTGAGAGCCTTGATAATATAAAGCTCCAGATGTTATGCTCGCTCCAGCAGCACTTGTCGCGGCCCCTGCGAAGCCTCCTCTTCTAAATCCACTAATTGTCGCTGTTAGCAAATTAATTGCTGCCGCTGTTTTTAATGTTCCCTCTACAGCGTCTTGATTTTTTTCATTTGCAAATCCACCTATGATACTTGGTAAAAACAAATAAACAGCAGAGCTTACTGCTTGCCCTATTGAGCTTTCGAAGGCTTTTTGTTGATTTGGGGGCGTAGTCGGAAGAACAGTTTTGCCTCCTCCCACTCTAGCGGCAGGCGGAAAGTAACCTCTAGCTAAATTTTTTCTTGAATCTCTAAAGCTTCTTCTAGCAGCTTGAGGATCAAAAGTATTAGAGATGGCATTGCTTGCTTTACTTAAATTTTCTATATCCATTCCTCTCAAAGTTTTAGAGTTGAATGGCGAAGTTAATTCATTAGCTTTTTGCAAAGAAAAAGATGGAGTAAACTTATTGCCTCCTGCATTTACTTCTAATATTCTATCTGCTCTGAAAGTTTTTCTATCTCCAGTTGCTGGATTTCTAAGAGATATAGTATTTCTAGCCTCTCTAAATTCCTTCCAAGTTTTAAATGGCTGAGGAGGAGCAGCCCCAACGTACTCATCTCGTCTTACAGCTATTCCAGACTGCATTACATAATTCTTAGCGTCAAAATTTTCTACAATACCATTTTCAGTCTTATATTTTATACTAAGGAATTTTTGCTTATTTCCTATTATTAGATTTCTAAATCCTGCTGAAGAATTAATTGTGAATTGTTTTCCTGCAAAATTTGGAATGTTTCCCTTAGCGTAATTAGGAATAATAGCCGTATCTACTCCCCCTTTGTATCTTGGGATTACTGTCTCACCAGTATTTACTGTTACAACTTGAGGGGTTCCATTTATAACAGCCTCGGTCATATATGGCTGCACACTAGGGCTTGCTCCATAAGACATTGCTTCTCTTTTTTCGGCAGCAAAATTTGGAATATAACCTCCAGCTTTCCTTTTAGCATTCTTATAAATTCCGTACTCAGCGCTGGCAACAAATCCACTTTTGGCAAAACTTTGAGCTAAGCTAGAAGCTAATCCTTTTTGCAAAACTAATTGTTGATTTTGTTGGGTAAATAATTTTAATAACTGAGCCGCAGCTTGCTCTCTTGTTATTTGACCTTGAGCTATTGCTTGAGTAATTTTTGGTTGCTGAGCTAAAGTATTATTAATAGCTTGTTCTATTGCTTGCGTATTGGCGGCAACAGAATTGATATTCAATAAAACCTTAGAAGCGTCTGTAACGAATGACACCAATCTTTTGCCAATGTTGAAAGTCAAAGCGCCAATTAAAACCAATCCAGGACCAGATGCTGCTTCTCCAACTCCTTTTAAGAATTGTTGAGCGAAAGAAGAGCCAATATTTTTACCTTCTTTATCTGCGCTTTGCTTATCTACCCCAAAGCTATCTAATAAAAAATTAGCTATATCTGCGCCTTTTTTAACCAATGGCTTGATTAATGGCTCTCCAATAGATCCAGCCTTTTGCTGGAAATTTGTTTTGGTGTTTTGAATTATTGCTGCAAGACTTTTATTTAATTCTTCATTCTTCTTGACGGCATCATCAGTAGCAGAGTTGGCTATAGATAAAGATCTGGCATAGATACCATTAGCCTTAGCTAAGTCATTAGTGATTGCTTTTAATTGGTTAATTTGGTATACGCCACCAAGCAATTCATCATTTCTAGCTTTCTCTACTTGCCCTAAGTTCTTAGTAGCAGAAATATAATTAGTTAAGATTTGAGTGCCGCTAAGAAGAGCGCCATTTTGATCTTTTACAGCAACGCCAAGTTGTTGCAATTGATCTAAAACTTCTGGTCTCTTTAATCTTGTGAAGATTGTCTTTAATGCGTTACCAATAATAGCGCCACCGCGACCAGTTGTTTGCTGAGCTGTAGTAACTACAGCAATCAACTCTTCAAATCCTACTCCAGAATCTTGAGCAGCGCTACCTACGCGGGTGAGCGCCTGAGCGAGATCAGCAGCGCTAACAGCAAAGTTAGAGTCAACTTTTACTAGTTTATTTACTATCTCAGCAGAGTCTAATCCAGACTTATTAAAGCTGTTAATTGCGGTGGTTAATGCGTTAACTGAATCAGCAGCCCCTAATCCAGAAATTCTAGAAAGAACTAGAGCATCATTTGTTCTCTTTAAAGTTTCTTCTACAGACAAACCTTGTCTTGCAAATTCTTTAGCAGCTTCCGCTGTATCAGCAAAAGAACTAGCTGTTCCTTTTGCTATTTTAAACAAACTATCTCCTACAGACTGCAACTTGCTTTGAGACTGGCCTAAGAAAGTGTTTAGTTCTGTTAATTGCTTGTCTACCTCTAAGACTGATTTAGCTACTTCAGATATAGCTTGACTTACTGCAATAATACCTCCAGATGTAGCTCCGAATGCTGTTACGCGGGCCGTAGCAGCTTGCAATGATTTTGTAAACTCTGCTACGTCACCAGTTATTCTTCCCAAAGGTTGCGCTAGTGATTTGGTATTTAGCCTAATATCAATGGGTTTTCCCAACGAATCCCTTAGTGTTTTCGCATCCCTTAAAGCCCCAGCCTGATTGAGCTTTGTATTGAAAATAATCGTTGGATTTGCCATAAACCTTATTTATATTACACTATATTCCATGCATTTCGACAAAGTCTTTGGTTGTCATAGCATTGCCCTTTTTAGCTGCGTATTCCAAGACAGAAACTGTATTAGAATTTCCAGCCATTTTCTTAAGCTCTTCTTTAGAAGCTCCAAAATAACTGATACCATCAGCATTAACACTTGGAACATCAGAAGAAGTGTCATACCATTCTATCATCTTATCTGGGTCTTCCATTATGTCATTTGGAGGCATAGCTTGATGGCCTCTAGACTCTATTAAAGATTTGAAATATCTACCTTGAGAAAACATATTGACTTGTAGAATAGTAAGACCAACAACATATCTCCCATAGAAATTATAAGCATTATCTCCGCATAAATTATATAAGCTTGCAAAGAATGGGCAGGCGCAAATTCTCTTTATTTGATTGTGCCCAAAGTCGACGTAAAAATTATTCAATAAAACTATTAATTTTGATAGCTCTATCTCTGCAAGAGTGTCGAATTCGTCTTCTGAAAAAAGCTTTTCTTTAAGGTCTTTTTCTTTATAAAAAGAATTATATATTGTATACTCGTTTACTTTTTTAGACACAAAATCTTCTAAGCTAAAACCAAAGACTTCTTCTTTTTCTCTAAGTATTTCATTTAATCTTGAAGTAGCATTTAAAATTTTTTCTTTATTTTGTAGTACTTGTCTTTTGATTACTAGATTTTTTTTTAGCATGTCTAAATCTGAAATTTCTTTTTTTATTTTTTCTATTTCCAGATCTTTTTCTGCGCTCCAATAGCCTTCTTGAATTAATAATTTTGATTTATCTTCTTTGGTTTGCAAGCCCTTCTGCTTAGCCATAGATTGATATTTAATTCTATAAGACTCTAGTTCTCCATTGTCTATTTCTGTAAAGTGTTTAATAAAAATGGGTTTCCCTGCATATTCTGAAACAGAGAAACCCAAAACTATTTCTTTATATAGTTTTTTTAAGTAATTTACCTTATTTTCTACATCGGACACGTTATGAAATTTGCGAGTCTAAATCCTCTTTAGTGGAACCAGAATTTAGCTTGCCAATTAAAAATGCGCCTCTTTCTACCACAGACGACAAGAATTCGTCACCTGAATCTTCTATTGCATTTAGCCTTTCAAGCTTTTGCTCGAAAGTCCCATCGCCAAATAGACAAGATTGAGATCCATCCTTCTCCGCAAAAAGCAAATGCACCACAAACCACAAATTTAATAGATCAGCAGCTCTCTTTTCTGCTGTGTTATCAAAAAGAGATGAGTTAAGATTCTCGTAATCAAAGATTTTATTTCGCAACTCTTGGTACTCTGATTTAAGAGGACTAATTTGAACCTCCTTCTCATTATCAGTAAGCTTAGAGTCTTGCTTAATTGTTTCAATGTCTACTTCTAGCTTTATAGCCCTAGAGTAGTTTTCTGCATGTATTTTCTTGTCTTCCGAAGTCGGCAAAACTCCTTCTTGCTGGAATTTGCGCATTAAATAACTCTTAGTTACTAAGCCCAACTTTATTCCTTCCGACACCTTTACAGAGTAAAAAATACTAGCGTCATCTTGAAGCTTTCTAGTAGGATTTAAAATATGAAACTTGTGAGGAACCTTCTTTTCGATTTCTCTTGTTACCTCGATGTCATTCCCGCTAGAGTCTTTCTCTGGGACTGTTTCTTTTACCTTTTGAGTCTTTTCAACGTCAAAACTATATAGCCATTTTTCTTTCATATTTTATTTTAATAAGATTTTTATAGGCTTGAATGAGCTTTCTATATTTCTGATAGCATCATTGCCAGAGTCTAAAATCTTTTTTCTGATATAATTATATTTATCGTCGCTAAAATAATCTATATTTTCGACGAACTCTTTCGATGAAGCCTTTTCCATTTTTTGAAGCATTAGACTATGCTCTTGCTTAATGTCATCTATCATTTCAAAATATTTCTTATAGAGAGAAATAATATTTCTATTTAATTGAAACCTTAAGTATTCCTTGATTTTTTCTTCTTCCATATTCCTTAGTATTATATATTAAAAATTAATAATTTAAAATAAAAAAGCCCCCGCCTTTTGAGCGAGGGCTTAGTGCTAAACTTTAGTTTAGGCTGGGGGTTGACCGTATAAGTGAATACCAGAGTTTTTTCCTACTTGAGCGGACAACTCAATTGTCAAAGATTTATTTGGCCCAATAGAAGAAGTCATATTTTGAGAATCTACTTTTGCTCCTTTCATAGAAATATAAGAAATATTAGGAGTAGTTGATCCGGGCTTATATCCAACTAGTTTAATTGCGCAGTTGTACTTTCTATCATTTGTTATTAAACTATATACTTTAGACCCAACTGTATCTCCAACAATAGCGCTAACAGACATCGTAGCATTAATTGGGAAAGTTATTTCTCTTGCGAAAGCGTATAGGCTTCCAAGTTTTCTAATTGGCTCACGGCCGATTGTAACAGCGAAGTTTACGCTTTGAATCTTCAAGTCTGTCTCATCGAATCCAAAGATTGGAGCATTGTCATTACTTGAAGTTAGTACGACAGAGATATCTCCTGGTCTTACAGCAGCTACTTCACTGGCCCCGTCAAATAAGTTAGCTCCAGAAGGAAGAACTACAGTGTTGCTAGCTTCGTTTCCATTAATTACGGAAGGATTCAGAATAGCTGGAACATCTCCTGGAGTAAGTCCAGCGCTTCCCCATCCTGTAAATACCATGTTTTGACCTTCAAGCGCACAGCTAACTGTTGGAATAGCTCCTACAGAAGCGTCTAAAGACCAAGAAGTCAAGAAGCAATTTCCGATGCCTATAACTCCATTATAGCTTCCAGTGTTAGCCATAGCAGAAGCGCCAGTATCATTAGCGTCGATACCTGCATCACTAACTAAAACGAAAACATTCTTTTGGTCGAACGCGGCGCCGCTTGAAATAATATAATCCAACATATGATCTGCAACTGAAGAGTCTCCAGTAGCAGCAGCTTCGTTTGAATATGTATTTACTCTTAAGCCTAGGTGAGATTCATTGAATCCAGTTGGTTCAAAGTAATAAGTCATGTCTACAGCTACAGTAGGCTCTTGAATAATAAGCCTATCAATAGCGGCTAGCTCACCATATTGATTAATGTCTTGGCGTTGGATTGCAAAATTGTAATTGCAAGATTGAACCCTGCGAATGCTATGATTCGCGGGGGCGAGTGAAGATGCGCCTGTTGGGGCGGCGAATAAAGCTTCGCTTTGGTAAATTACACGATTTCTTGACATATTGGTTCCTTATATTCTAAATTGATTTACACCTAAAAACTGAATCATAGAAAATTATTTTAGTATTGGTGAGTGTTCCTGATGGACTGGACTTCAAAGTCTACGAAAGCCGAATATACTTCAGGATTCATATTAACGAAATCAGGAGAAGAAATAGGCCTGACTCTGCTAACATTGACTTCTGACATGTACGCTGTTTCTCCTGTAGCTACTCCTGTATAATTATAAGCAACTCCAGTGTACGCACTCATAGCATTTAACCTTAAATCATTATTGTCTACCAATCTAAAAAAGTTATGAGCAGAATCTCTGAGTATTCCGCAAGCAGCATCTAAAGAAAACATAGAGTTAGACATTAATATTGTTCTAAAATAAGTCTTCGTCATGTCTGTTCCTCCGAATGCAAACGGATCATTTGCAGAATAATCTAATCTTAAAAATATAGCGGGGTATGTAATTTCATTAATCTCCAAACCCCTCATTGGGATACCTTTTCTGCTTTTGGGTTCTATTTTTGTTGTGAATAGCAAATAATCTTCTGCTTTATCTGTTAGGTAAACATTGTAATCTTTTACTGCGTAATTTCCACTTATTGTATTAGAGTTTTTATTAGAAGAAAATATCACTTGTCCATCATAGTGATTGATGGCTACTAAACCACTTTGTCCCGGAGTAATAAAGCTACCATCTAGATAAATTCCTGTCATTTGCGCGGCTCCAGTAATAGAAGCGTCACTTAAGATTTGTTTGTATGGCGCAGCGTATGTATAATAACTATCATAAACTCCTGTTATGGGATAAAAATTTGAAGAAACATTAGTATAAGCTTCGCCTCTTTTAAGGATAGTATTATCTAAATAAAGAAGAAAGCTGCTAGTTAATGTGTTTTGAAAATTTACTTTCATAGAGTATTTATAGACAATTTAAATTTATTTATCAAAGATGTCATGTATTTTGTATTTCTAAATCTATTTGCGCCACCTATAAATGGCTTGACTTTTCCTTTGACTTGTATGCCTTGGCCAGATTCTCCAGCAGCTTTTGACATGAAGTTTTGAAATCCAGAAATCCCTCTCTCTACTCCCTTTACCCAATTAGTGGCGTCCCATCTTAATTTTGCAGCACTATCAAAATCATCTAACTCAGGAACTGAATATGTTAACAAAATATTATCAGTAGAAGACTTGATAGATATGTTGCTTATTTTAGTTGTATTTTTTAATACTTGTTTTATTGGAGTTATTGGATCAGATCCCTGATCAAATCCCAAAAACCCAAATAAATTCCCATAACCTCCTAATGTATTGCTAATATTAGCAGACTCTTCATTTGATATTTCCGCTGTGACTGGGTGCTGCTCGAATTGATTTATTAGCTCATTTTTACGTTCTTCGAACTGCCCTTTAATTAGTTTTTTAACTTCGGCTTGGTACTGCTTGTTTGAAGAAATGGCTTTTCTAACATCTGCTTCAAAAGTTTTCATTATTTTTCCCTTTCTAGTATGTAGTGATAGTATTGAGAAGAAATGTATCTTCTTACAGACTGAGAGGACACAATCTTGAACATTAAATCATTAATAGAAATATTTATTGTTGCGCCATTATTTTGAATGAAATTATTGGCATCAGATTTTACTTTTATGTCAACTTTGCCATAAGGAATTAAATTAGCAGTATCTCCAAGTCTTTGCTCGCTCTGATCTCTGCCATATTTTACTATAGCAGAGAACACTCCCGTAACAGGAATATAGTTGATATTTTGAATGTCTGAGTTTTCATTATATCCAAAAACTCTTGGCTTGCTGATATCTGAAACTACAACTTTTGGCTCTTTGTAGACAATAATATCCTGCTTGAAGGTATCGAATAAATTCGAAATACCTTGTTCAAAATTGGCTTTTTGAGATGAGGTTAAAAGAGAAGCCATGCTATTTATTACACTCTATGAAGAGATAATAGATAGAAATAGCTTAAACTTCTCCAGATGGAGTCACAGGTAGAACATTTATATGAGCTGTGTCGCTTAATACTTCTCCAGCGACATTGAATACTTTTACAGTATAATCTCCAGCTTGAGACTCTATTGCATTTTGGATGAAATAAGTAGAACTCATAGCTCCAGAAATTTCTGCTCCATTAAAGTTCCATTGATAAGATGGAGTTGGATATCCAGAAGCCATAACTGATATTCCTATCATTTGCCCAGAATTTACATCTCCTCCCTTTGGTTGGCTAGTAATAACTGGAGAAACTGAAGGGTTTACTGTTATAGCGCATCCGGAACTAGTTACAGTTCCCAAAGAATTAGATATTACAGCATCGTATAATCCAGCTTGATCTACTTGAATATTCGAAATTTGCAATGCATCTCCAGTTACTCCAGACAAATTGGACCCATCTTTTCTCCATTGATAAGCTAGAGGCTGGCCTGCGACCCCTATAGAAACATAAGCAGCTTGACCAGACCATAGATTCATCTGGCTTTGAGGCTGAACAGTTATGGAAGGAGCAATAACAGGGAAAATATCTGCGGGCCAAGGGTTAGAAGGACTAACAACTGGAGGAATAATTTGATTTACAATTTGTTGCACTGCCGCGCTTTCAAATTTATCTTTGTCTCCTGATGGCATGGCAGAATAAACCCAAGAAAAAACTTGGTCTTCTTTAAGATCAATGTATGGAGTAAATGGTCCCGGAGAAGCAGGGACAGAAGTTACGCCATAGGTTCTTCCATAATATGGGCCACCACTTGGGCCTAGATAATAAGTCAAACAATCCCAATGAACATTAAATACATAATCAGTTGCCCCGCTAAATTCGGGATAGCAGTCCATTTGATTAATTTTCCACTTTAGTTGCATGTCTTGGCTCATAGTTTTCCTTATTATATAAAATTGATTACACTATTTAAAATCATTTACACCTTACAATCCGAATCTTCCTTTCGTGGCGTTGTAATTTTGTAATACTTCGGCGGCAGATAATGTTCTCGTATAAATTCTTGCTGTTGCTATTTTTCCATTCCAAACAGAAGTTCCTCCATTGAATCTTGACCCAACGCTTACATTCGTTGCGTTATCATTAACTGCATTTGTTGGATTTACTGTGCTACTTGATAAAAGTGATCCATTAACATATATTTTTATTGTAGATGATCCAGCTACTCTCTCATGCGTACCAATTATATGATACCAAGTATTTAAAGAAAAAGAAAAAGTTGCATCAGTATATGGCCCACCAGTCGAGCCAACATCCATATAAATTTTTGAATTTACAGAATGAACTAATAAACAATATTCTTCATCAGTGTCACTTGTGCCTTTTCCTATAACGCCTCCATAATAATTCATTGCAGAGCTAATAAATACCCATCCTTCTAGAGATAAAGTAGAGGTATTTTTAATAGAAGCGGCACTAGTTATTGCCACATAATCATTACTGCCATCAAATACTATATTTCCACCCACATCTGCATTATAAGTTGGGCCATTTGTTAATGTGCCATTATTAGTATTTCCACTAACATCATACCAAGTTGTACCAGCTCCAGCATAACTATATGGATTACCAGCATCAAGATTTAATGCAAGACCTTGTTGTACAATTGTATTTGCAAATTTTGACTTTTGAGCTTCGTAATTTTGAGCAACTTCTGCGGCACTTAATCCTTTTTTATAAATCAATACATTAGAAATTAATCCGCTAAATGGTTCTGCTGAATTGTTTCCATCTATACCAATATTAACGCTTCCTGTTGCAGATCCAAATACTGATGAGTTAGTTGCCGTCCCTATGGCATTATTATTTGCATATAAAGTAACAGCAGTTCCAACTCTAGTTAATACAACATTAATCCAAGTATTAGCAGAAAATCCAGAAGATACATTATTAATAATATATCCTGTTCCGACTCTATAAAGATTTAAAAATGCAGAAGAATTATTCATCATTATCTGCCATTCATTAGTTGTTTGTACTCCTGCTGTATAATAGTCTCCAATCAAATTTCCATAATTAGCATTTTCAGCAGTTGCCATTGCCCATAAAGAAACAGTGAAATCTCCAGTAAATTGATTTACGTTTGCAGTATTTCCGAGTTTTATATATTTATTACTAGCAAAAAATTTAAAAGATCCTTTATTATAGTAATCATAAAGCGGCATGTTTGATGTTGAACCGTTACCAAATAATCCATTGTCGTCATTCCCGGCTAAATCAACTATACTTCTATCAGTATTAGATATACCCCACTTTTGTCCAAGATATGTGTGGACTTGTTTTAGTTCTGTTAAAGATAAAGCTCTATTATAAACAACAATTTCACATATTTCTCCATTGTAGTGTCTAGACGATGCATATAGTTCATTACCAGCCCTCCAAGTTCCTATATTTAATCCAAAGTAATTTGCTTGACGTATTTGTTGATCCGACACAGCAACGTCTCCACTTGATGTACCATTAGAAGATAATGTAAGAGTAGATGATCCTTTTCTCAACGTAACAATTTGAGGAGTATTATCAGCATATGAAACCGCATTAGTATTCAGCCAAGTAGTGTTTGCTTCATTCGCTAACCAAACCAGCCATTGTGATGCGGTATTATTTCTTTGAATTACCCATCCGTTATATCCATCCATTGCATGATCTTGGTCTAAAATATCTGCATATGCAAAATTTTGTGTACCCGGTTTTATAAAAACTATTGCAGTGACAGAGTTTGTAAACACCATTCCACTATTAACTCTTAAACGATCTGCATTTGCAGAAGAAAAATTTACACTTTTTCTACTATTAACTACCGTATTTCTACTTGGTTGATTTCCAACAGTTGCTTGATTTGCGTGAAAATTATTTCCGCTTTTATCTCTCCATTGACTTACTTCTGTGCCTGAACTATAACTAAATGTTGAATCATATGAAGCGTCAAGCCAAAGAATCAGCCCTCCTTTGACTGGTAAATCAGTTGGATATGATTTATTTTGTGATGCATCTAAACACATCACTAAACTATCTTGGACTATACGGGGCGAATAAATTTTTGACATATATTATAATCCGAATTTTTTTCTTGTTGCTTCGTAATTTTGAGTTATTTCGGCAGATGTTAATACTCTACCATACATTCTTATTAATCCATATCTAATATTTGGCCAATTTGCCCCTACATACCCAATCAAAAAAGCATTAGAAGTATTATAGCTTAATGTGCCATTCGGAAGAGAAGTAGTCGTCGAGGCTACTCCATTAAAATAACTTCTTATTGCATCTCCTGGTTTAAAAGTAAAAACTACATGTTTATAAACTGATGTAGAAATAGTTTCAACAGTATTGCATCTATACTCAACTCCATCAACAAAGTGCAACGCTCGGATTAATTGACCACCTGTTTCTAAAAATATAAGTGGTGAATTCAAAGTATATGGATTAATTCCAAATAAATGATTCCATCCAGCCGTGGTTGATACAGCTTTGATTACCATTTCTATCGTTAATTCTGTGATAGGTCTTAAAGAACTAGAATTAGCAATAGAACCATAATCATCAACTCCATCAAATAAAATATTTCCTTTATTTCCAGAATCAAATGTCGGACCATTTATTAAAATATTACCTCCTCCACCATTATATAAATTAGCACTGTTACTATTTCCGCTTGTGTCTCTCCATACTGTATTTCCAAAATAATATGGGTTAAATGGAGTTGCACTAGATGCTCTTTCTACTTGCAATCCATCCCACCAAATTGTTTGCCCAGCACCACTTCCATTTGGCCCATCTAATCTAGTTTGAATATAAGCAACATTTACTCCACTCATTGCTGTAGTAAACGAAACTCTTGTCCAAGATGTTGTAATATTTATTGAGGTATTGCTTCCATACGTACCTGCTCCACCATAATTTCCGGAACTATCTGCTCCAAAAATGAATAACTCTCCTGTTGTTGCCACGCTTGCTTTAACATAAACACTAATTGTCCATGTCTGACCATTTGCTGCTGGAGCTAAATTCCAACTGGACGAACCATAAGATAATGTATAAGGATCGTTTCCGGTAACTACCATTTTTAATGGTATAGATCCATATTGCCTAGTGATTGTAGTATCTCTAGATAAGGTAGAAGAATTTCCTCCAGCCGCTCCACACCATTGGAAAAGATCAGTTGAATATAGCGCTACATTTGGACTATAACTTCTCATATAAGAAGCATCCAAATCTAAAACCAATCCATTTCTAACTATTTGCGGCCCATTATTTACTGTACTCATATTTTAGACTCCATAGGTTTTTCTTTGGGAATTAAATATTTGAAGAACTTCATCTGCTGATAAAGCTCTATTGTAAAGCATAAATTGACCAACTTGGCCTGTTAAATAACCTTCTGCGCCAGTATGACTTGATCTTCCAATGTATCCAATGTTGCTGGCTTCTGGGGCTGTATTTAATGTATTTGTAGTGCTTGCTACATTTACTCCATCTACATATAATTTTAAATTTCCAGCGCCATAGGCATCAAATGTCGCGCCTATTAAATGCCAAACGTTGTTATTAATTGTGGGTCCAGCGCTCGGATCATAATCAGCGTTGTAACCCATAAACCCCAAATATTGCACAGAAGCTGCCCCTACAGATCTTAAATTAAAACTTTGTCCATTCGCAGCATTACCTAACCCGCAAAAACCTACATAACTAGATGTTCCATATTTTACCCACATCAAAACAGTCTTCCCAGCGGCAGAATAAATAAAAGAAGTAGGAGTAGTAAATTGCACTCTATTAGAACTAGCTCCAGTAAAGATATACCCTGAAGAATCAAATGAAACATTTCCCAAATCTGCATTAACATTATTTCCACTTAAATCTAAAAGCCCGCCTCCTCCAGCAACTGTATTTGCTGATCTGGAAGTTGGCGTAAATTCTGATGCGTAAGCTTTTTGTTCTAATTGCATTTCTGCTATGTCAACAGTTGAGGGTAAAGTAAGAGTTTGTGGAAAAAAATAAAAATAAATAACCCCTCCTGTCGCACTACTAGTAAAAGTTCCTGTCCATTTTTGCCAATTAGAAGTTAAGACTGGAGATATGGCTCCAGTAATGTTTGCATACGTTGCCGTACCTGATTGGTACGCTCTAATATTAATCGTTCCACCTATTGCATTCTGAGATGTAGCTCTGACATAAGCACTAAAAGCATATTGTGTGTTTGCTAAGTAATTTGGAGTAGTGCCATAAGCCATTCCGTCACTTCTATCAGATCTAAACCAATTTAACCTTAAGCAATCATGGAGTCTATTATCATAAGCAAAACCATTAGTTATTGCTGTTTTAATTAAAGCACAATTAGGCACATGAGGAGGCCCCCACCACATCGTTGGAAAACTTGTAGCATTGACACTTATTCTTGTGTCAGAATTTATATAAGTTAATACTTGCTCTGGAGTTTTTGAAGCGTTTTCCGTGCCATCATATTGATGCAAAGTAAAAGTAGTAGAAGATAATCTTTTAAAATAATAATTTGTATTTGCTGTAAGTCCTCCTCCGGTCGTTTGAGGCGTAATTACGTCAAAGGTAGCAAAACTATTAAAATATGCAGTAGGAGAAGAAACTGTAATTATATTGCTAGAAACAGAAGCAATTGTTCCTATAGACGCAAAAGCTCCTCCATTATATAAACTATCTCTATATGTGCCCCAATTATTACCAGAAGAGGGGTAGGAGTTTGCGGCTCCTACCCCATAAGTACCATATAAATTTGTAGTGGCTTCACCGCGAAAACTTTTTGAGAATTCGCGGTTATAATATAACTGTAAGTCTTTTTTTACTATTCCTCTGTTAGCATGCTGTACAGCCATACATATACTTACACCTTAGAAGAATTAAGGCTTAATAATATGTGGCGAGAAAGAGTCGTTCTGCTCTAGCTCTGGAGTCTGCACTTGATTAGCTGGAGGGAATGCGGCTTTTAGCTTTGCCTCAATCTTACGGGTTAGATGTAGCCCAGCTTCGGCTGCAGCAACGCCTCTGGCTCTTACTGCGATATCAATAATTTCTAGAATTACTTGGGCTTCGTTTGCGGTAAAGTCAACTGAGATTGTTTTTTCCATACTTTTATATTATACAAACTTAAAATTAAAAATAAAAATTATTTTTTGTTTTCTAGTATGGTTACTCTTTCGTTTAGTTTTATTATTTGAGACTGTTGTTCTTTTATTGCTTCAGTAAGGACAACCACTAGCCTTGGATAATCAACTGCTCTTGCGTCATTCATGTCGTCGTTTAGTTTCCATTTAGAGACTAGCTCAGGAAGCACTTGCTCTAGCTCTTGAGCGATGAAACCTATGATTGGGGCTCCTAGTCCATAACCATCTCTGATTCCATTAATGAATTCATTCCATTCATATTTTACTCCCTTTAACTTCATTACAGAGTCAAGAGCGTTTTGTATGGGTTTTATGTTTTTCTTAAATCTTAAGTCAGATGAGGTCGGGAACCCTGTTCCGTGAATATTTCCATTTACATCCAGCTTATATGAGCTGGGAGTTACTCCAACGCCCAAATTTCCATTTGCATTCAACTGCGCAACCAAAGTATTGCCATTATAGAAAGCATGAATAGCCGTACTGTAAGTCATTATGTTTAATTGACCTGATGTTACTCCAAGTCCATATGCACTTGTGCCATCATGATAAAATCTAAGTTGCAGTTGAGCAGCTGTAGGTGATTGTGCATAGCTAGTCCCAAAACTTATATTGGATGGAGCAGCTGAATTGCTTGTTGTAAATAAAGTTAATGTACCTGTTGCAGTAGTAGTACCTATACAAAAATTACCACCATTATCATAAAAATTAGAATTACCTAAAGTAGTAGCCGCTGTAAATTTAGGAATATAATTTGTTGTACCACTTGCATTTGCTGAACCTGCTGGACCTTGGCTTCCTTGAGAGCCGGTAGATCCTATTCCTCCTGTGCCGCCAGTCCCGCCAGTTCCGCCAGTGCCGGAGGTTCCTGAAGATCCTCCTCCCGCAGCTCCAGTTCCACCAGTGGCTCCAGTTCCTCCTGTAGCTCCAGTTCCACCAGTGGCTCCAGTTCCACCAGTGGCTCCAGTTCCTCCTGTAGCGCCAGTTCCTCCTGTAGCTCCAGTTCCACCAGTGGCTCCAGTTCCACCAGTGGCTCCAGTTCCGCCAGTGGCTCCAGTTCCACCAGTGGCTCCAGTTCCGCCAGTGGCTCCAGTTCCGCCAGTGGCTCCAGTTCCACCAGTGGCTCCAGTTCCGCCAGTGGCTCCAGTTCCACCAGTGGCTCCAGTTCCGCCAGTGGCTCCAGTTCCGC
>SXGQ01214758.1_pt1 | contig 30033 bp, 26 predicted proteins | sample 3178371 | NCBI WGS metagenome assembly SXGQ01 (sample SAMN11356859, study PRJNA531348) | freshwater metagenome | isolation source: freshwater sample F1-20 | place: China: Fuxian Lake, Yuxi | collected 2017-12-25
AATCACCAGATCGGGCTCGTGCAACATGGCAATGGCAATCACCACGCTCTTCCGCATGCCGCCCGAGAGCTGGTGCGGAAACGCCGCTAGCCGCTCCTGCGGCGACGCGATTCCCACCATCTCCAGGGTTTCACAGGCGCGTTTGCGTGCCACTGCCAGGCTGACCTGTCGATGGGCCAGCACGGTCTCGACCATCTGGGTGCCGATCGACAGCACTGGGTTGAGGGTCATCATCGGATCTTGGAATATCATCGCGATTCGCGCCCCGCGCAATGCACGCATGCGCTCCGCCGAAACGTTGGCCAGGTCTTCGCCCTTGAACAGAATCTTGCCTGCAACGATATGACCGGGTGACGGCACCAGGCCCATGATCGAATAACCCGTGACCGACTTGCCCGAACCCGACTCTCCCACCAAACCCAAGACTTCGCCACGCTCAATCGAAAAACTGACGCCGTCGACCGCCTTGAGCGCACCCATCGAGGTCGCGAAATGTGTGTGCAGGTCGTCCACCACCAACAGCGCGCTCATTGGGCCATCCTTGGATTGAGGATGTCACGCAGCTCATCGCCCACCAGATTGATTGCCAGCACGGCGATCAGCAGTGCCAGCCCGGGCAATACACTGATCCATGGGTATCCCGACATCAGGTAGTTGAAGCCATTGGCAACCAGCAAACCAAGAGAAGGCTCGGTCACCGGCAATCCCAAGCCCAGGAAGCTCAGGGTCGCCTCAAGGGACACTGCGCCCGCCACTTCCAGCGTCGCAATCACGATCAGCGACGGCGTGCAGTTGGGCAGGATATGGACCAGCAAGATGCGGGTGCCGCTGAACCCGAGCGACCGCGCCGACTCCACGTACTCCTTGCCCAGCTCCGCCAAGGCCGCGCTGCGGGCGATCCGGGCGTACAGGGCCCACTGCACAATAACCAGCGCTAGGATCACGTTGCCAATGCCCGATCCAATCAGCGCAAGTAGGATCAGCGCCACCAGGATGGTTGGGAAACTCACCTGCAAGTCGACCAGCCGCATGATCAACGCGTCGGTGCGCCCGCCCCGGTATGCCGCGATCAGCCCAAGGACGGTCCCCAGACTGAGTGCTATCAACACGCTGATGATGGCAACAACCATGCTTATGCGCAGGCCCATGATGATGGCGCTTAACAAGTCGCGGCCCTGGTCGTCGGTGCCCAGCCAATATCGGACCAAAGGGCGTTCGATGCCCCCGGTCAGCTCGAGACGCAGGTTGACACTCTTCACCTCTGCAGGCAAGGTCAGCCGCAAACCTTGTAGGTCGGCGGCGCTCAGCGTCCAGATGTCTCCGAAACGCGGCCGCGCCCCGGCGGACAGCGAGGCCGCGCGGGGCAGGCCGCTGATACGGGCGCTGACTATTGGGTCAAGTGGCCCCAAAATCTTGGGGGACACCACAAGCCGCCAGCTGCGCTGCCCGGCAGGGTCGTCTGCCACCGATTCGACGCCGATAGCAACCGCGTCGAAAGGTGCAAAGTCTTCCCGCTCGACGCGGCTCACGCGTAAGCCGGTGGCGGTGCTGCCGGACGTGTCGAGAGCCAACTGCAGCGCGATCTGCGACTGCTTGGACAACTTGATGTGACCAGGTGGTCGCCGCGCGTCGGCCAGGTCGATCGCATTCAGGTCATACGGGTTTTGCGGCACGATCCAGGGCGCGAAGATCGACATCAGGACGATCAACACCAGCACCATCAAGGCTGCGGTGGCCACGCGATTGGCTAAAAATCGCCGCGCAGCCTGCACCCAACGGGCAGGCTCGCGCCGGGCGAGAGCCGATGTGGTGGCGCTGATGGAGCCCATCTATTACCCACCCGATCCGCGCAGGCGGATACGCGGATCGATCACTTTGTAGAGAATATCGACCAACAGATTGATGGTGATGAAAATGAACACAACCACCATCAGATAGGCCACTGTCACCGGCCGATCTAGCCGGGTGATACTGTCAATGATCAATTTGCCCATGCCGGGCCAGGCGAAAATAGTTTCTGTGATCACTGAATACGCAATCAGCGAGCCAAGCTGCAGCCCGATCACCGTCACCAGCACGACCAGCGTGTTGCGCAAAATGTGCACATAGACGATACGCCGGCGTGGCAGTCCCTTGGCCCAGGCGAATCGGATGTAGTCCAGAAGTGCAATTTCGCACACGTTGGTGCGCACCAGTCTTATGATCAGAGTGCATTGGGACAGCGCCAAATTGAGAGCCGGCAAGAACACGTGGCTCCATCCATCCAGCGTCCACAGGCTGGAGGTGATGCCGAACACGGTAACCGATTCAGCCCGCCCGCCAGCGGGCAGCACCTGCAGGCTGACCGCCAGCAGGAAGATCAACACCAGGGCTTGCCAGAAGCTGGGGATCGAGATACCGACGATCGACGTACCCATGAGTAGTCGGGCCATGGGGCGCTCCGGGTGCAGGCCGGCGTACAAGCCCAGCGGTATACCAACTGACAGCGCCATCACCATGGCCACGGACACCAGTTCCAGTGTGGCGGGCATGCGCTGGAACACCAGGCCGAGGGCCGGTTCGCCATAGGCGAAAGACCAGCCCAGATCTCCTTGGCTGAGGTTGACCAGAAACGTCAGGAACTGGCGCCACAAGGGCTGATCCAACCCCAGTATTCGGCGCATGCGGTCAATGTCGGCCTGGTCGGCATCGGCGGAAACCAGCAACTGTGCAGGGTCGCCAATCATGTATACGCCAATGAAGACCAGCGTCGCCATGACCAGCATCACAGCGATACTTTGCAGCGCACGCCGGATGATGTAGACACTCATGTCGCGTTACGACTCACCTTGAACTGTTGCCAAGGCGAACCGCTACTTGCGTTTGAAAGCGTCAGCAAAAGTGTTTTCGTCAGCAGCGGTTGTGATATTTAAACCCGCCCGTCCAGCCCAACAGGCGACTTGGGTGTGGGTTGGGATGATAGGCACATCCGCCATGGCAACCGCTGTCGCCTCCTGCAAAAGCTTGTCGTGTTCCGCTGGTGCCACGGTCGTCATGGCCTTCTGGAACGCGGTCTCGAATCGGTCGCTCTTCCAGCTGCCATAGTTGTTGACCGAATTAGCCAACAATGCCGGCGTGATGACGGAAGAGGTCTCGCCGGTGATCATAGCGAAGCCGACCATTGCAAACGTGAACTCCTTAGCCCGGGCCTTGTTGAAGTAGTTCGCGACCGGCTGCAGCTCGACGGTCACCTCGACGCCAACCCGTGCCAGCATCTGGGCCATGGCCTGCGCCTGCTGCGAGTCGTTGACATATCGGTCATTGGTTGCGTGAATCGTCATCTTGAAGCCGTTCGGATAACCCGCGTCCGCCATCAGGCGGCGCGCACGGGCAAGGTCGTATTCCGGTATTGCAATCGCCGGGTTGTAGCCGCCAAATCCCTCGGAGGTGAACTGGTTGGTGGCGATCGCCATGCCGTTCATCACCGTGCGCACCATCGCGGCGCGATCGATAGCCAAGCTCAAGGCCTGGCGCACGCGCAGATCACGAAGCGGATTGGCAATCGGTTTGCCGTCCTTGGCCGTGATGTGCAACGCCTGCTCACGCCCCACATCCATCGTCCAGTAGAGCACGCGCGTAGAGGGCCCGCAGGCCATGCTCACCTTCGGGTTGCGCTCGAGGGAAGGGATGTCGGCCGGCGGAACCGAAGCGATCACATCCGCGTCCCCTGACAACAACGCGGCAACACGGGCTGGGCCACTGGTGACGACCCGGAAAACCACACGCTGCCAGTGCGGCTTGTCACCCCAATATGCAGGATTAGCCACAAAACTGACGCGATCGGCCGGAACATAACGCTCAAACTTGTACGGTCCAGTGCCAAACGCCTTGCTGCCATCGTTGAACTCGCGCGGGTTTGCCGCTGCACCGAGAGTCCGGCTGACGATGGGGATCCCAGCCAGAAAACGCGGCAATAACGGATAGGGGCCCTTGGTTGCGACATGCAGTGTGTAGTCATCGATAACACGCGACTTGTCGAGGTCCACTCCTACCAGCGCACGGCTGTAGGTCGATGGAGCCCCCGGCACATTCATGGCGCGTCGGTAACTGAAGAGAACGTCGTGCGCAGTGAACGGCGAACCATCATGGAACTTTACGCCTCGGCGCAGTTTGAACTCCCACATCGTTGGATCCGCCGTTGGTTGCCAGCGCTCCGCGAGTCCGGGTTTCACCTTCATGGTCTCGTCCAACATCACCAGCGTATCGTAGACATGCAGCGCCAACTCGTGGTTCGAATTGAGTTGCTGAAACAACGGATCCATCGATGTCGGCGCAGTGGCAACAGCGATTGTCAGCGTCTGGGCACCGGCTGAGGTGCCCAACAACAAACATGCCGCCAGTGCCGGTGAAAGTAATCTGGAGAATCGGTGCTCGATGCTGGTGTTTGGCATGGACTACCCTTGTTTGGAGATCAGACAGTTCGTCTACAAGAAATGCAGGAAAACGTTTCAGTGCAGCGCACTCAGGCCGTCGAACGACATGCGCACGACTTCCCGCCCGCGTTCCCAGACCGCCTTTTTCCAGGCGGACTCTTCTGGATAGAAGACGTCACGCAGGTCCTTTTTGATCTGAAGGCCGAGCGGACTGGCTGGGTTACCGTGCTGCTGCAACCAGGTGTCTGCGTCCACGGCGCGACGCACCGCCGACCGCTCACGGGTACCGTACTCGACGCCTACACCCGCGTAAAGCAGGCCCTCGACCGCCGGACGAAAGCCGGCCAATATGCTGCCTTTGGAACCGGAGTAAGCCGTGGTGGCGGTCGTGGTGCTGTGCACCTCATCGCCAAAACATGTCTTCAGCATCTTGAAAACTGGATCATCCAGTTTGGCTGGTGTCATCAGCTCTCCGTAACCATAGGGGCCGAGTCCGGTGTGCACGTCGACCAAAATCGCCCGGCGCGCTCTGCCAAGCTCGGCTTTGCAGACCGCATGCAGCACCCGATTCGACCAGGTGGCGAAACGGCCGCCGTAGTGCACATTGTTCGGGTGGTGGTACTGGCCCTTGCCGATGGCCTTGCGAACCGCGATCTCGCCAACTTCGATCGCGATGGCTTCTCTTGCCGCCAGACAGCGCGCGATGGACTCCTCGTCCCATTGCGCCGGAATGATGTGATCGGCCAGCCGCTCGAACAGATCGTTTTCAGGGTAGTGCCCGCCTTCGTGGTCGACAAAATTTCGATTTAGATCGACATTGTCTTCATTGACGCGACGCGTCCAAGCGAAACCATGTGGATTGATGGCATGGATAAGCACAGCTGCCTGACCTGGAGCCAGGTTTCCAGGCATTGTTTCCAGGAGCCCGATCTGTATGCCGGAGCCAGCGTAGCCCTCGGCGCCATGGGTCGCAGACACGACCACCACGACGTCCGGCGCATCGTCGGATCCGATACGTGCCACGTCGGTGGCCAGCACCTCGCCGCTGGGCCCCTTCAGGGCGTGCATGTGATGGCTAACAGAGACCTTTGCCTGCAGGCAGGCCTGCAGAAAGTTGGCGCGCGCATCGCTGTAGGTTGCCGAGAAGAGCCTGTCCATATCACCACCTTGCTGAATGCGTACCAAACCACCAAATTGCCACTGGTTTCCATCATTGCACCGAAAGCGCCGCCAGTCTGGCATGCACAGTCGTCATATTACTGAGAATAATCTTAGTGCACTACCGTTAAACTTGTCAAGCAAGCTTAGGCCATTAGGCTTCGGGCAGACATCAATTGACTCGAAGCAGCCGGATGCAGCAGAGAAGCCCGATCTTGGCGCACCAGAAGCTCACGACCGAGGGTAGTACGGCATCGCAAAATCTGCCTGTGCCAACTGGTCCATCACGCCCAGGGCAACTGTCTGGTTCAAGTTTGTCAATGGCGGGCCAACTTTTTGTCGCGGGTTATGGTCGTTGAATTCGCTGACCACCCGTTTCATCGCCGTGGTACTGGGGACCATGGTGGGAGGCTCTAAAGGAGTAGCTGCGTTTGGATGTCACGGATGCAGTGCATCCTGAAGAATCATGTCGGCGGCCTTCTCTGCAATCATGATGGTCGGGAGGTTGGTGTTGCCCGATACCAGCGTCGGCATGACAGACGCATCGACTACCCGCAAGTGCGTTACGCCGTGCACGCGCAGCCGCGGGTCGACTACCGAGGTGGCATCAATGCCGATGCGACAGGTGCCAACCGGGTGATAGCCGGAACTGCCGTGTTCCCGCGCGGCCGCCAACAGCGCAGCGTCGTCCAGCGCGTTGGCGCCTGGTTGCAATTCCTCTGCCACGTAGGATACAAGCCCCGGGGCAGCGGCAATAGCCCGTGTCAAGCGTGCGCCGTTTATCATCATTTGCTGGTCGTGCTGCGTACTCAGGTACTCTGGTTGCATCGCAGGGGCTGCCATCGGGTCGGCCGAGCGGATGCGCACGAAGCCTCGGCTGGTCGGGCGCATCGGGTAATACAACAATGTGAAGCCGGGGAATGGGTGTACCTGCGCGCCACGGGCGGGGGCGCTCACCATGGACAAGGTGACTTGGGTGTCTGCACTGTACGACTCCGGTGACGCCTTCGCCGTCAGGCCCGCCAGAAACGCGCCGCTTGCAAGTGGGCCGCGCCGTCGCGCCACATAGTCCAGAACGCTCAGCGCCCGCGCCCAAGGCGTGTTCAGCCGGTCATTGCCCGTCACCTTGCGGGTGCAGCGGTACAAGAACCGCATACACAGATGGTCCTGAAGGTTTTCGCCCACACCTGGCAGCGCATGTCGCAGCGGGATGCCGTGCTGTTGCAGCAGCCACGCCGGGCCAATGCCCGACAACTGCAGCAACTGGGGTGTTTGCAGCGCGCCGGCACACAACAGGACTTCGCGCTGCGCTCGCACGGAATGTTCTTGGCCACGGATACGGTAGGTCAGTCCGTTCGCCCGCAGGCCGTCGAAGTTGACCGCGCAGACGTGGGCGCCAGTGATCACCCGCAGGTTCGGCCGGGAACGCACCGGGCGCAGGTAGGCGACCGCCGCAGAGCAGCGACTGCCGTTTCTAACCGTGAGTTGCAGCGCGCCCGCACCTTCTGCGCTGGCGCCATTGAGATCGTCGTTGCAGGCTATTCCACATTCGCCCGCAGCCTGAATAAAGGCGTCGACCAGTTCATGGTGCCCGGCAATGTTGCTGACCGACAGCGGCCCATCGCCGCCATGCCAGGCACTCGGACCAGCGGGATGGCTTTCGGATCGGATGAAATACGGTAAGGTTTCCCCTGCGCTCCAGCCAGTGGCACCCATGGCGGCCCACTGGTCGTAGTCCTGTGCCTGGCCACGAATCGCGATCATGCCGTTGATGGAACTCGAGCCGCCCAGCACGCGCCCTCGCGGCCAGTACAGCTGGCGCCCGCCCATGTGCTCCTGAGGCTCGGTCTCAAAGCGCCAGTTCAGCACCGGGTGGTTGTTGGTTTTGGCGTAACCGATGGGCAGGTGAATCCATGGAGAGGTGTCGCACGGGCCGGCCTCCAACAGCAGGACCTGGTAGCGACCCCCTTCGCTGAGGCGGTTCGCCAGCACGCAACCCGCTGACCCGGCCCCGGCGATCACATAGTCAAAAGCGGTCACTGCCGACCAAACCTGCCCAGGCAGAACCGACCCGGATCTCAGAGTTCAAGCCGGCTCCAGATAACTGAGGAACAAGCCGACGTGGACAAACGCCGGATCTGCCGCATCAGGCCACAGATCCATGGCATTGAAACGGACGTCGTAAGTGACCTCTTTGTCGGCCGCCACGCCATGACCGTGGGCGTCAGGGTAGGGGTAGGCCGGGGATTGCCCGATGATCAGGCCGGTCTTGCCGCGCACGTAGGCCGGCATGCGCACATGGCCCGCTACCAGCGACGCGCTGACGCGGACACTGTCGCCGACTGCAAATGCCACCCGGTTGATTGAGTTGCCGCGCCCCGGCGCGCTGGGCAGTGCCAGCGGAAAGCGGCCTCCGGCATGCCGCTCCAGCTCTGCCACGGGTAACAGGTTTTTCTCGACGCACAGCGTCGCCAGGCTGGTGAGTGTGCGTTCGTAATAACTGGCCGACAGGTAGTGGCGGGGCTCCATGCGCTCGATCGCATGGCGGTACTCGTCCATGTTGAAGATGCCATGTTTGACCGCGAGCGAATACATGGCGTTGACGCGCTGCTCCCACGGTGCGTGAAATACTGGGGCGTTGGTGGTGTACCGCACCGGGCCAAAACCCTGTTTGCCGCCGAGATCGTGCATGCCGTCCATGGTGTTTTCGTGGTCCTGTAGGGTTGAGGGGATAAGGCTGCCGTCAAAGCCCGGACACGCCGATCATGGCGTCCCGCGTCACGATGCTGGCAAGCCGTTCCTGCGTCCAACCCTCGGTCTCAGGCGGGCGCAGCGGGACCACGATGTAGCGCGTGTCGGTCGTGGTGTCCCAAACCCGGATCTCGGTCGACGTCGGCAAATCCAGGCCCATGTCTTTCAATACGCTGCGGGACTGACGCACGATTCGGGCTCGGTACTCCAGGTCTTTGTACCAGTCGGGCGGCAATCCGATCACGGTGAATGCAGTGCAGGAGCACAGAGTGCAGCAGATGACGTTGTGGACCTGTGCTGTGTTCTCCAGCGCTACCAGGTGCTGGTGGTGTGCCGGCATCGGGATGCCAAGCTCCATCACGGCTGCTCGCCCGTCGGACAGCAGGCGCTGGCGAAACGCCGGATCAGCCCACGCCCTGGCAACCACTCGGGCGCCGTTGCTGGGGTCCCAGTGGTCTTGAATGAGCTCTCTCTGGTTGGCGATGAACTCTGCCGGATGCAGCCCGCGCGCATCGAGCGATGCTTCCATCGCCGCGACGCGCCGCTCTACCGATGCCACTGTTGCGGGGATGGGTCCGTGTTCGGCCATGGGTGGATTTCCTTTCAGGTTGTCCCTGTTCAATACCCTCGACGCGCGTCATCGAGTAATTTATACTCATTTTGCCGCATTTGCATGCGGTGCAAGCAAAGTTCCCCCTGTTCGTCTCAGCCGGAGATGGCGCTGCATGCAGCGCGAGTCGATTTCAACATAACGAGGAGTAGCGTGACCGAACCTCTGCACTACCACCCTGAGAGCCGCGCGCTGCAACAACAGTTCGACTCCATCCGTCTGGCAGACCGAGTCGCTGAGGTGCACGTGCGGCAGCTGCTCACCGACGCGGACCGCGAATTCATCGATCGGCAACGCATGGTGTTCATGGCTACCGCCGACACCCAGGGGCAGCCCGAGTGCTCTTACAAGGGCGGCGATCCCGGCTTCGTTCAGGTGTTGGACCAAAACACGCTGGTTTTGCCGAGTTACAACGGCAACGGCATGTTTTTGAGCACTGGCAACTTGCGCGCCAATCCGCAGGTCGGTTTGCTGTTCATCGACTTCGAGCAGCCGCAGCGTTTGCGGGTGAATGGAACGGCGACAGTGCTGGCAGATGACCCTCTTTTGCTGCGGTACCCTGGTGCAGAGTTGTTACTGCGGATTGCCGTACGGCATGTTTTCGGCAATTGCCCACGTTATGTACCGACGATGCGCTTTGTCGCGGAATCGGCACACACTCCCCGTGCCGGGATGGTACCGCCGATCCCACAATGGAAGACCAGGCCGATCTGGCACGAGGTGTTGCCGGCGGACGACCCGGCTCGCCAGGTCAACACCGACCGCGGTTTGGCCTGATGGCATGGTATGCTTAATCATAAGTTGCCTGTAGATGACTATTGTTTCGCATCAAGAAACTTGGTGGACTGAATCAGGTGCTGTCACGAGGATCATTGCATGATTTCACCCCGGTTCCTGTCGCCAGCGGTTCGCACCCTGAGTGCATTTGGCGGTGTTCCGACGTCTGTATCGCTGGCCCGGGACGGCTCCGCGCACCACTCGGTACTGCTGCATTTGAACGAGTGTCCGTACCCGCCATCGCCGCTGGTGATCGAAGCAGTCAGCCGCGCCGTGGCATCGGTCAACCGCTATGGCGATCCGCGCCCTGGGTCACTGGCCGCCTTGATTGCCTCGCGCAACGGCCTTCCACCGCCCCAGGTAGTTATCGGTAACGGGTCCGATGAGATTCTCGGACTGGTGCCCCAGATGGCTTTGGGGCCCGGAGACAACGCGGTCATGCCGACACCCTCCTTCCCACGTTACCGGCTCGGCACACGCGCCATGGGAGCCGAGGCGCGGATGGTGCTCAACTTGGACGACGGCCGCAACGATGTGGCTGGTTTGCTGGCAGCCATCGATGCCAATACCAAGGTTGTGTTCGCCTGTACGCCAAACAACCCGAGTGGTGCACCCTTGCCGCAGGACGAGATCAGAGCCCTGGTGCAGGGTGTGCCGGAGGATGTTTTGCTGGTGGTGGACGAAGCCTATTACGAGTTCGATGCGGCGCAAGGTGGCATTGGTGCACTGCCCGAGTTGCGCCGCAGACGCGGCCCGTGGTTGTCGACCCGCACCTTGTCCAAGGCTTACTCGATCGCTGGCCTGCGCATCGGGTATGGGCTGGCCGGGTCGCCGGAGGTGGCCGATGGCTTAGTGCGCGTGAAACTCAATTTCAACCTGAGTTGTCTGGCAGTGGTGGCTGCCGAAGCGGCATTGTCTGACGAGGCCTATGCCCAGGGCTGCATCGCCAAAGCGCTGGCGGAGCGAAGGCGGATAAGCGGGCTTATCGAAAAAATGGGCTACCGCACACTTCCCTCGCGGGCCAACTTCGTGTCGTTTGATTACGGACCCAACGCCGCGTCGGTGATTGCGCACTTGGCGGCGCAGGGCATCTTCCTGCGCGAATGGCGAGACCCGGGTTATGCGGCCTTTATCAGAATGACCATCGGTTTGCCCCAGGAAAACGACCGGGCGTTGGCGGCGTTGGCCACGGCGGCATAGCCCCACTGGACAATCGACAGCGCGTGCCATCGGAATCAACGTGCAGCGCTACTCGTTCTTTTCTTTGGCCCGCAATGCGCTCAGTTACCACGAGAACTGGCAGCGTGCGTGGCGATCAGTGCCGCTGCAAGCGTCTTATGACATCGTCATCGTCGGTGCTGGAGGGCACGGCTTGTCCACCGCCTACCACTTGGCCAAGGAGCACGGCGTCACCAGCGTGGCGGTGATAGAGAAAGGCTGGTTGGGCGGCGGCAACACCGCACGCAATACCCACACCATCCGGGCCAACCACCTGCGCGACGCCAGCATCAAGTTCCACGACAAGTCGGTCAAGCTGTACGAGGACATGACGCACGAGCTGAACTACAACATTCTGTTTAGCCAGCGCAGCATGGTTGACCTGGTTCAAAGCTCATCAAAGCTGCGCGATCTGCGCCGCCGCTCCATGGCGATGGACCTGCATGGTCCGATCTACAACATTGTTGACATGCAGGAGGTGCACCGGCTGGTGCCCGCCATGGGCGATTTGAAGAGCGTGCGCCTGCCACCGCTGGCCGGTGTTGTGCATCCGCAAGCCGCCATGGCGCGCCACGACGCCATCGCCTGGTCGTATGCGCGCTCGGCCGACGCACGGGGGGTCGAGATCCACCAACAGACCGAGCTCACCGGTTTTCTGCGCGACGCCGCCGGACGGGTCACCGGGGTCAGGACCAACCGGGGCGATATCCGCGCCGGCAAGGTGGCGCTCGCGACGTCGGGCAACACCAGCCATGTGGCGGCTATGGCTGGGCTGCGGCTGCCCTTAGTGACGCGCAACCTGCAGGCTTTTGTGTCGATGCCGATCAAGCCGGTGGTCGATGTGATCGTCAATTGCCCAGACACTGGCGTCTACCTGATGCAGTCCGACAAGGGCGAGTTGGTGATCGGAGGCGCCACCGATCCGATCCCGTCCTACCGTCAGGGCGGCAACTTCCATGTCTTCGAAGAGGTGGTGGCGGCGATGCTGGAGCTGTTTCCCCGTTTCAAGGGGCTGAAGATGCTGCGCCAGTGGGGTGGCGCCATCGAGTTCGCGCATGATGCCAGCCCCATCATTTCGGCCACTCCGGTGGGTGGCTTGTATGTGAGCACCGGATGGTGGGGCGGCTTCAAGGCGATTCCGGTCGGTGGCCTGACCTACGCGCACCTGCTGGCTACGGACAAGCCGCATCCGCTGGCCGACCAGTTCGGGCTGGAGCGCTTCGACGGCCTGAAATTCATGATCGAGGTCGGCCTCGTGTCGCAGCGCTGAGCACACCATGTTGCCCGTCCCCTGCCCATTTTGCGGTGTGCGCCCGGAGACCGAGTTCGTCTGCGCTGGCGAGGTGCTGCCGCCACGCCCGACCGATCCCCAGGCGATGAGCGACGCGGCCTGGGCCGATTGGGTCGTGCTGCGCAACAACACGCGGGGCGAACATGCCGAGCGCTGGTGGCACGCCAGGGGTTGTGGCAGCTGGTTTGTACTGCAGCGCAATACGGTGACCCACGAATTGCTGCCAACCGACCCAGCCGTGGGGGACGTGCAGTGATGCAAAAAGCGCGCTTGCCAAGTGGCGGTGTGATAGATCGAAGCCGGCCGCTGTCGTTCAGGTTCGACCGCCAATCCTTTGTTGGCTACGCCGGTGACACGGTGGCCTCTGCGTTGCTGGCCAATGGTGTTTCGCTGGTGGGGCGCAGCTTCAAGCTGCACCGACCGCGCGGTTTCTTTGGCGCCGGTTACGAAGACTCGGGCATCCTGGTCAACCGGCTGCACCCCGATCCCTCCACCAACCAGCTCGCGACCACCTTGCCGCTGATGGATGGCATGCAGCTGGCCAGCGTCAACGCGTGGCCCAGTGCGTCGGTCGACCTGGGGTCGGTCACGCAGGCGTTTTCGCGGCTGCTGCCTGCGGGCTTTTATTACAAGACCTTCATGTCTCCCGGGTTTGATTGGTTTGAGCCAGCGATCCGACGCCTGGCCGGCCTGGGGCGCTTGCCCGGGGGCGACGCCTGGCAGCCGTGCACCGAGAGCCGCTTCGGCCACTGTGATCTTCTGGTTGCTGGAGGAGGGCCTGCCGGTTTGACCGCATCCCTGGTTGCGGCCCGTGCCGGCATGCGCGTCATGCTGGTGGACGATGGCATGTTTTTTGGTGGTCGATTGGTCGGTGATGCCGCCACGCTTGACGGAAAACCAGCTGGGCTGTGGGTGGATGCCGTGCTGGCCGAATTGCGCAGCTGTGTCAATGTCCGCGTGCTGGGCCGCTCTTCGGTCTGGGGCTACCACGAGCACAATCTGGTGACGGTTCTGGAACGCGATCCGGTCGATGCGCCGGGGCTGGACTTGCGCAACTGGAAAATACGCGCTGCTCAGGTCATCGTGGCGGCTGGTGCCATAGAGCGGCCGATCGCCTTCGCCAACAACGACCGGCCGGGTGCCATGCTGGCGTCAGCCGTGAGCAGCTACGTCAATCAGTATGCAGTGATGCCAGGGCGCCGTGCCGTGGTGTTTGCCAACACCGACTCTGCTTACGGCACTGCCAGTGACCTGGCACGTTCTGGTGCCTCGGTGCAGGTGGTTGATCCTAGGCCCGAGGCCGCGCCTGAGCTGCTGGATGCCGCCCGCGCCCTGGGCGTGTTATGTCACATTGGCGCGCAAGTGCGAAAAGCCTTTGGTGGCAGGCGTGTCGAAGCGGTGGAAGTGGTCGACTCGGCGGGGAGGGCGCGTCGGTTGAACTGCGATTTACTCGCCAGTTCCGGCGGCTGGAATCCTGCGATTCACCTCGCCTCGCAGAGCCGGTTGGTGCGCGTCATGTGGAGCGATGTGGTGCAGAGCTTTGTGGCGGTTTCCACATCGCGCCACTTGCAGCTTGCGGGTGCCGCCAATGGGGTGTTCGCCCTGTCCCGGTGCCTCGAAGACGGTGGGCGTGCGGGCGCTGCGGCTGTCACGGCATGGGGTGCCAGCAACGCCCCGATCGTGCTGCCGACGGCTCACGATGAACCGTGCAGTGTCGGGGCACCTTTGTGGACGGTTGCACAGGGGCGGCGTCGCGACAAGGTGTTCGTCGATTTTTCGGGCGACGTGACCACCGCCGACTTGGGGCTGGCGATCCGCGAGGGCTTCGATTCGATAGAGCTGATCAAACGCTACACCACCGCCGGCATGGGCGTCGACCAGGGCAAGAGTGGCAATCTGAATGTGATTGGCGTGGTGGGGGCGATGACCGGCGTCGCACCAGCGGCCGTCGGCACGACAACCTTCCGGCCGCCGTTTGTACCAGTGGAGTTCGGTGCCATCGCGGGTGCGCGCTCGGGGGCGCAAATGTTTCCTTGGCGCCACACACCGCTGACCGATTGGCACCTGGCACATGGCGCAGTGATGGTGGACGCCGGCATGCGCTGGCAGCGGCCTGGTTATTACCCAGAGCCTGGCGAGTCCTGGAAGGAGGCTGCCGAGCGTGCGGCCCTGGCCGTGCGCAATGCCGTTGGGGTCTATGACGGAACCCCATTGGGCAAGTTCATGCTCAAGGGCCCGGGCGTACCGGCGCTGCTCGATCTGCTGTGCGTGAATGACTTTGCCAGTCTGCAGCCTGGCCGTGGCCGCTATGGCGTCATGCTCAGTGACGACGGCCTGCTGCTGGACGATGGGGTCACGTTCCGTCTCGACGAATCGCACTGGCTGCTGCACTCGTCCACCGGCGCCGCAGAGCGGGTACACCAACATATCGAGACCCTGCTCAACGTGCACCGTCCTGACCTGGCGGTGTCGGCGATTCCGGTGACGTCGGCTTGGGCCAATGCCACCTTGTGCGGTCCAAAGGCGCGTGCGCTGCTGCAGGCGCTAGAGCCAGACTTTGACGTATCCATTGCGGCGCTGCCATTCATGGCAATGCGCGAAGGACATCTTGGCAAGTTGCCTGTGCACATCATGCGGGTCAGTTGGACGGGTGAGCTGAGTTTCGAGATCAACACCGCGCCACGCCACGCTCTGGCCATGTGGGAGCGCATCATGGCGGTCGGCGCGCCGTTTGGCATCACGCCGGTCGGGTCTGAAACCAGCCATATCCTGCGGGTTGAAGCAGGCTACATCTCTACCGGCCATGAGGTCGATGGGACTTCCGATGTGATTGACCTGGGTTTGGGCGCCATGGTGTCGAAGACAAAGGCAGACTTCATTGGCAGGCGCTCTATGTTTTTGCGCCGCAAGGTAGAGCCCAGGCGCCCCGAACTCGTCGGATTGATGCCGGTGGACCCCTCCGCTGTGGTGCCCGATGGTGCCCCGATCACACCTGGGGGTGATCGAGTTGACCAAGAGGGCTTCGTCAGCGCGAGTGTGCACAGCGTGGTTTTGCAACGCAGCATAGCGCTGGGCCTGCTGTGCAATGGGCGTGCGCGCATGGGCGAGACAATTCATGCGCGGGTCTACGGGCAGGTCATCCCCATGGTTGTGGTGAAGCCTGTTTTTTACGATGCTGATCGCCGGCGGGTGAAGTCATGACAACAGGGCGCTACCCAGTTTCGATTCAGCGGTCGCAAGCCCGAGCCCGTTTTGAGGCGTCAGGTCAGCCCGACGCGTTGCTGGCTGCTCTTCGCGCAGCCGGCCTGAGCTTGCCAAGCCGACCCAACAGCGCAGCGCAAAGTGACGGGACTGCGCGCTGGACTTACTGGCTGGGTCCGCGCCGCTTTGTCGTTACCACCTCGATCGACGAAGAGGCGCAGCTAGGACGCGTGTTGAGCGATGCCTTTGCAGCATTTGCGGCAGCGGACGTCTGCTGCACCACGGACATGGTGCTCAGCTTCGATCTTCTGGGAGGCGGAGCCTGTGCCTTACTCTCCCAGGGCACGGCGCTGGACATATCAAACGCCGCATTTTCTGCCGGTAGCGTCACGATGACAGACTTGTGGGGTATCGCCGCGATGATTGAACGGCCGCTGGACTTGCCTGAGTGCCGGCGGGTCACCGTCGACCGGTCACTGGGCGGCTTTGTGGAGGGCTGGCTATGGGCGGCAAATGGCTTGTCGTCCGCGCACATGCCCGGCGTCATGCGAACGGCACTTGACGCGCAAAACTTGGCCAAACCTAGGTCTGCGCCATGAGCACGGGTCCCTTCTTTGCGCAGACACTGGTGCCGCTTGCTGAGCTGCGGCCACTGATGGCCCGCTCCAACAAGCCTGCTGTACGCCAAATCGTCGGATTGGTTTTGGCGCTCATCACCGCGGGGATGCTGGTTTGGGCCGCCAGGGACAGCTGGCTGGTGTGGCCAGCTATGTTCACGATGGGGTTGGTCTGGGTCCACTTATTCGCCGCCCAGCACGAGTGTGCGCACCGCACGGCTTTTAGATCTATGCGTGCGAATAATTGGCTTGCTTGGGTTTGTGGCGCGCTCATCTTGGTGCCAGCGCTGCACTTTAGATACGAGCATACCGCGCACCACACCCACACCAACCTGAATGGCCGGGACTCCGAACTGATACCGATGCCAGCGACCTTTCCCGCTTACTTTTGGTACCTGTCAGGCCTGCCCTATTGGGCGAGTAACGGCCTGGGCCTATTACGCCGGTCGATCGGCAAGCTCACTGGTGAGGAAATTGGTTTTATTCCCACCGCATGGCGCCGTAGAGTGATTTGGGAGTCTCGCGTGCTCTTGGTCTTGTATGCGGCTGCTGGCGTGGCCATCGCGACCGGTGCGCACGCGCTGCTGTTTTATTGGGTGATCCCGCTTTTGCTGGGTCAGCCAGTGATGCGATTTATCCGCATGACCGAGCACGTAGGTTGTGCGCATGAGCGTGATCCTGCCCGCAACACCCGAAGCACCCGTGTCGCTTGGCCTTGGCAATTTTTAGCCTGGAATATGAATTTTCATGGTGAGCACCATCTGTCGCCACTGGTACCGTTTCACGCGCTGCCGGCCCTGAACCGTTTGCTCCAAGGCCAGATTCCGGTGCGCAAGGGCTACATGGGTGGACACCGGGAGATCTGGGACCGTTTGCGCGGCGGCAGGGGGCCCGTGTGCTGACGGTCCCAGCTTTGGAGGCCAAGGGTAACTACTGATTGCGGCCAGATGCGTCTAGAGCGAAATTCATAGGCTGGCACCAAATTGGAGCTTGAATCCTTATTGGTGCCTTCAGGTGGGTCGCGCTGGGCAAAGATGAGTCATATCATGAAGTCTTGGCTGCTTGGCGAGCCCAATTAGTTGGTGTGACCCTTGCTTGTGTTTTATCAAGCCCGGGCAGCCGGTGTTAATTTAACGGAGTTGATCATGAAGATTTTGAGTAAATGGTTGGGTGTTTTGGCCTTGGCAGCGGCAGCTGTTGGGTTCTCGCAGCCTGTTTTGGCGCAAGACAGTGCAGTGGATACGATTAAAAAACGCGGCAAGCTGCAGGTTGGATTTGCCACGTTTGTTCCATGGGCAATGCGCGACAAACAGGGTAAATGGGTGGGCTTTGAGATCGACGTTGCGACCAAATTTGCCAAAGACATGGGTGTTGAGCTTGATCTCATCCCAACCGCCTGGGATGCCATCATTCCGTCGCTAATTGCCGGCAAATTTGATGTCATCATCGGCGGCATGACAGTAACGCCGGCGCGCAAAGAGCAGATCGACTTTACCGAACCCTACTCAAATTCAGGCCTCGGGGTGGCGGCAAACAAGCAACTGGCTAGCAACCTGAAGTGGCCTGAAGGTTACAACGACACAAAGGTTAGTTTTGCATGTCGCCGGGGGTCAACACCCTGCCAGTACATTGAGAAAACATTCCCTAAGGCGACCCTGCGGCAATTTGATGACCAGGGTGTGGGTTACCAAGAGGTTATCAATGGCAATGCCCATGCATTCATTGGCAGCGAGCCGCTGCCGAGTTTCAAGGTCTTGCAAAACGCAGACAAGCTTTTCAAGCCCAATAGCGAAGTGTTCGAGGGCGGCTTTGAGGGCATGGGATTGAAGAAGGGTGGAACGGCCACCGTCAAATATTTCAATGACTGGATTGCTAAAAATCAGCCTTGGCTGAAAGAGCGCCACACCTACTGGTTCAAAACCCAGGATTGGGTCTCTTTGGTCCCGTCCTCCTGAGCCTTGGTGGTGCGCCCGTAACGCGAAAAATCGCCATGGCGTCCAAGCCTTCGGGTCTGACGGTTGACATTGACCTCGAGGCCCGCGGCAAGCGTGTCGGCCACATACGCCTGCCCCATTCCACGCATGAAAGTGCCTACGGATGGCTGGCAATACCGGTGGCCGTGATTCGCGGTGGGGAGGGCCCCGACGTCTTGCTCACCGCGGGTAACCATGGCGACGAGTACGAGGGGCAGATTGCGCTACTCAAACTGATGCGCGCATTGGAGCCGGGTGCGCTGCGCGGACGTCTGATCATCGTGCCCCAGCTCAATCTGCCTGCGGCGGCGGCTGGAAGGCGCACCTCTCCCTTGGACGACGGCAATCTCAACCGCTCGTTCCCGGGCGACCCAGAGGGCGGTCCGACTGCGCAAATTGCACACTTCGTCGATTCCGTGTTGCTGGCCATGACGCAGGTCAGCGTCGATTTGCACAGCGGTGGTTCCTCGCTTGTCTATTTGCCCTGCGCCTTTGCGGGGGTGCCTGACGGTGCGGCCGCCCAGGCGCGTCAGCGCGCTGCCTTGGCGGCCTTTGGCGCGCCGATCACGCTGATGGTTGAAAAGCCAGGCTCGCTGCGCACCCTCTCTGCTGCGGCCAGAGCGCGTGGGCATTTGCATTTCGCGACAGAACTCGGCGGCGGCGCGACCACCACCCCGCAAACTCAGACGATCGCAGATCAAGGCCTACACCGTTTGTTATCCCACCTTGGTGTGATCGAGGAGAAAGCAGTTGCGCCTGCGCCATCCAGGTGGATGCGTGTCGAAGGGCCGGAGCATTACCTCTATGCGCCGGTTCGTGGCTTGTTTGAGCCCGCTTTTTCGCTGGGCGACTTGGTTTGTGCGAATGACTTCGCTGGTCGTATCCATTTTCCGGAGGAGCCAGAGCGTTTGCCACGGGACGTGTATTTTTCGGGCACTGGCCTGGTGGTGTGTCGGCGCGTGCCGACCTTGGTGGCGCCCGGGGACTGCTTGGCCCATCTGGCCTCGGATACCGATTGACAAAAGTTCAAGGTGCCACGCAGTGACTGGGGCCGCCGTGCGGCTTGACTGCTGGGCATGAACCACCCCGTCCTGTCGGCACTGCTGCCGGTCGTGCTGTTGATCGCTGCGGGTGTGCTGGCCGGCCGGGCCGGCTGGGTCGGGGCCCAGGGCAGCAAAGAGCTCTCTGATCTGGTCTTGATGGTGTTGATGCCTGCGCTGATGTTTCGAACTATGAGCCGGGTGCAGGCCGGGGCATTCGATTTGCGGCCGGTGGCGATCTACTTGCTTGCCGCACTCCTTCTGTTTGCTCTGATGCTGGCTTGGCAAGGTCTGAACCGGCGTGGCATTCTGCTGGCCCTGACGGCCATTTTCAGCAACACAGTGGCGGTTGGCATCAGCTTGGTGGGGCTGGCTTATGGTCAGGATGGCCTGGTGATTTTGTTTGCGCTGATCTCGATTCATGCCCTGGTGCTGCTGACACTTGCCACGCTGCTGCTCGAACTCGCATCGGCGCGCGAGGGGGTTCTGGCCACGGCGGGCCCTCGCCAAGCGCTGCGCACCGCCTTGCTTGCGGTGAGAAATGGCATCTTCCATCCGGTGCCTCTGCCCATCATCGGAGGCCTGTTGTTTGCGCAGACCGGTTGGCCAATGCCCGAGGTGCTGGACCGGCTGCTGCAACTGCTGAGTGGCGCCTTCGGACCGCTGGCGCTGTTGTTGGTGGGCCTGTCCTTGGCTCACGTGCCAGTTTTGGCCCAGCTCAAAGTAGCACTGGCCTTAAGCCTGCTCAAGAACCTGGCTTTTCCGGCACTGACGGGCGCACTGTGTTGGGCCATGGGTCTTAGTGGCCTGCCGCTGATCGTGATGGTGGTCGCTGCCAGCCTGCCGGTGGGCGCCAATGTGTTTCTTTTGTCGCAGCGCTACGGCGTGTCGCAGGACCTGGTCGCCACCAGCATGGCACTGTCCACCTTGCTGGCACCGATGACAATCTCCTTGGTGATGGCGTTGGCCAGCGGCCTGATTTAGCGTTTATTGCCGCGCTGGCGGTTCAGGGTGCCAGGCGCTCGCGCACCCAGCCCGGGTCTGGGCCAGTGGCAGCCAGTCGATAGCGCAGCCGGTCGTGCAGCCGGCTCTTGCGGCCCTGCCAGAACTGCCAGTTGTCCGGTTTGAGCCGATAGCCGCCCCAGTGCGGCGGGCGGGGCGGCTGCAGCAGAAACTGCGCGCCATAACGGGCGGCATTGGCCACCAGCACACCGCGGCCGGAAATCACCTCGCTTTGCGGCGAGGCCCAGGCGCCGATGCGCGAGTCGAGCGGGCGGCTGTGGAAGTAGGCGTCGCTCTCGGCGGCGCTGACCTTCTCTACCACGCCCTCGATGCGCACCACGCGCTCCAACTCCACCCAGTGGAACTGCAGCGCGCCATAGGGGTTGCCGGCCAACTCCTGCCCCTTGCGCGAGTCGTAGTTGGTGTACCAGTCGATGCCGCTGGCGCTGTAGCCCTTGATCAGCACCACACGTGTGCTCGGACGCAGATCGCTGCCTACGGTGGCCAGCGTCATTGCATTGGGCTCGGGAATCTGGGACGAGATGGCCTCTTGCAGCCACTGCTCAAACTGTTGCAAGGGGTCGGCATGGGAGGCGTCTTCGCTGAGCTCAGCGCGTTCGTAGCTTTTGCGAAGGTCGGCGATTGAGTTCATCGACTCAGTATAGACAAGGCCCCTGGGTCGCAGCTCGACCGGGCCTATTTCTGGCATGCTCGGGACATGTCTGCGTCAAGTTCGAATCTGTTGCCCACGGTGCTCTTGCTCGCGTCTGGCCGTGGCGAGCGCTTTCGGGCATCCGGAGGGCGGGTCCACAAGCTGCAGGCCATGCTTGGGAGCCAGACGGTGCTGGAGCACAGCCTGGCCGCCGTGCGCGCCAGTGGCCTGCCCTGGCATCTAGAGCAGGCCGAGCACCCTGGCATGGGTGACTCGATTGCGGCTGCGGTGCGAGCCACGTCTGGGGCCCACGGCTGGTTGATCTTGCCCGCCGACCTGCCGTTGATTCAAAGCAGCACCTTGCAGCGCGTGGCGCAAGCCCTGCAGCAACTGGCGGGGCAGTCGGTCGCCGTGGTCATGCCGGTGTTGCAAAAAATCGGTGGCTCGCGCGCTCACCCGGTCGGCTTTGCTGCTACTTGCGCCAGCAGCCTGATGGCGCTGTCGGGAGACCAGGGCGCTGCCAGGCTGATCAAGTCTTTGGGTGCGCTTGAACTGGTAGTTGACGACATTGGCTCGGTGCGCGACATCGACACCGTGCAAGACCTGGCCTGGGCAGCAGACTGGCTTGCCCGGCGGCCCAATTTAGAAACGTCCAGTCTGTCTGGTCCCAGCTGCTAGGCCACCAGCGCTTGGGCAGAGAGTTGCACGCAGCTGATGGCGGCTGCCGAACTCAAACCCTGTTCGCGCCGCAGTCGCATCCAAGACTGTGGGCTGAGCAACATCAGCAGGGCTTCAAAGCGGGCTTTGTCAGCCACCAGAGGTTTGGGCAGAAGCCGTTTGAGTATGGTGCGCTCAAGTGCTACATGGCGCTTTAAGTTGGTGTCAATTTGGGTGGACTCGTGGCGATGAACCTGTGCGCTGACCAAAAAAGGCGTGATGGTGTCATACAGGCTACAGCGGGCTTTGATGTTTTCGCTGAGACGATCACGCCAGTGGCCGGCCTTTAATTCCAAGTTAAGAATGGACGCCACCGTGCTCTGGACTTCCAGATCGACCTCGCGGTACAAGGTTTCCATGTCATCAAAATGCCGAAACACTGTTCTGAGGCCAACATTGGCGCGCAGGGACACGTCTTGCGCGGTGGGCGCAACCTGCCCCTCGCGCATCAGCGCCGTCAGTGCGGCAACAATGCGTTGGCGGGTCAGGATGGTGCGCTTGCGACGACCATCGGTGGTCAAGGATTCATCAGTAGCGGGGATGCTTGAATGATCGAAAAACATAGGGAAGCGCCTGGTTGGCAATCAATCTGCTGTTGATTTTCATTTGAAGCTCCCTAGAGCTGCCAAAGATTCTAGACCAGCGTGGCGGTGTTGGATGCCGACTGCCTGGTGCCGACCTTTGTGCCGACCTTGGCGCCCACCTTGGCGCTGCCCCTGCCAAAACCAGGTGGACCGTGGCCTTAGCCTGGAAGTTTTACCGGGCTGGTTTGGGTAATATAGGTGCACCTTGTTTAGCGCTAGAAGTGAGTATTTCAAGGCGTGCTCGCAGCGGCCTCTGCGCTCAGGCATGCGAATCAACACCTTCATTACCAAAACTCTTATGAACTTGACATCCTTGCTGCTGGCCGCGCTATTGGCCTCTGGCAGCGGCAGCCTGTGGGCTGCCGGGCGGCCCAATCTCGTGGTGCTGGTGGCCGATGATTGGGGATTCACCGACCTGGGAGCCTTTGGCGGTGAAATCGACACGCCGCATCTCAATGCGCTGTCGCTGCGTGGCACTCGCTTTGCCAATTTCCATGCAGCAGCTTCCTGCTCCCCGACCCGTGCCATGTTGTTGACTGGGGTCGACAGCCACCGCAGCGGGGTCGGTAATCTGCGCGAGGCCATGCCGCGTGAGCATCTGGGCAAGCCCGGCTACCTGGCATCGCTGTCGCAAAACGTGGTCACCGTGGCCACACTGCTCAAAGACGGCGGTTACCGAACCTACATCACAGGCAAATGGAATGTCGGCTCGGAGCCCCACAACCTGCCCAACCGCCGCGGTTTTGACCGCTCCATCGTGCAGGGCGATACCGGCTCAGACAACTGGAACCCGCGGCAGCGCTACCTGCCGCATTCAGCCAAGGTGGATTGGTTTGAAGACGGCAAAGAGGCTGTCATGCCCGTTGAGTACTACTCGTCAACCTATTTTGTGGATCGCATGATCGACTACCTCAAGGCCGACCGGGCCGACAGCAAGCCATTTTTTGCCTACCTGGGCTTTCAGGCCAACCATGTGCCCATCCAGGCCCCTCAAGCGCTGATTGACAAGTACCGTGGCAAGTACCAACAGGGCTGGGACGTGTTGCGTGAACAGCGGCGCAAAAGTGCGGCTGCCTTGGGAATCATCCCGGCTGATGCGGCCATGGTGCGCATGGGCACCACGGGCAACTGGGCGGCACTGAGCGACAAAGACAAGCGCTACCAACAGCGGCAAATGGAAATTTATGCCGCCATGGCCGAGGCCATGGATCTGGAGGTGGGGCGACTGGTTGCCCACCTGAAATCCGCCGGCGCCTATGACAACACGGTGTTCGTATTTTTGTCTGACAACGGCGCCGAGGCGTCGGACTACCGGGACGCACGGCCCTGGCTGATCACCCAGTACAGCCAGGACATCGATCGCCTCGGGGGAAAGGGGGGCTACGGCATCCCCGGGCCCGGTTGGGCCAGCGCCTCGGTATCACCGTTGGCGGGCTACAAGTTTTATGCAGGGGAGGGTGGCATACGGGTGCCGATGTTTATCGCTGGCTTGCCGGGCGCCCCTGCCAACGCCCTGACCCATGCCCTGACCCATGTCACCGACATTGCGCCCACCCTGCTGGATTTGGCGGGTTTGGCGCGCCCAGGTGGGTCATACCGCGAGCAGGGGATTGAGCCCATGGCAGGCAAAAGTTTGTTGCCGCTGCTCAAGGGCGAGGCGACCACCGTGCGCAGGCCGGACGAGCCCCTGGGCTACGAACTCTCGGGCAATGTGGCCCTGTTTCTCGGCGACCTGAAACTGACCAAAGACGCCCCGCCCGTGAGCAATGGTCAGTGGCGGCTCTACGACATCCGCAAAGACCCTGGCGAAACCCGTGACCTGCAGAGCGAACTCCCCAAGCAGTTTGCTCGGATGCAGCAAGACTATGCGGCCTACGAGAAAAGTCACGGGGTTTTGTCCATGCCTGATGGCTACACTCCGGAACGAGCGGTGTTGATCAACGGCATTTACAACTACTGGTTACCCACCTACGGGCCAAGCGGCCTGACCCTGAGCCTGCTGCTTGTCAGCGGGACTTGGCTATGGAGAAGGCGCCGCCGGGCCAAGCGCGCATGAATTCGGGCGGCTACTTCGCCTCGCCCTGGCCGGGCGAAGACGGCGGCCCGCAACGTTTGCAAACTGCGGCCACTGGCCAGGGGCTAACCCAGGCCCTGGCCTTGCAAACCGGTGAGAGATTGGCTTGCACCACACGCCGCACGCTGCTCTCGACCATGACTGTTTTGGGCGCGCCCGGCCAGGTCTACCTGCTGACCCACTCGGCGCTGCGGGCCAAGCTGGGTTTGCCAACCACCGCTTGCGTGGAAAAAATTGATCCCATCAACCTGCAAACACGGACCCAATCGCCCCGGCTGCGTGGCGGGCCGATGTGGCCGGGTGGCATGGCGCTGCACCGTCAGGGCGACCTGTTCGTGGTGTATGGGCGCTACCTGCACCGGCTCAGCCCCGACTGCGAGCTCTTGGCAAGCCTGCAACTGCCGCTCAATGCGCCCTACAACTCTTTTGTAATTTTGGACAACGGGCTGATCGTCACTAAAAACCTGTCAGACCGGGTGCCGGCTCGCCTGAGCGTGGTCGACCCTCTCAGCACCCAGCGCGCCTGTGCCGACCTCGACTGTCCGGAGCCCTCGGTTGCCCGCCTCAGCGCCATTGGCAACACGGTGTATGTGGTGGGTGTGCGTTCGGTTTTTCGCTACCACTGGTCCGAGCCCTTGGCCAGGCTGGTCATGGACAGCAGCTGGCGTTTTGACTACATCGGCGCCAGCGCTCAAAGCTACGGCTGGGATCTGGTACTTGACGGGACAAACGCCTGGTTCATGGACAACGGCCGACACCGCTACCTGTTTCGCATGGTGCGCGCGGGCGTCAGCCCAAGCGCGAACCGCTTGATTCGGGTGTCGCTCACTGACGCTGCAGACCACCAGATGTTGCCGGTCTGCGGGCTGCCAGGCGGCAGCATCACCAACCCACCGCTGATCGACTTGCAGCGTCAGATCGTGGTGGCTTACGACTCTGCCAACTGCCAAATGCAGGCCTGGCGCTTTGAACCAGAGAGCCGGGCGATGCTGCCGATCTGGCGCAAGCAGGGCCTGGGCTGTGCCAGCCATATGCTGCTGTATCCGAGCACGGGTGAGCTGGTCACCAACGATTACCGCCGCCTGGGCGAAGAGGTGCTGGTGCTGGACATCGAAACCGGCTCCGAGCGTGGCCGGGTGCGTGTGGGTGGGCTCAACCAAGGGGTGGTGTTCCCCAGTGTGGGCTGGGGTCGCGACCTGTACTGGTGCTCGATGAGCCGGATGGCGCGGGTGTTTGTGCAATGAATGCCCCCGCGGCCCACGGGCCCAAGCGCACGCTTCAATTGCCGTAGTAGACGTAGTCGTCCTCAGCGGCTTGGGCCTGTTTGAGTGTTTTATCAATCGGGATAGGCGCGTCGGCCATCGAGGGCCATAGGGGCTTGATTTGGGCGCTGTTCCAAACCTTGATTTTTTCCCGCAAAGCGTCCACTCGCTGCGGTTCTTGGGTGGCCAGATTGTTTTTCTCGAGCGGGTCGGCTGCCAGGTTGTAAAGCCAATCTTTTTTCGGGTTGGCCGAGACTTGCAGCTTCCAGTCGCCCTCGCGCACGGCCAGGTAGTCGCCGGTGCGCCAAAACAATGCGTCATGGGGCCGGCCCGTGGCCGTTTTGTCAACGAAGGGTAGCAAATTGACGCTGTCGATGATGCGGTCGCTGGGCAACTTGGCGCCCGCTGCAGCGGCGGCAGTTGCAAAAATATCGTTGTGGCTGACTGGGTCCTTGAGCACGCTGCCCTTGGGCAAACGGGCCGGCCAGCGCATGAAAAATGGCACATGGATGCCGCCTTCAAAAAAAGTTGCTTTCCAGCCCCGGTACGGGCTGTTCAAGCCCTCAATGCCAACATAGTGGGCACCGCCGTTGTCACTGGTGAAGATGACCAAGGTGTCGTCCTCAAGCCCCTGGTCTTTGAGGGATTGCAGCAGCCGGCCAATGTTGCGGTCCAGTGAGCGAACCATGGCGGCGTAAACCCGGGTGGTGTGGTCCTGGATGTGGGGCAATGCGTCGTAGTCGTCTTTGGTGGCCTGAAGCGGCGTGTGCGGCGCGTTGTAGCCCAGGTATAAAAAGAAGGCCTGATTCTTGTTGGCTGTAACCGCTTTGATGGCCTCATCGGTCAGGTAATCGGTGGCGTATGCCTTGGGCTTGAAGACCTCGCTGTTGTTAAAGCGCACGCCCCAAGAGTGCGCGGCATACAAAAACCGGTCAATCGGGTCAAACGACTGCTTGGCATTCACCACCTTGGGGTCATTCTCGGGCAGGTACATCGAGGCCGCATGCTGGAACGACAGCGCCTCGTCAAAGCCGTGCGCATTGGGTCGAAATTTCGGGTGCTCGCCCAAATGCCATTTGCCAATCTGCAGGGTGCGGTATCCGTCCTGCTTGAGCAGCCGGCCCAAGGTGATCTCGTTGGTCGGCAGGCCCATCTCTTCGTAGTCAATCAGATCGGCCTCCCGCTCGACACGGTAGATCGGATGGCGCAAATTACCCGCGACTCGGTGATTGCCGATCATTTTCATGAACTGCACTGGCGTGGGCGTGAACTCATAACCAAACCGTGTCGGGTAGCGTCCGGTCATCAGGGCGGCCCGGCTGGGTGCGCAGGTGGCATTGCCAGCGTAGCCCGTCTGAAAGTTCACCCCATCCAGGGCAATGCTGTTGATATGGGGGGTAGGTACACTGCCGTTGGCAATGCCGCCACCCTGCAGGGTGATGTCGTTGAAACCCAGGTCGTCGGCGACGATCAAGATGATGTTGGGTTTTTTGCGGCGCTCAAGGCCTGCAACAGGGCCTGGGCCGGGCTGCCAGTTCACCTCTTGATTCGGCGCTGCTTCGGTGCGGACCACATGTTTGACATACAGCAGCAGGATCTCGGTTTTGTGAGCGGCCGCATACCAGAGCAGGGCACCGATCAGGCTTGCGACGAAGGCAACATAACTTAGTTTTTTTCTCATGCTGTCTGTAACTTGAAGCTGGTTAAGAAACTGGTGGGCTCAGGGCTGCAATCAGATCTTCCTCGAGCATCCACAAGCGGTCCTGGCCCCACACGGGCGGCATGTTGTCTACTCGGAATGAGGGCACGCCCCACAACCCGCGCGCCAGCATGTCCTGCAGGTGTGCGCTTGCTTGGTCGCGCCAAGCGGGGTCAGCCAAAGCAGCATTAATCTGCATTGGCTTCAGACCGGCACGCTCAGCGATAGCCAGTAAACCGGCTTCGCTGGCCGCATCCAGGCCGTCCGCAAATACCCCTTGCAAAAAAGATTCAAGCAAGGCTGGACCCCGGCCCAGCGGGATTGCCAGATGCAGCAGGGCCAGCCCGCGCTCGGTTGCCTGGTGAAGCGGGTCCACGATCCGTCCGAAGGGCAGGCCCAGACGCTCAGCCTCGCGTTTGGTGTCGCGCAGGATATAGAGGCGCTTGGGCCAGTTAACGGGCAGACCCCGCATCATCATGGGCAAAACAAAACACAAGCGCAACTGAGCGCCGTAGTGCTCGGCGAGTCGGTGCAACTGGGCCGCCGCCAAGTAGGTGTAGGGGCTGCGCAGAGAGCAGTAAAAATAGACCACGGGGCGCGCTGGGCTGGTGTGCTCAATCGACTTAAACACTGTGACCCGCGCCGGCACCAAGGGCAACAGGCCCGTGCCGACCCAGGCTAAACCGGCTTGGCCCAGGCGTCTCTCCAAGTGATGCAGGCGGTCCAGGCCCCAGTACCACTCGCCCTCAAAATAGAAGGTGGCGCCAAGGTAGTGCCCCCTTTGATGCCGCAAGGCGGCGCCGCTTTCAAGCATTTGGTGTGCCAGCAGGCCTGCTTCCCCTGGGTTTTGGCCTTTGCCGGCCCCGCTGAGGTCTGTGCCACGCCAAAGGGCGTCACTGATCGCAGCCAATTTAGGCGCCCACCGCGGCTGCTCCAGCACCTGAGCGAGCGCCGATTGGGCCGCTTCGATCTCGGTATGCGTGGGCTGGCGCAAAAAATCAGGCGGGTTCAGCCCCAGGCTGCGGGCCAGGCGCTTGGCATCCATAGCCGACCAATTCTGCAGTTTCTGGGGCTCGGGGGCGGCCGCGGAATCGGGGGGCGGCACGAGGTGTGGCACCAGGCGCACGCGGTATTTCGCCTCGAAGGCCTCCAGGTGCAAGGCAGTGAGGTGGCTGTAAGGATCGTCGACCTGGTGAAAATAATGCACCGTCGCCGGCTGCCGGCTCAGCCGCCGCAGCAGCGCGTGGCGCTGGCGGCTCAGCTGGCGCAGGGCCGGGCTGGTCAGGGCTTGGCTGCTCGTTGTTTTAATGGCGGAGCTCAGGGACATCTTGTGGTGCCGGGCCGAGTGGCTGCGGCGTAGCGCTGTTGTGACACAACTAAACCGGCAGGCATTCGCTTGCTCAGGTGGGCAGTGGCAGCAGCGAGCCCAGGTGCACCAAGGCGGCCAGCAGCATCAGCAACAAGCCGACTGCGCTGCGCGGGCGCAAGCCCATCTCGCCGACGGGCTGGGTGGGGAAGGAAAAGGTTTGTTCCACTGCTGCCATCTTGAAGGGATGGGCGTTGGTGAAGCGCGGGTCAATCGCCAGGCGCATCATGTCGCGCCGGCTGCGGTAACGCATCATGCCGGCAATTGACCAGCCTGGGTCGGTGGGCGTGTTCCAGGCGTCAATATAGCCGGCTACTTTGCGCGCGGCGATGATCGGGTGCCCCCCGTTCATCAGCAGCACGGGGACGAACTGCCTGAAATACTCGCGCAGCAACGCACTGGGCTCGGTCATGACGCCGGTCAGCGGGTGCGGCATCGCCTGGGGGTGCAGGCGAACCAGGTTGCACATCACAAATTCACGCCCGTCGTCCTGCTTCAGAAAGTCTCGCAGAACCGACATATCGGTGTGCCCGGCGCCCACAGTTTGGCCGGCGGCCTGCATGAACTGCTCGATTTCCTGGGTGCTCAGCGGGCCGCGCCAGCCGTCGTACCAGAGCCTGAAAGCCAGATAAAGCGCCAAGGCCAGCGGCCACACCCAGACGGCGCCTGAGCTCAGCATGCCCTTGCCCCCGCTTGAGGGCGGCCGGGTTTGACTTGAGCTTTGTCGGCCTGATGTTGCATTGACCCAGCCGTTTTGGTGGGTTTGAGTGGCATATCCAGTGGCATATTGAGTGTCATTATTTAGCTTCATTGCACCAAGCTGCAAACTCGGCCGGCGATCTAAATCCACAGATTCGTAACCAAATCGTAACCTCAAACCCGATGGATCAATCAAAACCGCGTACGATCGGCGATGTAATTAAGTTACCAAAAAACATGAAACTTCATCCTGCACTAGCCGCTGTTACATCCCGCATTCAAGGCCGAAGCCGCGAGACTCGCAGCGTTTATTTACAGTTTGTGGCGAGGGCTGGGCAGCGCAAACCCGGCACCGACAGGCTGGGCTGCGCGAATGTGGCGCATGCGTTTGCTGCCTTGCCAGCCAAGGACAAATTTCGCGTGGTCGTCGAGCGTGCGCCCAACCTGGGCATTGTTAGCGCCTACAACGACATGTTGTCCGCCCATGCACCGTTGCAGCATTACCCCGACATCATCAAGGCTGAGGCGCGTCGCCTGGGTGCAACAGCCCAGGTGGCGGGCGGCGTGCCGGCGATGTGTGACGGCGTGACTCAGGGCACCGCAGGCATGGAGCTCAGTCTCTTTAGCCGCGATGTGATTGCCATGGCCACAGCCGTGGCCTTGAGCCACGACGTGTTTGATGGTGTACTGATGCTCGGCGTGTGCGACAAGATTGTGCCGGGCTTGTTGATTGGCGCCCTGCATTTTGGCCACCTGCCCACCGTGTTTGTGCCGGCCGGGCCCATGACCTCAGGCCTGTCTAACAACGCCAAGGCCCGGGTGCGCGAACAGGCGGCGCAGGGCCTGGTTGGCCGTGCCGAGCTGCTGCAAGCCGAGTCAGCCGCCTACCACGGCCCGGGCACCTGCACCTTTTACGGCACGGCCAACAGC
>SXGQ01364535.1_pt1 | contig 30028 bp, 29 predicted proteins | sample 3178371 | NCBI WGS metagenome assembly SXGQ01 (sample SAMN11356859, study PRJNA531348) | freshwater metagenome | isolation source: freshwater sample F1-20 | place: China: Fuxian Lake, Yuxi | collected 2017-12-25
GCTTTGGCCGGAAGATTGATAGAAAAAAAGAGGTTTGAAAAAGCCGCCGATGGTTTCGAGCTTGCCATGCTTAGATGCATGACACCTTTTGTTTCATTCACACAAAGTCAAGCTTATTTGAATGTGCCCTCGTTGATTGCCAGATTGCGTTGCAGGTCCGCAATTGAAAACTCTGATTTTGATAAAGCTGGATTATTCGCATCAATGGCAAATGACCTTCAACCAGGGGAGGTCGAGTTGCCCATACTTGTTTATCAACCTTTGGTTGCGAAAGGTCAGAAAAAACTTGCTGATAATTTGTTTGAAACTGCAAAAAAAACAATTCAAAAGGTGGTTGATGATTATCCCAATTGCGCTTGGGCTCATAATTCTGCCGCTTGGCTTTCCGCCTGTTGCAAGACTGATTTAAACTGGGGACTCAGACATGCGGAGGCCGCAGTTAAACTAGATGGGAAAAGTGCCGCCCATTTGGATACCCTTGCAGAAGTTTTATTCCAATTGAATCGCCAAAAAGAGGCTGTTGAGGCTCAAACCAAGGCTGTAGCATTGGAACCCACAAAGCTTTATTACAAAAAACAGTTGAAGCGAATCCAGAATGGGGACAACAGTGCTGATAGACCCGAGGAAAATGACGAATAATATAGCTTGAATGAATTTTTATGAAAACCATCTCCTCAAATGTTTTTTCTTTTGTTATTTCATCACTTGCTAAGTTCAATGAGTTTTGTAACACGCTTGGAGAGTTGGTCGAGCCACCTTTGACAATAGCTTTAAATGGACAGTTGGGTAGTGGTAAGACTACTTTTGTTCGCGCATTATGCAAGGGGCTTGGGTGTTCATCCCTAGAGTTCGTAACCAGTCCGACATTTGTTCTCATGCAGGAATATCAGGCGCGTTGTCCAGTTTATCATTTTGATGTTTATCGATTGACAAACGAGTCGCAATTCCTTGATTTTGATGCTGGGTCGATTTTTAGCGGGCAGAATGTGGTTCTTGTTGAGTGGGCTGAAAAAATAATTAATTGCCTTCCGGCCAAAAGATTAAATATTTTTTTGGAAGTTTTAGGCCCCGAAGAACGCAAGATAGAGATTCATTTTCTTGGAGGCACGGATTATCCTAGGATTAGGGATTATCTGCTTTCTTTATCCACTCCTCGCTAGGTTCTAAGGCCTTTTATTGACAAAATTCCCAGTTTAAAGATAAGATGCGAATCCTGCCTGATGATTTTATCGTTGGGTATTCGAAAAGGAGTTCGCTAAGCAATGCATTTTTTAGATGCTGAAATTTTTTCTGAAGTTTTAAAACTTTCTATGCCCTCCCTTGTAGTTTTGTTTTGTTGCGGTTTTTTTTTATGGAGTGCAGGTTATCTAACCCATAAATTCTGGGTTGTTTTCCTAGCCACTGCCAGCGCTGGGATCTTGGGTTTTGACAAGGGACCTGATTTTGGAATTCAAGGCGTATTTGCGGCGCTATTATTTGGAATTTCAGCTGGTGTTTTGGCGCTTTCCATCATTCGTGTTGTTGTTTTTGCTCTTGGTGGCCTTACGGGACTGTTGTTTGCTAATGTTATGATGCCTGCTGGTGATGCTTGGATTGCGTGCTTCCTTCTCGGTGGTATTTTAGCGCTTTTATTGTACCCTTTTTGGTTTACGGCTTTCTCCAGTTTATTGGGTACGCTTGCGGCGGCGTATGCTGTTATTGCGGTGCTTGATAGATTTAAATTAACGGAATCAAGTTTGATTATCGATAAACAAGCCGGACTTGTGGATGTTGTTTGCATTGGGTTTGTTATTTTTGGTACTATTATCCAGTACTTTTTGACTAGGTATTTTCGCAAGAGAAAATGGCGTATCCAGCAGGAAGAAGAAAGGTATCGGCTTCAGAATGAAAATATGGCATTCTCTGGTCCAGGAAGTTGGATTAAAAATCCTTGGCGCAATGCGAGTTAATTCTTTTTTTGTTTTATTTGAATTATCAAAAGTTTTATTTGTTTTATTTATCTTGAATTTAAATACTTTTGCATATGCTCAGCCTTCAAATTCCCTGACTACGCAGGCAGAACCCGGTGATAGTGCCTACACTCGGAATTTATTTGCAGGGGTCTTTGCGTTCCTTGCATCTGTCAGTGTTTTATTTGTAATTTGCGCGCCGGTTCGCAAAAGTTAGTAAAATGGTTTTGTCGATACAATGGTTATTTTATCCCTTAGAGGGTTTTAAATATGTCTCAGAATTCAACGGTTGATTTTCTTGGTATAGCTAATCGAATTATTTCCGGTGGTGACCTTACCCGGGATGAAGCCAGGCAGCTATTTCTTATTCAAGGTGGTGATTTATACGATCTATTTTATGCTGCGAACAAAGTTCGAAGGCATTTTCATGGAAACAAGGTTACTTTCTGCAGCATTTTGCCTACCAAGTTTGGGAATTGCAGCGAAGATTGCAAGTTTTGTGCCCAAAGCGCACATTATGACGCAGATGTAAATGCTCATCCCATGATGAATGGTGATGAGGTTGAAAAAGCCTGCGCCAGTGCCAGGGATAATGGGGCGAGTGCGTTTGGTATTGTCAATAGTGGCAGGGGACCGAATAAAAAAGAATGGCCCAAGATTATGGAAGCAATTGATTCCATGAAAAAAGTCGGTGGTATAACTCATTGTGCCACATTGGGAACATTGAGCGAGTCCCAAGCAAGAGATTTAAAAGCTGCTGGCATTAGAAGAATTAATCATAACCTGGAAACTTCAAAAGAATTTTATCCTAAAATTGTCACCACTCATTCCTGGCAGGATCGAGTTGATACCGTGAAACTAGCACAGAAAGTGGGGCTTGAAGCATGCTGTGGTTGTATTTTTGGCATGGGAGAATCAGTAGATGACCGGGTTAGCCTTGCTTTTAGTTTAAAAGAGCTTAACCCGCATGTTGTTCCTTTGAATTTTCTTCATCCGATTGCGGGAACCCCTCTGGAGAATGAGCCAAAGCTAAAACCGATGGAAATTTTGAAGATTATCGCAGTGATGCGTTTGATACTTCCCAAGCAGGATCTTAAAGTTGCAGGGGGGCGCGAAAAAAATCTTCGTGATCTTCAAAGCTGGATTTTCTATGTTGGTGGCACAAGTGGCCTTATTGGTAATTATCTTTCAACTTATGGTAGAGCCAATCAGGAAGATCTTCAAATGATCAGCGATCTTGAACTAGAGTGGCAGGATGACCGTGTTGGTGACTTGGATGAATCAATTCAATTATCAGTTGATATACCAAGATCCAATGGGTCGCTTGTTCAACTTCCCGTATTGAATGTTTAATCGTGGGTTTGCAACAAAATCCTGATAGGTCTGAATCCTTGCTGCCTGCCCATTTGGAATGGGTTCAGCAAGAACTTGATTTAATTTCAAAGTCCGGATTGAGAAGGTTCCGCAGGGCACTTAAGTTTTGTCCTGATGGGAATGTTTTGTTTCGTGGCAGAAAACTTGTGAATTTTGCATCAAGTGATTACTTGGCTTTTTCAAGGCATCCGGAAGTAATTGATAGTGTTTCAAGTGCACTTTATAAATATGGAGTTGGCGCAGGGGCCTCTCCCTTGGTTTCTGGATATACTCAATTGCATAGGAATTTGGAAAAATGCATTGCTAGATGGGAAGGGTTTGATCAAGCACTTGTTTTTTCGAGTGGTTTTGGGGCGAATCTTGGAACTATTGGGGCCTTGGTCCATCCCAAAGATTTGATTCTTTCTGATTCACTTAATCATGCGAGTATTGTTGATGGATGCAGGCTTTCACGGGCAACTTTGAGATTTTTCAGGCATAGGGACTGCGATCATCTTGAAGATTTGATTTTTCAAGCCAAGGGTGGCTTCAGAAGATTATGGATTGTTTCTGATACGATTTTTAGCATGGATGGCGATTTCGCTCCTTTGGAAAGCCTGCACCGAATCGCAGAAAAACATAATGGGATGCTAATTATTGATGAGGCCCATGCGACTGGGGTGGTAGGTTCAAAATCTCGGGGATTGACTGATTTTTTTCCAGCGAATTTGAATTGGAGAGAGCGAGTTGTCAAGGTGGGAACATTGAGCAAGGCGCTGGCATCCCAAGGCGGTTTTGTTTGTGCAAATAATAAGATCATTAATCTTATAAAAAATAAGGCGAGATCTTATATATTTTCGACATCTCTTTCCCCAGTTTGTGCTTCTGCGGCGTTGGCAGCGATAAGGTTGATTAATTGTGATAATAGAGCATCGGTAAATGTTTGCAAACTGTCCCAATATTTACGTGAAAATCTAATTGAAATGGGACTTGATATTGGTTCTTCATCTAGCCATATTATCCCGGTCATTTTTGGTGATGCAGAAAAAACAATTTCTATTTCCAAAGCGTTGATAAATCAAGGTTTTTTGGTGCCTGCCATTCGTCCCCCTTCAGTGCCATTAAATTCCTCTCGGCTACGCATATCAGTTAACGCATTTCATAATTCTGATTTGATAGATCGTTTTATTTTGAGTTTCAAGTCGGTATTACGGGACTTTTAATCACCTGTCGGGTAACTATCAGGTAAATCATTGTTATGGACTATTTCATCACCACCAGTCTTGAATGAATCAGATTCTTTATCCACATCATTGTCGTCATAAGGTCCGGGTATTTGAATTGTGCCTTCGGCTTCGTCCCTTTTGTCGTTTTCACTGGTTGTTTTAATTCGAAAAGGAATACTTGCAATGGTTAGGCAGTCATTTGGGCGAAGGGTTGCCCTTCTGATTTTTTTTCCATTGACGAAGGTTCCATTTGTGCTTCCCAGGTCCCTTAAAAGTAGAGTGCTTTCAGCTTTTACAATCACACAATGAAACTTGGAGATGGATTTATGATCCAAGCGTAAATCACAGTCTTCCTTGCGGCCTACAAGTGTTAGATCGCGAGTTAATTCGATAGAACTGCCGCCTTCAAGAGGCACTAATCGAAATCGCATGGCTTGGATTCACCTGCTTAAAAAAGAAAATAGAGCTTGAGTCTACTAATTTAATGGTAAAGATGTCACAACCCAAGTTGTTTACTTCAAATAAATCAGCTTAAATTTGAAGTAATAATCGATACCTTCGTTAAAGAATAAACTATATGAGTGATTTCTGAAACCGAAAATATCTCGAGGACCCTAATCGTTTCATGATTTTTTGCAGGCGATCAAATATCCATGAGAATTGATTTTTTGAATCATGGTTGGGGAGGTGCATGGAATGCATTGGTTTCCAAGTGGACTCATCTCGATAATTTGAAATAGGGCTTTTTTTAAAAGGGTTTCGATTTCATTCCAAGTGAATAAGTGTAAGGTTAGGCCTATTATTCCCTGATGACTGGGAAGCAAACGGTTTCCAAAATTCCTGAAACTGCATAATCTTGAAAGCAGGTCGCAAAATAGCCAGCTAATGCCTTTATAGCCACTGATTGCAGACCATAGATTGTGGACATGTAGTATGAATACGCCACCTGGTTTGAGAACTCGGTGAACTTCTTTGAGCATGTTGTTGCGGTGTTTTTCTTCCAAAACCATTCCAAAGCTACTAAACAAGCATGAAGTGTAATCAATTGAGTTGGACGATAATCCTGAAAGATCAAGCATGTTGGCTTTGAGAAAAAGATGATGACCTTTGATTTTTTTATTGGCGGCCTCGAAGAGCATGGAATTTGAAATATCAATCCCAATGACTTTGTGTTGCTTAGCGGAGAAAAAATCCGCTACCCTTCCTGTGCCACAACCAAGATCTAAAATCATGCCTGGTTTTTTAGTGTGCTTCTCTAAGAAAGCAAGGTCTTGGGTGAAGGAGGGGTTGTCTTTTAGCGAAGCGTCATAATTTGCTGCGATAAATGGATTGGATATGTATTCCCATTGGGTTTTATCAACCCCTTCAGGCATGAGCCAATCCGGTGGAGATGAATGATTTAAACTCATGCCTGTATTGCCTGGGGGAAGTTTTTGCTAGTTACCTATGCTTTTCAAGGCGGCCGATGCGGCAGCTTTAAAGGATTTATCCCTTTCTTTTTTATCTTCCACGATGGATTTGAGTGATTCTTTCGCCTGTTTTGCGTCGGAGCCAATTTTTCCAAGTGCGACAGCGGAAGATAGACGCAGATCATTTTCCTTCAATGTTTCAATGAGATCCGGGACAGCGGATTTAGCGTCCTTGCCAAGGTTGCCAATCGCATCAATTGCTTTTTCTCTCACATTCATGGAAGCTGTTTTGTTCTTTAGAGTGGAGTGGAGCACTGAAAAACTTGATGAACCAATTTTACCAAGAGCGATGGCAGCTGCATTTTGGTTGTCTTTTTTCTCATCAGGATTGTTCAGTATTGAAGCGAGCGCGGGGATTGCATCCTTATTTTGTGTCTTTAAAGCACCTAGCGATTGCGCAGAAAATCTTCGGACAAATGCGTCTTTATCTTGAAGCGCCAGTATCAAGGCGGCGGATACTTTTGAATCATCAGCTCCATTTTCTCCAAGGCTTTTGGCTGCTGCTCTTCGGACTTCTGCGTCCTTGCTTTTCAATTCCATGATCAGCTTGGTATTGTCTTCCGCACTTATAAAAGTCGAGATTATGGCACCAAGAAAAATTGTGGAAACGAAGATTCGCATGTTTAATACTCCGGTTGTTGGATTGGATACATGATTTATATTAACCTCCCCGATCGTCGTGCTCAACTTTTTGTTTTGGGAAGTTTAGGTTGATTGTTGGTGTTGACAAGTGTTGTCACTATTGTGCCAAATATGGTCGTGGAGTGATTTTTGGTTTAAAGGAAACTCTTGTAATTAATTAAGTTATCGTTATGATCGCTCCATGATGTGCCAGGCACTTGCAGCTGAAAACAAAATATTTAGTTGAGGTGCCATACGGCTAGATTTCAGAGTTCTTTTGGAGGTTATAAGGTATATGAGTGAATCCGATGTGCGAACCGAGGCGGCGCCAATTCCATTCTCCGATCAGTTCGGGGGTGGCGATGGCGAAGAACCTCCCGGTAAGCCGAAGCGTCATCCTCTCTGGCGCAATGTTCCGGATCACCAATGGAACGACTGGCGTTGGCAATCTCAAAATGCCATCCGCTCGGTCAGGCAGCTAAAAGGACTTATAACCTTTAGCCCTGAGGAAATGGATGCCATAGGGTCCTTGGAGACTGAATATAAAACTGCTATTCCTCCCTATTATTTTTCACTTATCAATCCTGAGGATCCAGAGGATCCGATCAGGTTGCAGTCAATTCCCTCCCCATTGGAATTGACCAATCCATCCGGTTATGAACTTGTTGATCCTCTTGAGGAAGACAAGGATTCTCCAGTTCCTGGTTTAACTCATCGTTATCCTGACCGTGCACTGCTTGTCACCACACATGTCTGCTCCATGTATTGCCGGTTTTGCACCCGCAAAAGAGCAACCATGGTTCGCGGTGGTTGGGAGTCGATTAGTCGCGATGACGAGCGCATGGTTGAATATGTAAGAGATCATTCGGAAATTCGAGATGTTATAGTTTCTGGTGGGGATCCTTTGACTCTTCCAGTTACTAAGCTTCGGTTTTTCCTTGAGAACCTTGCAGCAATTCCCCATGTTGATGTGATACGAATTGGCACCCGTGTGCCTGTAACTTTGCCCCAGCGGTTGTTTGATCAATCGTTGGTCGATTTGTTGTCATCTGTTGGGAAAGTTTGGATCCAAACCCATTTCAACCATCCCAATGAGATTTCCGCTGAGTCTGCCAAGGTGTGCATGTCCTTGCTAAGGGCTGGTGTTCCAGTCAATAACCACACGGTCCTTCTTAAGGGTGTTAACGATTCTTTGGATACCATGAGGAAATTGATGAGGGGCCTTCTTCGGATCAAGGTTCGCCCTTATTATATTTTTCATTGTGACCCGGTTATTGGCGCAGGACATTTTCGCACCTCCATTTGGAAAGGTATGGAAATTATGGAGGGCTTGCGTGGCCACATGTCCGGACTTGGTATTCCAACCTATGTTGTTGATAGTCCGCATGGTGGTGGCAAGGTGCCTGTCATGCCTAATTATGTCGTTTCGGCATCTGATGATGCTGTTGTGCTTCGTAATTATGAAGGGATGCTTGTTCGTTATCAGGCCGAGGATAAACCTTTGCAAAGCAATGAACAGGGCAGGACCCGTGGCGTTAGTTCTCTTCTTCAGGGAAGTAAATCAGCCTTGATTCCCGAGAATGCTGAACGGATGATTCGAAGGCAGATGAATCTTTCCACGGTTTCCGCTGGGGAAAATTCCTCATGTTCCTCGGGTGATAGTGGTTGCTCGCCTGAGAGTGAAACTGCCCCCGAGCCGTTGATAAAGTTAGGTGTGAAAAAGAAAGTGGCACCGGGAAGAAAAGCTCGCTAGGAGTCTTTTAGTTATATTTAAAGCCGCCAGGTCTAAACTTGGCGGCTTTATTTTGTTCCAAAGAGGGTTGTCATGAAAATTGGAATTGTTTGTAACTTAAAGTCGTCAGGCGGTGGCGGGAATGTCCCTGATGATTTTGAGGAAGAATTTGATTCCCCGGAAACAATGCATGCGATTGGCGATGTTTTGAAACAAAAAGATCATCAGGTCTTTTATTTTGCTGAGTCATCTGATTTGCCTGGGAATATTATTGGTAATCGCCCTGATTTTGTTTTTAATTTTGCTGAAGGTCGTGGTACCAGCAGAGCTAGAGAGGCTAGGGTTCCTGCTTTGCTTGAAATTCTTGGAATACCCTATTCTGGTTCAGATCCTTTCACTTTATGCATTGGCTTGGATAAGGATGTCGCGAAAAAAGTCGTGGCTGATGCTGGGGTACTTGTGCCCAGGGGGGTTATGTTTACTCCTGAAGCCTTTGACATTAAATCGTTTGCTATCGATTTTCCTTATCCTGTTGTTGTTAAGCCCGCATGGGAAGGTTCAAGCAAAGGTATTCGGGATTCCGCTGTTGCGAAATCATTTGATCAACTTCGTTCATTGTTAATCGAGGCTTTGACTGGTTATTCACAACCTGTCCTTGTTGAGGAATACCTGCCCGGTACTGAAATTACTGTGGGATTAATAGGAAACGGCGAAGATTTGAAAGTGCTGGGTGCGATGGAGATTTTACCAAAAATCAAGAGTGAGTTTTTCATATATAGTTTAGATGTTAAGCGTAATTATAAAACCAGGGTCGATTACAATGTTCCTCCTAAAGTCCCAAGGAAAGTAATGGATGAATTGTTTGAAAGTGCCATTAAGGCATTCAAAGCCTTGGGCTGCAGGGATTTTGCAAGAATTGATTTCCGACTAAACGCAAATGATAAACCTGTTTTCATGGAGGTTAATCCATTGCCAGGGCTTAATCCTGTCACAAGTGATCTGGGGTTGATCGCCAAGGGGATGAACTGGACCTATGAAAAATTAATACTTGCAATTTTTGATGCAGCCAGAAAGAGGCATAATATTTGATTATTTGAGTTCTTTTTGCTTTTAAATATCGATTCAAACAAATAGACTTTTTCAATGAGTGAAAATACTTCATCAGTTGGTTCTGTTTCAAAATCACCTTTCAAAGTGATGATCCTTCATAATATCCCAGTTCTACCTCTGGATCATCCAGATGCGGATTCTGAACATGAGGTGATTGAAACAGTTGAAATCATCGAGAATGCTCTTAATGAGCAAGGTATTCTTTTTGAGAGATTTGGTCTCGGCCGGGACTTGGCTCCGCTTGTCCAACGGTTGAATAATAATCCACCAGATGTGATTTTTAATCTTTTTGAAGGCTTTGCGGATTTTACTGAGACTGAAGTTCATCTTGCCGGCCTCCTTGAATGGATGAAAATCCCATTCACCGGATCCAAATCGCAGGCGCTTGCCGTAGGTAGAAATAAAGCCTTGGCCAAGGCAATTATGCAATCTTATGGTGTTTCCACCCCAGGTTTTTTCTGGGTAAACAATGGAAATGTTCCAGAGAATAAATTAGGCTGGCCTGTTATTGTGAAGCCCGCAACCCAGGATGCGAGCATAGGTGTGGACCAAGGCAGTGTGGTTTTATCACAACCAGAACTTGTTGATCGTGTGAAGTTATTGTTGAAAAACTATGGCCCCCCGGTTTTGGTTGAGCAATTCATTGATGGCCGGGAACTTACTGCCGCTGTGATAGAAGACCCGGATATTGTTGTACTAGCTCCTTCTGAGATTCATTTTCCAATCAGGAATAAGGGTCTTTGGCCCATCATTTCCTATGATGCGAAATGGAAACCTGAATCTGTTGAATTCGAGGGAACTCCATACGAGTATCCTGCCAAACTATCACCGGAATTACTTTTGAAAGTCAAGGATACTGTTAAGAGGGCCTACATTGCATTGGGCCTTCGTGATTACGGCAGGATTGATATGCGTGTATCCAGTGATGAAACGGTTTATGTCATCGAGGTGAATCCAAATCCAGACCTACACATAGTGACTGGGTTGGCAATTAGCCTTGATTCTGCTAATCAGACATATGGGGTTTTTCTTGAAAACCTTGTTACCAGGGCCTGGAAGCGTGGGCCATGATTTAGTTTTTTCTGTAAGTCGCATAGCAGGAGTCAGTTTCCCACAATTTGACTTCCACCACTGGAAAGCCCATTTTCATCGTATATAGGAAGATTTCTTTTGCGATGTTTTCCGCGGTAGGGTTGTCTGTCATAAGGTAAACTGGCTCACCACAGGTGAGAAAATGCTCTAACATAGGGTCATTTTTATTAAGTATCATTTTGTGGTCCAAGTTTTCATCAATCCAAGTCCCGACCGTTTGTTTTAACTTTGTGAAATCAACCACCATTCCAAGATCGTCAAGGTTTTCAGATTCAAGTGTGATAAGCGCTTTTCCATTGTGCCCATGCAAAAATTTGCATTTACCCATGTAATTCAGCAATCGATGACCGTAGCAAAAAGTCAATTCTCTAGTGACGGAAAACATTTTCATTCCTTATGGTAAACTGTAGGATCCTTGATCGATGCCTGTTGAAATCCTTTTATTCTTTCAGCACATTTGTTGCACTTTCCACAATGCAAATCATTTATTGGCCGTATGCAGGAAAAAGTGTATTCCAAGGGGTAATTCATTCCTGACTTTAATACATCAGTTTTATGCATGCCAGCATAAGGCCTTATGAGTTTAACATTTCCCAGGACGGATTGATTCACGGTATCCGTGATGTTTCTAAAAAAATCATCAGTGGCATCGGGAAATGGGTTTGATTCCAATACCCCAAGAGACAGACTACCAACTTTATTTAAGTTGCACCACAACAACGCCTTTGCAGTTAAAAGCACATTTCTTCCAGGCAAAAAAACTGCTTCATCAGGCGTGTTAAGGTCTGGAACATTTTTGGCGGTAAGGCTCCAATGATTTATGTATAAATCGCCAACTGGAACATCGAGGATAACAAGATTTTCAAGGTTCTTTGATTTAATTGCATTTGTGAATTTTTTTAAGTAGGCCAATTCTGTATTTTCCCAATGCAATCCACATCGGATAAAAATCGGGTAAACCTTGGGGATTTGTTTTTCAACCATTTCTGCAAGTAAAATTGCGCTATCGAGTCCGCCACTCACCAAAACGGCAGTATAATTCTGGAGTATATCATCGGATAGATTATTCATAATTACATATATAGCATTTAGAAGTCTAAATTAGCACTATTAGAAAATAAAAAACAGTACCCTCTTCTGTTCCCTATGTTCTATGTTATGTTAGTTGTTTTGATGGGATTGAGTATTTTTTGGTTATTATTGATGAGCGACTGGAAATAATATGAAACATTTGATGGAATTTGAACCGATCCTGACGAAAAACGCCTCCCTTTCGCCCCACACATTTTCAGGTTTGGCTGGGGTTTGTGAATACCTTGCGGAGCCAAGAAGCAAAGAAGATCTGGCACTTCTTTTCAAAGCTTGTAAAAGCAACAGTATTCCTTTTCGAATCCTAGGAAATGGATGTAATCTTTTGGTCCGAAGTCCAATTGTCCCTGGTGTTGTTGTCAAACTTACTAATCCAGCATTTTGTGGGTTTGAAAATTTGGGGCATACTGTTCGAATGGGGGCCGGTGCTTCAATTTTTTCAGCCATTTCTTTTTGTTCTAAAAACAACATGGCTGGTTTTGAAACATTGATTGGTATTCCGGGAACCATTGGTGGTGCCTTGCTTTCCAATACCAGCGATAGATCAGGACCAATTTCTAGATTTGTCAGAAAAATTGAGGTCCTTGATTCATTGGGGAATTTGCAAGTACGCGACAAAGAGGAGCTTTCATTCAGTGATAAAGGCAATGATCTCAGAGATCCTGTGATTCTTAGTGTGGAATTCGCGTTTGAGCAGGATAAAACTGAGTCAATTGTTAAAAGGCTGCGTAAGGCATGGATTAGCAGAAAAATCCATCTGCCTCTTGGTATTCCTTATGCTGGTAAAATATTCAGGGATCCCAGAGGGTTGACAGCTTCTTCCCTTATAGAGCAGGGCGGTTTTTTAAAATCCAGGGTTGGGGGTGCGGAAATTTGCGATCGAGATCCAAATTATATTGTAATTCATCCAAACGCCATGGTTGAAGATGTTTTAAGATTGATTGAACAAGTTAAACAAGGGGTTCGTGAAAGATTTAATGTTGAACTCGATCTTGAAATCGCCATTTGGTGATTATTGGTTATTAAACGGTGAGTTCGTGAATAAATTTATTTTTTCTTGGCTAGGTTTTGTTTTTGTAACCGTTGCATCTTTTTCCTCTTGTGCTTTATTGATTTTGGTTTTATCAAGGTTTGATTATTCATTAAATCGGTTGATTTTTTTTCGGCATGGTAATCATCATTCTTTTTCCCAAATAGATTGCCCTTTTCCTGATGTTTTAAGCAAGAGTGAGTTCCTGGAGGAAGTTCGTTATCTAGGTGGGTTAAAGGATAACATCGATTTTTTTGAGCCTGAGTTGCTTGCTAAAATCCATTCCGCATTTAAGTCGCATCCATGGGTTGACAAGGTTGTTGGAATAGAACGGAGTGGATCCACTAATTTAAAAGTAATGTTGGATTTCAGGATTCCGGTTTTGGTTGTTCCAATTATTCATTCAAAGGACCAACCAGAAAATGTTGATCATTTCAGGGTTGTAGATGCCAATGCCATTATTTTGCCTAAAAATGCCTCCCAGGTTGGGTTGCCAATTTTTACAAAGTCATTACCTTTTCCATCAAGTATTACGGGGGCACAATGGCAAAATGTGGAATTGATTGGGTCTTCAAAGGTTCTGGGCTTACTTTCAAGGATCGTTGTGTTTCCCAAGGAATGCCATGTGGCTGCAAATGGAAATCAAATACAGATTCACTCTCTTGATGGAAAATTCAAGATAAATTGGGGCCTTAATTTCAATGGCGACAGTATATCCAAGAAATTGATTGATCAAAGGTTGGAAACCATCAGCGGAAAGTACAAGGAATGGAGCCTGGGAGGCATGATTCAGGATTTTTACGTTAATCTGACTGATTAAAGCTCAAATTAATCATTTTGTGATATGTGGAAGCAAAAGACTTGACCAGGTTTCAAATAAATCCTTTGAATCGTTGAGTTCCTCAATATTTGAAAATTTACAATCAATAAGGTTTAGTTCCTTTGATTCCAGGTTGGAAGATTCAATATTAAATAGATGGACTATACCCAAATGAACTTTGCCAACTTCGTTTGTGTCATCATTTATTACACCCAATAGCTTGATGTTTTCTGGGGAATGTTTGATTCCAACCTCTTCCTCCAGTTCTCGCCATAGCCCCTTGAGATAGCTTGCCTTACCAGTGTTTCCGTCTTCTTCTTCAATGTGCCCCCCAATTCCAAGTGATCTAAGCGATCTTAGCCTTGATTCGGAGCTAGCTTTTCCCCTTTGATAATTGAATATTCCATTGGGACTTTTGAAAACCACATAGGGTATCAATTGTTTGAATTCTGGGTTGTTTTCGGCTTCGTCCCTGTCCATGAAATGCAAATGGGGGCTTTCAATAACGGAGTTAATAATTGGTTTAGGTGTTGGGGAGAATCCGTTAATTAGCAGAAATTCTGGTATATGTTTTCGTGCGATAACTAAGATTTTTGTTTTTTTCATTATCTTGGTATCCAGGGCAATTGCTAATTTAGAGTTGTTATTAAACTAAATCGTTTAGCAATTTTAATTTAATAATATTTGCAGCGTATGACCAGTGATGAAAATAAGCCTGATTTTAGTTTAGATTTTCTGCATTTAAAAGTTAAATTTAAAACATTAAACTTTTGTGACTATGGTTTTTTTATCGGGCATATTCATGAGACAACTGGGTGACAGGAATTCCATGGATTATTTTTATACTTCCAAAAAAGCAATATTGTTGTCTTTAAGTTTGAAAATACTCGAAACCCTTGGTTTTTTTGTGTTGATTTTGGGAATTATTTTAATGCCAATAGTTAGTCACGGTTGTCATTCAAATCCTCATACTGATGATGAGTTACGATATGAGGAATTTGAACTTTTGTCAGATATTAATTTCAAGAAAAAGCCCTAATGATTATGCCAAGGAGTTTGTTTTCAAATACTAATTTTACAATTTCGGAACTTCCATCGGCAATGGATTGGAATATAAGTCCAGGGCGGAAATTTTCAGCGATGTTATTGCCTTTTGGATTCTTGCGATATTTGGGTCTTCCCTGGATTCAAAGCCTCCCACAGTCACAATACTACTTGTTCGAGTGTGCAAAACATAGGCGTCAAATTCAAGTTTTCTCAGGACCCTTGCGGTCTCATGGGCCTGTAGTGCCGCTGCGCTTAACATGTCTCCCTGCCTGCTTCCAAATAATTTATCCATGAATGAGGTGGTTACAGCTTTGGTTGATTGAAGAACAGCGGACCCATTATATTCTTTGACAACTAGTGTGACAGGTTTTGTGTTTTTCAACAGGCTGTATTTTTCGTCGGCATTCAGAGTCTTAAGAATGGGATCTGGTTTGTTATTGGTGGCTATTTGGTTCGGGATCAATGGATTTTTGACTACGAATGCCCTGGTAAATGGATTGACTCTTTCTCTTCGGATTTCAGCCCCTTTTTTGTCCGGAGTGGGCACATAAATATTAATCACATCGGCGGTTTCCTTGCCATTTTCCAGTTTTAAATCGGGCGGAGGAAGTTTCTTAATTTTCTCAAGGTTTTTTCTCGCGTCTTCAATGTCTTTGTAACCACCTAATAAAACAGCGCATTGTTCTGATACACGGGTGAATTTCATTGGTTGTCTTAATTCAGGGCTTAACTTTTGGCGTCTTTCAAATTCAGCGATTTGTTTTTTCTTTTCCTCCTCGCCATAATTGAAAATGTAAGCTGGGAGTTTATCTCGTGACCTGAGGATTTCAGAAAGTTGTTTTGAAAGTTCTGGAGCATCTACGCCTGAATAGCTGGCGCAGCATATCAGCCATGTCCCGGCATCAGTGGAGAGCGGGTATGGATTTTTTGATGAGGAACTATTTGCAATACTTGAAAAAACAAAGATACACGCAGTTAAAATTGTGGATGCAAAAAGCCGCATCTTGACCTCCATTAAATCAACCAAAACCTTGTGTCCGGCATTTGCGGACAAGAACTTTAGTCATTTCATGAGGGTCTCATAACAAATAAAAAAAAATTAGTCCAGAGGCCAATTTGCTCCTAAAGTCTTCTTTTGTTCCAATTTGATTTCCCCAATCCCCTGTTTTCCCAATTTTAACATGCTGTCAAGTTGTTTTTGGTCGAAAACTGATTCCTCACCGCTTCCTTGAATTTCAATGAACATGCCACTGCCAGTCATAACGAGGTTGCTGTCTACTTCTGCCGCTGAATCTTCCTCATAACAAAGGTCTAGTAGTACCTTTCCATCCACTATACCCATGCTTATAGCAGCTATGCTGTCTTTTAAAATTTCATTAATCGGTGATATTGGTTTGTCGCCTGGATTTTTTTCAAGGTGCCGAAGTGCGTCTACCAATGCCACAAAAGCGCCATTGATACTTGCAGTTCTAGTTCCACCATCCGCATCCAAGACATCGCAATCAATCCAAAGTGTTCTTTCGCCCAGTTTTTCCAAGTTTACAATAGCTCTTAAACTTCTTCCAATGAGCCTTTGGATTTCAACGCTTCTTCCATCAACTTTTCCAGTTCGGTCCCTGGGTTTCCTATTCCCAGTGCTTCCAGGAAGCATGGAGTATTCGGCTGAAAGCCAGCCTCTTCCTTTGCCAACTAGAAAAGGGGGAACGGTTTGATCTATCGTGCAAGTGCATAAAACAGTGGTTTTACCGCTAGAGACCAATACGCTTCCCGGGGCCTGCTTTGTGAAATTTCGCTTGAATCGTAAAGGCCTTAGTTCGTTGGGTTTTCTTCCATCAATGCGCATAACAATTTCCTGACTTGTGGTTGAATTATTTTTTAAATCCGAGAATTAGGTCATGCAAAATTGCTTTTTGTGCATGCATCCGATTGCCTGCTTGGTCAAAAACGATGCTTGCAGGTCCATCAATGACTGAAGCTGAAACTTCTTCACCTCGGTGGGCGGGAAGGCAATGCATGAATTTGCAATGTTTGGGAGCTTTATTCATGAGTCTGTCATTTATCTGAAAATCCTTGAATTTTTTGATTCGTTTGTCATTCTCATTTTCTTGGCCCATGCTAGTCCAGACATCGGTGTAAATAATGTCAGCACTTTTTATACATTCGTTTGTGTCCGAAAATTGATTTAATACAACTTTGGGAAATCGATTTGAAAATAGGGCTAAAAAATCTTTGCTGAAATGGTATTGTTTGGGACCGGCAAGTGAAAAATTATAACCCGCCAAAGCGCAGGCAATTGCAAGTGAGCGGGAAACATTGTTCCCATCACCAACAAATGTGATGTTTTTCCCAGGTTTAGAGCCAAGCTTTTCGCGAATTGTTAAAATATCCGCAATCGATTGGCATGGGTGAAATAAATCACTGAGACCATTAATGACTGGAACCGAGGAGTTTTTGGCGAATTCCAAGACGGTTTCGTGGGAGAAGGTTCTTAGAACAACGGCATCCACATAATGAGAGATGGTGCGGGCGAAATCCGCAATTGATTCGCGAACTCCCATTTTGCCATCTGAGGTCCCTAGAAAGATTGAATTTCCTCCCATTTGCATCATGGCGGATTCAAAACTTACCCTTGTGCGAAGTGATGGTTTTTCAAAAACCAGTCCAAGGATTTTCCTTGGAAGGAATTCTGATCTTTTCCCTTTGGCCCAGTCTGCTTTTATTTTTTCAGCCAATTCAAGGAGCTTGATGAACTCCGATTCGCTGTATTCCAATAATGAAAGTAAATGTTTCATTTTCTTTACCAATAAATACCTTGGCTCCTGCTTGCCTCATTAAGGCAGAAGGCAAATGTTAACCTAGGATGATTTTTTCCAGTATGTCGCAACCTTCGTCAATTTCCGCATCCGTAATATTAAGTGCCGGTAAAAGTCGGATTACAGTGCCATGGGTGGCATTGATAAGAAGTTTTTGTTCGAGGCATTTTTGAACAATGGGGGTTGCGTCTTCTGATAGTTCGAGTCCAATCATCGCGCCTGAGATTCTGATGTCGGTAATCAAGGAGCATTTGCTTTTCCAAAGTTCAAACCTGCTTTTAAATCGATCACCAATTGCGAAAGCTCTTTCAAGAAGGTTTTCTTTTTCGATTGTCTCAATGGTTGCAAGTGCGGCAACGCATGCGATTGGATTGCCGCCAAATGTTGCAGCGTGAGTTCCAGGCTTTAGTTTTGAGGCGAATTTTTCTTTTGCAATAAGGCCACCGCAAGCCACACCACCCGCAAGCGCCTTGGCTAAAGAAACGCAATCAGGAATTACATTCCAATTTTGGTGGGCAAACCACTTGCCTGTCCGGCCGGTTCCTGTTTGAACCTCATCAAAAATCAACATTAAATCATGGTCATCGCATAGTTTTCGCAGTCCCTCAAGGTATCCATTTGGGGGAAGATTTACTCCACCCTCACCTTGTATGGGTTCAACCATGACCGCGCATGTTTCTGAATCGATAGCCAGGCGAGTCGCTTCCAGGTTCCCGAAGGGGACATGGCAGAATCCCGGCAGCATGGGTTCAAGTCCCTGGTGATATTTGGGTTGTCCAGTTGCGCTTAATGAAGCAAAAGTTCTCCCATGGAAGCTGTTTAATGCGGTTATGATTTTGTATTTTCCAGGGCCACCATAAAGCCGGGCGATTTTAATCGCGGCTTCGTTTGCTTCTGTTCCGCTATTGCAGAAGAAACACTGGCCTTCCCATCCCGTCCTTGTGGCCAAAGCTTCAGCAAGCATTCCTTGTGGCTCGGTATACCAGGAATTCGGGACATGAATTAATTTACCTACTTGCTCTTTGACAGCCTCGACTATCCGGGGCGGACAATGCCCCAGTAATCCGCAACCCCACCCGGGAAATAAATCCAGATAGTTGTTTCCCTCATCATCCCAGACCCGGGACCCTTCCCCGCGTACCAGGCAAACCGGGAACTTTTTGTAGTTTGCAATTACGTACTTGTTGTAACTGTTCAACAAGTTGGAATTCATGATAATCCTTTTCTTGGTTGGTGATGGGAATTATTTCAGGGTGATCTCAGTTCCCGTACCTTGTTTGGTGAATATTTCCAGAAGCAGGGAATGTTTTTGCCTTCCATCAATCATGTGTGTTTTACCAACACCTTTTTGAAGGCTATCAATGCATGCTTCGACTTTAGGAATCATACCAGAATCAATGACCCCTTGTGATATCAGATCTTGGCAATCTTTCTCGTTAAGACTTGTGATTATTGTTGTTGGATCCTTACGATCCCTTAGGATCCCGGGTGTATCGGATAGGAAAACAAGTTTCTCAGCTTTTAAACTTATTGCGACCGCGCACGCTGCCGTGTCAGCGTTGATGTTTAGCCAGGCATTTTTATTGTCAATCGCAAGGGATGGAATTACTGGGATCACTCCGGCACTTATGAAGTCAGAAATCAGGTTGTTATCAACTTTTTCAATTGTTCCAACATGTCCCAGATCGATGAAGCCACCATCAGAGGGTAAAAACCATTTTTCGCCCCATAGCACTTGCATAGGGCCAGAGTGAAGGGGGATCGCCCTTCCGCCTAGATTTCTAATCCTTTTGACAATGTCAGCGTTTGTATCATTAGTGAGGACATCTTTTACAATGGCAAGGGTTTCATCATCCGTGAACCTGCGACCTGCTATTTTTTTAGGTTGAAGTCCCTTTTTTGTCATGGCTTGGTCGATTGCTTTACCACCACCATGCACTAAGACGGGGAACATTCCTGCGGTTTCCATTAAAACCAAATCCGCCAAGGTGCTGTTTAAGGAATCGGAATCATCCATGATGCTTCCGCCTAACTTGACAACAACAATTTTTTTTCTGAAAGCCCTGAAATAATCAAGTGCTTCTATCAGCGCTTCAGCTTTGTGTAGAGCATTCATTTTTATAAACCAAGGTAATAAATGGTAATAATATGGTTGGATATTAATATGTCAACACTTGGCAATGTTTATTGTGTTTTCTTCGAAAGTTTGATGTGGAATATAAATTCCAAATGGTATAATCTTCATGAGTTACCCACTTTTAAAGGAAATGGTATGAGAAATCTTGTTGTTGCGTCGTTTGTTGTGATTTTGTCATTTGGAACCTTGATTGCTGCTGATAAGCCCGCCAAGGAAGTTACCCTCAAAGGAGAAATTAATTGCACCAAGTGTGCACTCAGTGAAACTGCTGATTGCGGCCATGCAATAAAGGTTTCTGAAAATGGCAAGGATGTTATCTATTATTTCAAGGATAAAGGTAAAGCTGAATCTTATCACGAGATGGTTTGTAATGGCCCAGCCAAGGGGTCGGTAAAAGGTGTACTTCTTGAAAAAGATGGCAAGAAATGGATTGTGCCTGTGAAGGATGGCGTGAAGTACGACTGATTTTTTGTTCTCTTTATAATTTGATGCCGTGTCTGGTTATCCAGGCACGGCTTTTTGTTTGTAGTCGTGCTACAATGCTTTTATAGTTTAGCCTTCTGATATGAAGGTTTAGTACCTGCAAGGAGGAGATATCAGGATGAAAGTTATTCTTGCAAATCCAAGGGGTTTTTGCGCGGGCGTAAATATGGCTATTGAAAGCCTTGAAAAAGCCCTGGCGAAATATGGTTCTCCCATATATGTCTATCACGAGATTGTCCATAACCGCCCTGTTGTTGAGCGCTTCAGTAAACGCGGTGTCGTTTTTGTTGATAAAATCGATGATATTCCTGAAGGGGCCACAGTCTTATACAGTGCTCATGGTGTAGCGCCATCAATCAGGTTGGATTCTCAAAAGCGAAATCTTTTGGCTATAGATGCAACTTGCCCACTTGTCACCAAGGTTCATAAAGAAGCTGTAAAATTTGCAAGTGAAGGTTACACCATTATTTTAATAGGGCATGAAGGTCATGACGAAGTTCTCGGGACCATGGGCGAGGCTCCGGGCAATATCGTGCTTGTGCAGGATGTCCAAAGTGCAAACGAACTTGAGCTTCCTAAAAATGCAAAAGTTGCGTTTCTTACCCAGACTACATTGAGTGTTGATGAGGCTCAGGTGATCATCAATGTTCTGAAGAAGAAATTTCCGGGTATTGTAGGCCCATCCAAGGATGATATTTGCTATGCGACTCAAAATAGGCAGGAAGCTGTTAAAGAGTTGGTTCCTGAAGTTGATTTGGTTCTGGTTCTGGGTAGCCAAAATAGTTCAAACAGTATGAGATTGTCTGAATTAGCTAAAACCCTTGGAAAACCTGCTTATTTGATAGATTCAGTGCGGGAAATTAATTCACACTGGCTTGAGAACACAAATATAGTTTTGATAACCGCTGGTGCCAGCGCCCCGGAAGATGTGGTTGAAGAATGTGTTGAGTGGCTCAGGATTAACTATGATGCTCATGTCGAAAATCGGGTTGTCAGAGAGGAGCATGTTCAATTCCCCTTGCCAAGGGAGTTAAGGGTGATTTCCAATTAATTTTGTCTGATATAAGGTGTTCCTTCATTGGGAAATTTTATTGAGAAATTGATCGCATCCAGATTGCCAGTCCTTCCAGTTAAAAAGGATTTAAAAATCGGTTGTGTCGGTTCCGGATTTATCATGAGGGATTGCCAGATTCCCGCTTATAAAAGTGCAGGCTTTAATGTGGCATGCATATCATCCAGGTCGGTTGAAAAAGCTAGGGAAGTCGGGGTGGCCCATGATATCCCTGTTGTGTTTAATTCAATTGATGAGATGTTGGACAAAGGGGATTTTGAGATTCTGGATATTGCTGTTCCTCCAGAGGTCCAGCCTGAAATTATATTCAAGGCTTTAGCCACCTGTAAAAAGTTGAAAGGGATTTTGGCTCAAAAACCACTTGCGATGGATTTGTCAACCGCGAAAAAAATAGTTGATGCTTGTCATAAAAGTTCAATAACACTCGCGGTCAATCAGAATATGAGATTTGATCAGTCGATTCGAGTCGCAAAGTCCTTGTTGAACTCAGGCAAACTGGGAGATATTGTGCTTGCAACCATAGAAATGCGAGCCATACCTCATTGGATGCCTTGGGCCCAGGGATTAAATTCCCTTTCAACATTCATCATGAGTATTCATCATTTGGATACATTTCGTTATTGGCTGGGAAATCCAGACCGGGTATTTGCCAGCACTACAAAGGATCCTAGGACTAAATTTTCTCATGTGGATGGAGTGAATTTGTACATCCTTGAATATGAATCCGGTATGCGGGCATCATCTTGGGACGATGTTTGGACCGGACCTGCAAAGGAGGGTGCTGGGGATGATATTTACATTCGTTGGCGAATTGAAGGTACCAAAGGGTTAGCCAAGGGGACAATTGGATGGCCTAAATACCCTGAAAAAGTTCCCAGTACATTAGCTTTCACAACCATATCTGACAACGGTTCCTGGCATTTTCCATCATGGAATGAAGTTTGGTTTCCTGATGCTTTTGTTGGTACAATGGCCCAATTACTATGTGCTGTGGAACAGGGAACCGAACCGGAGATTAGCGGAAAAGATAATCTTCACACCATTGCATTGTGTGAGGCGGTAATGAAATCCGTCTTAACCCGCCAATCAATAAGACTTGATTCTATATCCTGAAAAGTCTGGCTAAATCCTCATGAGATCTTATTGCTTTTATGATCCCAGAGGCCTTATTCAGTGTTTCGTTGTATTCCTCGTTTGGTATGGAGTCTGCCACAATTCCCCCCCCAGCGCCAAATTGAAGCCAATTTCCTGAGGAAAATATAGTTCGTATGAGAATATTGGTGTCCATTGTACCATCAAAACCAATATATCCTGCGCTTCCGCAATAAATGCCCCTTGGCGATGTTTCTAATTCTGCGATTATTTCCATGGATCTTATTTTCGGCGCACCAGTCACCGACCCACCGGGGAAACAAGCAAGAAGTAAATCCAAGCCATCTGAACCATCTATTAATTTCCCAGTGACTTTTGAAACTAGGTGATGAACATTTGAGTAGCTTTCCAGCTTGCAAATTTCCTCTACTTGAATGCTTCCATAGGAACAAACCCTCCCGAGGTCATTACGCAACAAATCAACGATCATGATATTTTCAGCCCTATCTTTTGGGCTGTTTAGTAGCGCTAGGGCCAAAGCTTCGTCTTCTTCCGGGGTTTTTCCTCGTGGCCTTGTTCCTTTGATCGGACTGGTGACGACTTTGTTGCCACGAAGAGTTAAAAATCGTTCAGGTGAAGCGCTTATTATTGTTCCCGAGGGTGTGGAAATATAACATGCGAACGGGGCAGGGGACACTTTTATGAGTGAATCATAGAGCGAGATATCGTCGCAGAATTTCGGGTGCCAGAACCTTTGGGATAGGTTTATTTGAAAAGAGTCCCCGGCGTTAATGTAATCAATGCTTTTTTTCACACTTTTAATGTAATCGTCGGCGGAATTGTCACAATAAAAATGTTCGTTATCAAATAGTCTCAGTAGCCTCTCAGGTTTTTTGTAAGAATATTTATATTTGCTTGAAGGATTTGTACCTTTTGTTTCAGGCTTTTCAAGTAATTTAATGACCATGTTGGACCGTGATATAGCACGGGTTATTCTTGAGTGTTCCACGGTCTCGGGAAAGCCTGTAGATACCAACCACATTTGTTTTTTGCGAAAATCATATGAAATAACCCAGTCATAAAATCCAAGATGAATGTTAGGTGAATGAATAATTGAATCTTTGTCAGGCGGAAGTTTTTCAAGTTGCTTGGAAAAACCATATCCCAAAAAACCACCAATTCCTCCTTGGAAGGGGGGGACTCCATCAGTTGGTTTTACGGACCACTTTCGGAATTCAGTTTTTAAGGTTTCCAGTGTGTTGGTTTTTGGGATTGGTTCATTAATTTTTCCATCTTCAACCACATAAAATGGGTCGGCTGTAATAAACGCATATTCACTTGTTGTTTGATCTCCATCAAAAAATAATATTCCGGGTAGACTTTGCAATCGTATGAATGCATCATGAGGTGTTAGTTTCAGGTCTAATTTCCGGATGTACGGTTCTATCACTTTTTGGTTTTTTCCTGTGTCATAAATGCTTTAATCAGGCTTTTTATCTATCATGGGGTTGCGGTGGATTTTTTCTTCCCTGGTGAGAAACCCCCATTGTAATTCCTGGTCTTGGGTGTAATTCTTGCCTAGTGTGATCGCTGTCATGGCTTTGCAAAGTTCAAATCCCAGGTAAAACGCATGTGACTCATCAATTGCCTCTGTCTTTTTAACCTCAGCGATTAGTTCGTAGGGGTCTTCGCCAGTGAAATGAACATTTTTGTTCATAATGTGTATCAACCCATCTTCTGCGAATATTCTGAAATTTTTATCTTTTATTTCGGTCTTGAATCTAGCAAGCGTATTTTTACCATATTTTCGGCTGGTTGCATCCCTTAACAAAAGCAATCCAGGTTCCAATCTTTTTGGGATAACTTTTTTGGTTATTGCATGGAACATAAGTTTTCTTGAAAGATCAATTTCCTTCACCGAGGACTGGCACCAATTTATTACTGATGTTGTCAGCACACTTTGAATTTGAATTTCCTGGCAAATGGCGATTAATAATGCGTTGATACCTGAAGAATCAGAATCGATAAGTTCAGTGACATTTCCCGTCCCCATCATCATTGGTATACCGGGAAAAAGTTCTCTTGCCTTGTAATATCCAAGCAATGATTTTGCAAAACCATGACCAATTGGTTCAAGAATGGTGTCAATCCTGAATTTTTTATTCCAAAGGATTAGTTTATCCACCGATTTTATCAGAGTTTCTGGTTTTCCTGGTTCTTTGGGAATAAGCACAAATTCGCAATCTAAATTCTTGGAAATGTCAATGTTGTCTTCATTGATGCTAAGCACCAAGTCAGCCCCGGCATGAACCGCAGATAAAATTTCATTTTCGTTGAAACTGTCGATGGAAACCTTGAACCCATTTTTTTTCAATCTTCTCACACATTCACCAACCTTGGTCCATGGTTGCCCTGGATTCATACCGAGGTCGATGATATCAGCTCCCTGGGATACAAGTTTTTCAGCCTTTTGCTCGATTTCTTCAAAAGATAAATCAGGGACATGGTTGATTTCGGCAATTATTTCAATGTTGTATTTTCCATAATCGGTGTTTTTACTAGTAGTTCCGATCTTGAAAAATTCCGGCAAATCACGGAGGTCTTTTGGTCCTTTTACGCATTTCACCCCAAACCTGTTTTCAACAATATTTGTTTCTCCCCTGCATAAACCTGGAATGATTATTTTGGTAGGTGAAATTTTGATATTCAAGTGTGATGCGATCCACTCCGTGGTTGCAAGGGCGATAACATTTATGGGTAAGGTGACTATTTCCCAGTCGAACGGTAAAGCCCCTGACATGCTTGAAAGCAATTCTTGAATTGACGGACTGGCAAGTTTACCAGTCACAAAAAGTAACTTTTCTTTGGACATTTAAAGTATGCCTGCGAATCAAGGGAACCTAAATTATTTTAGGGAAAAAATAGTTTCTATCCCAATTAATTGAAACAAGATTTAATTCCAGGTCCAAAATAAATTGAAATCATTGTTTTGTATTGATGTGATTTTTCCAAAGTTCAAGGGTCTTGATTTTTTCCGCGGCAGGAACCGTGTTTGGATTTCCGAAATCTTTTCCAGTCAGTGATTTTAAACAATTATAGGCGCAATTTTGGACCCACTCGGAACTGTCCTCAAGTGCAGATACGATTTTATTCATACCGATCATTTGGTTTTTTAATGCTATTGCTGAAATGGCAGCGGCTCTTAGCTCAGGATCATCATTATTTAAATACTCAAGCAATGTTTCGGGTGTGAATCTTGCCAGTCGTTCTCCCAAAGCTTTTCTGGCTTCAAATTGTTGTGTTCCCTTTAGTTTGGTGATTGATAACGCCAAAGCCATGGTAAACTCGATTCCTTTGCTTAATTTGTATTTTTCCAAGGTATCTTTGAAGTTTTTTTCGCTTATGTTTGATAGTGGAAGGAGTTCGGGTTTTTCAGTTTTATTAGTCTCTTGATTATTGACTGGGGCTTTGTCAGTTGGATTGTTCTTATAAGTTATTTTGCCTTGGGTACCACCTTTCCCATCATTATCAATTGCGATTCTTATTCCGCCTTTTTTAACGAGATTTGAAATACCCTCCCCCCCGACTCCTCCACTTTTGAGTTCCACCAGCCCAAGGTTATTTGTTTTTTCTTTTAGAATTGTCGTTAAATCTTCCGCAAAGTTTGATTTTAAAAGAAATAAAATCGCAAAACATGTGTCGGCATGAAAATTCGCGTAGTCACCCTTCCATGAACCATTAGATGACTGATTTACAAGAATAATTTCCGATCCCCAAGAGTACCAGTCTTTCCTATTTATCTTCTCTAATCCCAATCCGGTTGCTGCTCTTTCAAGTGACCATAAAAAATAGTAGCTTTGCCCGCCTTGTTCGCCTAGTTTTGGGATTTGTAATTCTCTGCCTTTTCCGGCAGGTGTTCCAATGCATGATCCTAGGGCAAATAGCCCGCGACCTAAAAATGGATCTTTATTCAAATCGATCCTATCTTTGGGATTAAGTTGTTTTTCTATTTCCAAAAAAAATCCCGAGGCCAAGCCCAGACAAAGCATTCCCGCACCAGTCATTGTGGCAGTAGAAACTTGCCCATCACCACTGCCGGAATAAGCCCAACCGCCATCTTGGGATTGTGTCCTTCGGAATTTTAATAAAACCCTCGCAAAAGCAAATTCAATCGGAATTCCATGCCGTCGTGAAATCCAAAGTGCAAAAGTGGCAAACTGAGTGTTGGAATTGTCTGATCCAGTGTCATTGTTGGTTAGCGTGTTTTTTTCTTGGTAAATTGCCTTGATGGCGCGACTGACTTCAGGTGATAAATCACTAGAAGACTTTTTGTTGTTGTATTTTGGGAAAATTTTAGAGGCTTTTAATTCAACAGTGTTTTTTTGAGCATTTTCCAAGCGTGATAATTCCTCGTTGGACGGGGACGGGCAATTGTATCCCCAACCTCCGGATTGTGTCTGTCCGGCCAGTAGTCTCATTGCCAGTGACTCAATCAATGGTACGTCTTCGGTATTCCCCAAGCGGTCCAGAAAAATCAAGCATAGTGAAATTGAATAGGTATGGTTTGATGTCTTGGCATTTTTTCTTATGGCATCCACTGCGTTTTTTAGATTTGTGTCGTTTTGGGGCAAGCCGGATTCAAGAAGTGCCAGGCCTGCCAAAGCGGTGGGCCCAATATCACCATCGCTCCATGTTCCGTCAGTTCTTTGAACATTTTTCAAAAAAGCCACACCGCGTTTAATTGATGCATCAATATCTTGTTTTGTAAAAGAGCTTTGCTGACTGGGTTGGAGAAGAAAAATTTGGTTGAGAACGAGCATGAAAAATAAATTTGATGACATGTTTTATTTCTTTCGGAAAAATTACAATCTCTTCACTGATCATAACTTGCCAATTTAGATTTACCAATATAGCTTTGAAAATCTATGTTTTGGCATTAAAATAGATTAGTTTTGATTGATATACGATTGTTATTTGGGAAATTAATGTCTAAAAATCAAATCGAACCGGCGTTCCCATCATTTTATTGGAAGGTAGATAGCAACCTTGGGCTTATTTATTTCAATAATCAATGGGCCAGGGAAATCCAAAATGATAAAGTTTCAGCCTGGCTGGATAAAATTCATGAAGATGATAAATCTGAACTGATTGATGCGATTAATAATTCAAAAATTTCCAAGAAACATTTTTCTATCGAATTCAGGCTGCTTAATTTGGAAAATCAATGGATATGGATTCATGGTAGGTTTGATCCAATTTTAGATGAAAGTCAGTCTTTTAAAGGTTTTGACATTTTTGGAATTGAATTCGAGTCGCAAAATCAATCCAGTAAAACAAATCATTCTTTGCTTTTAGCTGCGGAAGATGCAAATCGGATTAAAAGTGGTTTTTTGGCAAATATGAGTCATGAAATCCGTGCTCCAATTCAAGCAATTGTAGGGTACGCCCATATGCTTGCTGATTTGGATCTTTCCGTGGATGAAAGAAAAAAAATGTCACGGGCAATGACTCGAAGTGGTGATTTTTTGCTCCAGTTGGTCAAGGATATCTTGGATTTTTCTAAAATTGAAGCAGGTAAAATGGATTTTGACATTCTTCCTGTTTCACCCTGGTACACGATTTCTGAAGTGTTTGAAACGCTTGGATTGCAGGCAAATAAAAAGGGCCTAAAGTTGATTGCTATTCCCGATGGGGATATTCCTGTTTTAATCCATACGGATCCAACACGTTTAAGGCAAATTCTTGTGAATATAATCGGAAACGCAATCAAGTACACAGCCAAAGGAGAAGTTAAAGTCCGGATTAAAATAGATAGTTCACATGAAACACAGGTGGATTATCTGGTTTTTTCCGTTGAAGATCGTGGACCAGGCATGGATGACAGGCAGTTGTCAGCTTTGTTTAATCCTTTCGTCAGGGCAGGCAAGGGTTTTTCCTCCCGTATAGAGGGAACTGGTTTGGGGTTAACGATTGCCAATCGTCTTGCAAAATTATTGGGTGGTCATATCAAAGTTGAAACCAAGCTGAAAGTGGGTTCAATTTTTTCTTTGTATCTTCCTATCAGCAAGATTGATTTAAATAAAATCATTGATTCTTCTAAACTTGGAACTTTGAATTCTGGAGAAATCAACAGGATCACCAGTACTTTGTCTTTGCCCACATCCGCATCTATTTTGCTTGCCGAAGATAGTGAGGATATCCAGGTTTATTTGCGTTATCTTTTGGAAAAAGAAGGATTAGATGTTACCACTGTTTCCTCTGGTTCAAAGGTTTTGGAGGAATTAAACCAAACTAATTTTGACTTGATCTTGATGGATTTGCAAATGCCTGACGGAGATGGCAAATCCACCGCGAAAGCAATTAGGAATTCCGGGAACAATATTCCAATTTTTGCATTGACCGCTGATGCCACACGGCAGGATGAACTTGAATGCTTGGAGGCTGGATTCGATTTGTTTTTAACCAAACCGATCGATAGGGAAAAATTGTTGGAAGCGTTGGCATGTTATTTGCCGATTTCAGAGATAAACAAGATAAAAGTAGACAATCCTGAAGGTGCTTTTGAAGCTGGTTCAGAGGCAAATCTTAATTTACAGCAACACTTCTTCAACTCTCTTGTGTTTAAAATCAGCAATATCACCGATTTTTATAAATCAAAGTCCTTTGATTTGCTCGCAAAAGAACTTCACCAACTAAAAGGTTCAAGTGGTTTCTATGGGTATCCGATTTTGGTCCAGATTGCCGAAAAAATCGAATTTGAGCTAAAAAATAACGGTAATGACAATGATATTTTAAATTTGGTTAAAGAACTTGCCGGTGAAGTAAACAAAATCATTATCTAGTTAAATTTTATTTTCGCTTTCAATTATTAACTCCCCAAGAGTTAGAACCCTTCGCTTTTGCCTAAGCTTCATGATTACTACCTAATTCTAATTCCCAGGGCAGGTTTATGCTTACTGCTTAAAGTGCTTTATGGAGCACGCCGAATTCATAATTGGAATATTATTTTCAGGAGATTGTCTTCCTATGAATCCTCATTTGTTGGCTGGTATTGCGTGCGGTGAGGATAACCAGGAGGATTTTTCAGAACCCTCTATTTTAAATGTCGCATTAGAAATTCCTATTTCTTCAAATATTATCGAAGTCATACCGAAAAATGGAAATCTAAATGTAAGATCTTTTCCAATGTTGAATAATCTGCCTTGGGTCAAGGTTTTGCCGGATCTTGAACCAAAGGTAAATACTGAATATTGGCGTTTTCCCACGCCTCAAGAGAGCATAATAAATAATTCAAATTTAAAATCACCGGCTGAACCAAATCCGGAGAATAAAAATCTTGAATTGGACTCCGGCTTTCCCATTGAACCCGAAAAAAATCTTACGCGAGTCAAACCTTTAAAGGACATGTTTCAATTTAAAGAAAGGCTCATGTATTTGCTCCAGCCTCCCATAGAAGAGGTGTTCACTGGAAAAGAAGTCAGTCTGCCTTTTAAACCATTTCCTTACCAGATTAAGGGGATTGCTTTTTTGATGCCTAGGAAATCAGCATTGATAGCTGATGAAATGGGTTTGGGGAAAACTATCCAAGTCATTATTTCAATTCGATTGTTGTTTAAATCCGGATTGTTGAAAAAAGTCCTTATCGCTTGTCCCAAGCCATTGGTTGTTAATTGGACCAGGGAATTAAAGTTGTGGGCATCTGATTTGCCCGTTGAGGTTATTTGTGGAAACACTGAGGAACGAAAAGTTTCATGGAATGTTTCAAACACTCCTGTAAAATTGGTTAATTATGAATTGCTCACAAGGGATGTCCTAGAGGGAGTTGCAGGCAAAAATTTTTATGACTTGATGGTCATTGATGAGGCTCAAAGAATTAAAACCAAGGATTCAAAA
>SXGQ01146603.1_pt1 | contig 30023 bp, 31 predicted proteins | sample 3178371 | NCBI WGS metagenome assembly SXGQ01 (sample SAMN11356859, study PRJNA531348) | freshwater metagenome | isolation source: freshwater sample F1-20 | place: China: Fuxian Lake, Yuxi | collected 2017-12-25
ACTGCCACCCCGGCATGTACGGCATCTTCACGCTGATCGAGGCCACGCGTCAGCTGCGCGGCGACGCGGGCGACCGCCAGGTCCCGGGCGCGCAGGTCGCGCTGGCCCACGGCAACGGCGCCGTCCTCAGCGCGCAGTCGACGGTGCTCTTGGGGACCGAGGCCGCGGCGTAGACTCGGCGGCAGCCGTGGAACTCGCCACCGTCATGCTCGTGCTGTTCGTCCTGTTCATCGTGGGCATCGTGCTGCTCGGCTTCTACCACCCCAAGTCGGGTGCGGAGGTGCTGCGCTGGCAGCCGACACGGGCACCCGAGCAGGAGGAGATCGACGAGCTCGAGGACCTCACCCAGCTGCTCGAGGCGACGAACGCCAAGCGCCGAGCCCGCGGGATGCCGGAGCGCACGGTCGAAGACGTCGAGAACGAGCTGCGCGGAGGCTGACGCACGCATGAGGATTCTGATGGTCGGCGGCGGTTGCCGCGGGCTGGACCTGACCCGGGACCTGGCCGCCGAGGGGCACGCCGTCCGCGTCGTGACCCGAGACGAGGGCAGGCGCGCGGAGATCGAGCAGGCCGGCGGCCAGCCGTGGATCGGCGACCCCGACCGGATCGGCACGCTGCGCTACGCGCTCGACAACGTGACGCTGCTGCTCTGGCTGCTGGGCACCGCGAAGGGCACGCCGGAGCAGGTCGCCGATCTGCACGCCGGACGGCTGAACATGATGCTCGAGCGCACGACCGACACCACGGTCCGTGGCGTGGTCGTCGAGACCGGTGGGACACTGCCGGCGGCCGTCGTGGCGAGCGCCGTCGCCGAGATCGAGCGGGCCAACCGCGTCAACGAGATCCCGTACCGGCTGCTCGACGCCGATCCGTCGGACCGGGCCGGATGGCTCGAGGCCGCCCACGCGGCGATCGATGACCTGCTGCTGCCCCGCGCGTCAGTCCAGTAGCGGCGCGACGCGTTCCAGGAGGTCGGCGAGCATGCGGGCGGTCGCGCCCCAGATGACGTCCTCGCTGCCGGCGATCGCGTAGACATCGGTGGTGAACGGCACGCCGCGACGGACGAGCCGGCGGCGGTCGTGCGCGTCGCGCAGCGCGCGGAGGGGCAGCTCCAACACGCTGTGGACCTCGTCGGGCGACGGGGTCCAGCCGTGCCCGGCGTCGATCATCCCGACGAACGGATAGACGGCGTAGCTCGTGACGAACGTCCCGACGGGACTCAGCGCGCCGAGCAGCTCCACGGCGGTGGGCGGCAGCCCGATCTCCTCGTCGGCCTCGCGCAGCGCGGTGAAGCGCAGGTCCTCGTCGGTCTCGTCCTGGCGGCCGCCGGGGAACGAGATCTCGCCCGCATGCCGGCGCATGTCCTCACGGCGCTTGGTGAAGACGGCGTGCAGCTCCCCGTCGTGCAGGTAGAGCGGCACGAGCACCGCGGCGTCGGTGCGGCCGTGGACGTCCATGGCGGCCGCGGCGGCCGGATCCAGCAGGACGCCCCGGAGGGCGCCGGCGAGCTCAGCGCGCGAGCTGGGCCCGCTCGACGCGCTCGTGGAACATCACCTCACCGTCGAGCGTGCGGTGGATCGGGCACTTCGCGGCGATGACGCGCAGGCGCTCGACCCGCTCGTCGTCCATCGTCTCAGGCATTCTCAACACGAGCTCGAACTTCGTCGGGCACCCGCGCTCGGCGGGTGAGTACTCGCAGTCGACCTCGACGCCGGAGAGGTCCCAGCCCTTGCGCTGGGCGTACATCTGCATCGTGATCGCGGTGCACGACGCGAGGCTCGCGGCGAGCAGTTCCTGCGGGCTGGGCCCCAGGTCGGTGCCTCCGACGTCCTCGGGCTCATCGACCGTCAGCTGGTGCTGGCGCACCTTCACCGTGTGGCGAAAGCCAGACTGACAGGAGGATGTGGCGCGCATACCCGAAATGTTAGCCCTCTGACGCACTGTCAGGGGCGGGGCGGGGTCAGCCGCGGGCGCCGAAGTTGTTCACGTACGTCGCCGCACCGTTCGCGGCAGTGACGCCGCGGACCGGCGCGCCCTCGGTGATGCCGATGCCGATGTCGCGGAAGCGGCCGTTGAGGATGTTCTTGCGGTGGCCCGGGCTCTTCATCCAGGCGCGGACGATCTTCGCGGGCGTCTGGGCGCCGCCAGACCCCCAGGCGAGGTTCTCGCCGACGATCCAGCTCCGGCCGCTGCGCAGGTAGTCGCCGCGCTTGATGCGGTCGAGCATCGTCGAGCCACCGGGGCTGACGTGGTCGAAGAAGCGCTCGCTGACCATGAGCCGCGCGTAGGTCTGGGCGGTGGAGCGCAGTTCGGGATGCTCACGCAGCGCGGTGAGGCCGCGGCTGGTGCGCTCCTCGTTGAGCAGGCACAGCGTGGTCTCCCGGGCGTCGCTGAGCGCCATCGTGTCCGGGCTGTCGTTCTGGCCCTCGCAGTCGGCGGCGAGGCCGGCGGCGGGCACGGTGAGGCCGAACGCGAGGGCGGCGGCGAGAGCGGTGGCTGTGCGGGTGAGACGCTGCATCCCTCCCAGAATCGGCCCGGCTCGGCCCGTCAGTCGCCTTCTCGTGGTTCAAACCCGACAACTGTCCACTTCTGCTCAAGATTCCGTGGTACATCGGTCCAGATCGCTGGTAACCGGTCTGGATCTTGGTACCCGGAACGGGGGATTGCGGGCGGCCCGTATCCTTCCTGCGGCAGGCTGGCGGGGCGTAGCTCAGCCTGGCAGAGCGCCGCGTTTGGGACGCGGAGGTCGCCGGTTCAAGTCCGGCCGCCCCGATGCAGTGGGGGCCCCGCGCCGCAGGTCGCGCGCGGGGCTCGCGTCACGCGGCGCGCACCTCGAAGTCCGTGAGCGTCAGCGGGCCGAACGACGTGATGAGCGCGACATCGACGGCGTCACGCCCGCGGCCCACGACGACTCGCCCGGTCCGCGGCTGGTTGTTGCGCGCGTCGAACGTGTGCCAGCGGCCGTCGAGCCAGACCTCGAACCACGCGGCGAAGTCCATGGGCTCCGGCGGGGGCTCGACGCCGATGTTCGGGATGTAGCCGAAGACGTACCGCGCCGGGATGTTCAGGGCGCGGCAGAAGCTGATGGCGAGATGCGCGTAGTCGCGGCAGACCCCCTGGCCGGCGCGATTGACGTCGGCCGCGGTCGTCCACGGGTTCGAGGACCCGGGCAGGAACTCGAGGTGGTGGTGGACGTAGTCGACGACCGCCTGCACGCGCGCCCACCCCGGCTCGAGACCGCCGAAGCGCTGCCAGGCCTCGTGGCCGAGCTCGTCGGGCAGGCAGAACCGGCTCGGCATGATGAAGCTCAGGGTCTCGTCGGGCAGCGCCTCGACCGGGATCTCGCGCGCGTCCAGATCGATGACGTCGTTGGGGCGCGCGAGGGTGACCTCCGCGTCGTAGCGCAGCGTGAACCGGCCGGCGGGGACGTCGATCCGCTCGCAGCGGTTGCCGTAGTGATCGACGTAGCCGTGGTGTCGCGCCGGGGCGTCCCACCGCTCGCTGCGGATCGTCAGCCCGGGCTGGAGGAACGGCATGACCTGCACGATCGCCGAGGCCGGGTGATGGGCCTCCAGGCCGAAGGTGCACCCGACACGGAGATCCAGGCCTGCGTCGTGATGGCCAGGATGCGGGGGCGTCGTCATGTCTACCTCGCAGGATGGCAGCATCGCCAAGCGCCTTCGGGCCGACTACGCTTGCGCGCATGTGGCCCATCATCCTCACCGTCGTCGTCCTCGTCCCGCTGCTCGTGTTCGCGTGGACGAAGACCCGCGCACGCTGACGCCGCGCGCGGCTACTCGGCGGGCGTGAAGCCCTCGGCCGCCCACGCCTTTGCCTCGCTGAGCTGCGCGACGCGGTACACGCGCGCGTGGCCGGGCATGACCAGGCTCAGCGCGCGGATGGCGGGCTTGGCCCAGCCGACGTTGGTGACGATCGCGATGCGCTCGAACGACGCGGGGTGGCTCAGGCCGAGCTTCAGGTCGGCCTTGATCGCGTCGTCGTCGTACTCCTCGAACTCCGGCCCGAGCAGGTAGACCATGCGGACCTTGCCGTACTTGTCGATCGCGCGCTCGATCGCCGGGACGAGGACGTCGCGGTAGTCCTCCTCCTCGACCTCGTCGATCGCCTCGAAGCCGAGGACGCCGGAGGGCATGTCGGGGAGCAGCCGGATCATGCGCCGACTGTACGTCGTCAGGGCGCGGGTAGCATCCACCGTGCTCGCCCCCGTATCTCAGCTGGATAGAGCAGCGGCCTTCTAATCCGCAGGTCCCAGGTTCGAATCCTGGCGGGGGCGTTGTGGAACCGCCAGCAGAGGGGTGGTTTTCGAACCCGGCGCGAGTTGCCCGCCGGGCCGAGGTTCCCCGAGAGTTCCCCGAAGCTCTGTGCCGCAGGCGAGGACGAGCGTTGGACCCGGCTCACTTCGGGTTGCGCTTCCCGACCTCGGATTCCACCTGCTCCGCGAGCTTCCGTATCTCCTCGTCGGACAGCTGGCTCGTATCGCGCAACGCACGGACGGAGTCTTGATGGGCTCGCTCGGCGTCTTGGTGAGCAACCTCTGCGTCCTTGTGGGCCTGCACCGCATCTTGGTGTGCGCGCTCCGCGTCGGCGGCGGTGATGTACGTGCAAACGATCATCACAACGGTAGCCAGAAGCTCGACCCAATTGTCGCCAAGGCGAGATGCGATCGTGACGAATGAAGACGCCGCAGGAACACGAGCGGCAACGTCCCTCGGGCTGAGCCCGTCCGGGGTCGCACGAAGCTCATCGGCGAGTTCGAGTAGTTCATCTGGCCTGAGCTTCGCCTCGCGGACGGCAGTAATCAGTTCCACCGGCACCGACGGCTGCCGCCGCCGTTGGACCAGCTGGCGATCACAGACGGGGCAACGCTTTGCGCTCACGGTCATCGTGACATCGCCGTAGTCGTCGCGCATGTGTGAGAACGGCGGTGTGCCCTTCCAGCCACAAGACAGGCAGACCGCTTTGGGAGGCGGCGGGTCTCTTCGGCGCTGAGACATGGCCGCAATGCTCGCATCCTGATCGGCTGGCGGTCGAGAACATGCGTGCGGTCCGGAGCCCGTGCAAGCCTCGACGAATGAGCACTCTTGAGCTTTCTGAGAAGCGCGTCGTCACCCTTCGCGACGCGCTCGACAAATGCACCGGCGCGAGCTTTGATGACTGGGTCACGATGCCCAGTGCTGGCTGGGGTCGCCCGGCGATCACAATGCTTGCCGGCATATTCGACCCCGGTGGTGATGAGCCTGAAACTCGTCCGCTGGTCGGACATTCACTCGCGGTCTACGAGCCGGACCCGCGGCTGTCCCTGGTGTGGCCCGTCCCAGAAGACGACAGTTTCCTGGATCGCTCGCGCCGCTTCGAGCCGGAGTGGCTCACGCAGGACACCCATGATTGGGGGCGGGCCGAGCGGAACTGGGCCATCGTTCTCCTGAGTGGCGCCCCGATCTGGCAGGAGCCGGTGTGGTACCTCGACTGGGGGTCGGGCAACGGCGGCTACGTCGCCGACTTTCGGCCTGACTTCGAGAAGTCCGATCCCGCCGAGGTCCCGCTGATCAAGGAGTGGACGGCAAGCAGGTGGTCTATCGGGCTGGCTTCACTCCTCAACGGGTTCGCGGCGACAGGCGACTGGTTCCGGTTTGACCCGACCTCCAGCCTGGTGCCGTCGCCGTCGCCGGTACACCCGGTCGACGGCGCACGACTTCCGTAGGTTCATGCCGTCGTGGCCTCAGGCGACCCGAGCGCCTGTTTTGCCGCCTGGAGAAGCGCAGTGCCGATCGTCAGGCGTGCGGCGGCATCGACCCGCCCATACCCGTCTCGCTCGGCGATGTCACGGTCTGCGTCGCTGAGCCACGAGATTGCGTCATCGAGACCGTGCCCCTGCGGTGCGGACGGCTTCCGACCAAACGGCGCCCGTGTCACCGTCGCCCCCGGGTCCAGGCAAGACGCGGAGCGCGGCAGCGGCCAACTCGGCTGCTTCGGGCCGCTGTGCTTCCTCGTAAAGGTGTTCAATCAGGTGGAGCGCGAGTCCGGCGGTGTGACAACTCTGCAGGGCGGGGCTCTGGTTGATCTTGGCCATCGTCTGTACTTCCGTGTGGGTAGGGGCTAGCGACCGTGCGAACGACGCTTCCCGCTGGGTTATTCACGCCCGGCCTCGACTGGGCCGTGGCGCGCTTTCGGGATCGAGTCTGGCACCCGCCGGGAGGGCGATCAAGAGTCACTGACCGAAGTGGTCAATGGCGGTCCGAAGCGGTCGCTCTCGTCCAGGGCCTTGGCGCACCGCGCTCGGTGTGCAGCCGCATCCACATTTCGAGTGGGCCGTGATGCGGAGAGCGGCGAAGTCTGAGTATGTTTGCACCTCGGGTCCACTTCTTGGTTCTTAGGAGCATTCATGCGCACACGTCACCTCCTTGTCACGGCGCTCGCGGGTGCCGCCTTTGCGTTTGCCGGGATTGGCGCGGAGTCGTGCGGCGAAACGGCAACGTCCGACGAGTCGAACGAAGAGCAGGAGCAGAGCGCCGAATCGTCAAAGCCGAGCGAGACGAAGTCTGCTCCGAAATCGAAGTGGGAGCAGGTCCAAGACGGCGTTGACGAGATCTGGGGCGACCAGCTGCGAAAGGTGTCGCGATCAGACAACGTGATCTACGTCGACACGGACGTGGCCGACAACTTCAACAACGGAGCGATCCTGGGCGGCCAGGACAGGGACGTCGGCGACACCTTCAAGTTGGTCTATGCCGACGTGGGCATGAACCCGAAGCGCGTCGTGGTGGACGGGTACTTCCCGCTGGTCAACAAGTCGACCGGCAAGGAATCGACCGACGTGGTGACAACGCACGAGATCACGCGTGCGGAGGCCGCCGAGGTCGTCTGGGACAACACCGACACGATCGAGTGGGACGGCTACCGGACCTTCAAGCACTACGTGTTCGACTGAGCAGGGCGAAGCTCCGTCACGTTGCTGTCGGCGGCAAAGACTCGCCGGCCAATGGCGTCGGCGATCTCCGCGTCCGCCGAGGGGACCCACTTGCCGTAGAGGTCGGCCGTGGTCGAGATCTGCTCGTGGCCCAGGCGCTCCTTGATCATCGCGAGGGGAGCGCCGTCCGCGAGAGCGAGCGTCGCTGCCGTGTGGCGGAGGTCGTGAAACCGCAGGCCGTGGAGCCTCGCGGGTAGCGCGGGCTCGCGGCGCTTCGCTGGGTCGGCGTTGTCGGGGTCGCCAACGATCGCAACCTTGAAGACCTTCTTGTAAAAGCGGTTGTGGCGGACCGGGTACCCGCCGCGGCGTTCGCCGTTCGGGTTGCGCGGCGGCAGGAGGACCGGCGTCGTGAACAGCAGCCGGTCCGGGTCGCTCGGGTCGTCTGTCCATCCGAGGTCCGCGTAGTCGCGGTCCTTCGGCCGCTCTCGCGCGACGGCGTACCCGTGCTGGCTCGGCTCGCCGGGGTCCGCGAGGGCGGTGCGGAGCGCCGGGACGAGCCCGTCCGGGATCTTGAGCCGCCGCTGAGCTGCGGCCGACTTCGGCGGGCCGACCTCAAGTCCCTTGTCGTCCCTCAGGCTCTCTGCGGAATTGTTGACCTCTTTCATCGCGTACCGCACCGTGATCTCACGGTGGAGGACGTCAAGGTCCCGACGACGTAGCGCCCAAAGCTCCCCGGCGCGGAGCCCGCAGGTCCCGGCGATGTAGACCGGCAGGCGCCAGGGCTCCGGCAGCGCCTCAGCGAGCGCGCGTAGCTCGTGGCCCTCAAGGTAGACGTACGAGCGCCGGACGCCAGCCCGCCGGGCGGTAGGGAACTCGACCGCATCACACGGGTTGACAGCGATGTACCCGCGCCGAGCCGCGAGCTTCAAGAGGGAGGAGAGGACGCCGAACACGCGACGCGTCGTGTTAGGTGCGCGGATCGAGCGAACGTCGTTGACGAAGTCCTGGCACTCCTTAGTCGTGATCGAGCCGACGCGGGCGCTGTGGAAGCGGCACGGCTGGTCGGGGTGGAGCGGGTGGTAGTCGGGCTGGACGCCGCCGATGATCCACCACCGCAGGATCGCCTCGTACCCGGCGCGCGTCTTCGGCGCGAGGCCCTTGGCGACCCAGACGGCGCGGATCTCGTCTGCGAGGGACGCGAGGGTGAGCGACGACTTCTGCGGGTCGACGTACGAACCCGTGAGCACGTCGGAGTCTTGTTGTGTGATCCAGCGGTCAGCCTCGCGCTTCGTCCTGAACACGCGCTCGCGGCGGTTGCGATCGCTCGGGTCCCCGGCCGGTCGCCATCGCGCCTGCCAGATGGTCGAGCCGTCCGCGCGCTTGCGGACCTTCCCGTTCGTCTTGAGCGCGCGGACGTGCCCGGGCATCGCTCAGCCCTTCGCCGGACGCGCGAGGGCGTCGGGGTCGTAGGTGTCGCGGATCTTCTTGGCGAGGCAGCCCGTCGCCTTGACGTTGAGCTCCTCGCCGATCGCCTTCATGGTCTTGCCCTCGGCATAGAGCACGATGGCGCGCCTCATCAACTTCGCGTCGATGAACGCGCCGCTCGGGGCCTGCTTCTTCGGGGGCTGCTTCGGGGTGGTCTTGCGAGGCATAGCGCCGGACTCCTTAGTTGAACGCTGCCGTTCAACTAACCGTAGTGACGGCATGTTGCGTTTCCAACTCCGCGGGGAACTCGGCGGGGAACTTCTGCAACGGGATCGCCATTCGCCCCGCGAACAATGGGCAAACGGAGGAGGGGCCTGCGGATCGTGGAACCGCGACGAGGGGTCGCCCGCCGGGGAGCGAGCCCGATTCGCCTCCCGGCGGGTGACTACAGGCGCGACTGAGGGTCTGGGCTGACTCTCGGCCTGGTCCCGGCTCGCCCGCCATGCGGTCTAGCCGGGCGGGGCTCGGCCTACAACTCTGGGGGGATGCGGCACCCCACGGGCGCGCGTCCTCGCGTGGCCATCGCGCCTCTACGTCTGTAGCGCCTCTCGCGGGACTAGCGCCTCTGGGGGAGGAGCAATGAGACGCGGCCTGACACTCCCACGAAGAACCCAGAGGCGCTAGCGAGGCTAGAGACGTAGCCCTCTTCGGCTGGGCGCCTGTGGGTGTCATTCGTCGCCTCTGGGCGTCGAACGCTGCCCGGAGGGCGTCGACTTCCGGCGCTTGACCTTGTTCCTCGGCGAGGGCTTGCGGCCCCAGTAGTGCGGGCCCTGGTAGTCCTCTTGCCACGTCCCAATCCGGAGCTCTTTCCGAGCCCACTGAGTCACCCGGCGATCGAAGCCCTCGGCTTCCATCTGAGCGAAGACTGCTTTGGCGGGCACGCGAGAGACGCCGGCCATGATCTCCGACAGCTTGGTCGTCGCACGGGACCGCTCCGAGTCTGGCCGAGCGGATCGGCGCTTGGCGTCCAGCACGTCGTCGGCGCGTAGCCCCGTCTCCCGCGTGTCGGCAATCCGGCTCGTGGTCAGCGTCCGTGCTCGCCTGCCCGTCCCGGCGGTGACGGTCGCCTCTTGGATGCGGAATTCGAACGCAGGCGGCTCGGCCGAGTAGTTGCCCTTGGCTCGGACGACGACCACCCGCCCGTCCTCGTGCGGGTGGCGGGCGACAAGCAGACTCGACCGGCTCAGCGCGTTGAACGCCGGGGTCCCGCTGACCATGTCGCGGAAGGTCCCCTCGCGCTTGTTCGGATGCATCGAGGCCAACATCGCGCAGTCCGTCGCCTGCGCGATCCCGCGTAGAGGTGCGAGCGCGTCCCGGACCTGCTTGTCCTTCCAGCTGTCTGTCTGGACTCCGAGGTTGTCGAGCAGCTGGTCGAAGTAGACGAACCGGACCCCCACGTCCTCGATGTACGCACGCAGTGCGTCCGCGTCAGTTCGTACATCGAGCGCACCGCCCTTCGGCCCGGCCTCGATGTACTCCACGCGGCTGAGGTCAGCGCCCGCTGCCTCGAGACGAGGCACCCAGATGTGATCCCACGCATCCTCGTCGCCCACGAAGACCACCCGCTCGGGAGTGCCCTTGAGATTGCCGGGGAGTTCGCCCCGAGTGATGCGCGCCGCCTGCCACGCGGTGAGGTTGCCCTTGCCGACGCCCTCTTCTCCGATCTGAAGGTTCAGGTATCCGAGCAGGACCCTCTCGTGCCAAGCCCACCGGAACGGCTGCGATCGGCTGAGGTCCGCGTTACGGGTTGTCAGGCCGCTCGCGTGTCTCAGGACGGCGCTCTGCTTGACCCGCTTCGCCATGGCGGCGATCGGAGATCCAGAGACGAGCCATGACGGGAGATGCCTCTCCGTAGTGGTCATCGGCCGCTCCGCTTCCGTCGCACGACTCGGGCGGCGAGCACGCGGTGCAGCGTCTCAGGGTCGCCGCCGCGCCGGAGGTAGTCCGACAGGTCCTCGTTTCGCTCGGTGAGTCCGAGGCGGCGCAGGTCGAACACGCGGGCGTTTACCCCGGCGTCCCGGAGACGAGCGGCACGGTCGGCGGCGGCTCGCTCGAACTCAACGTCAAAGGCGACGACAACGTGATGGCCTCGTAGCTCGTCAGCCCACTCGTCACGCCACGTGTCGACGCCGCCCGTGACCGAGGCCGCGGGAATGCCGAGGGAGAGAAGCCGCAGCGCGTCGATCTCACCTTCAACGAGGAACAGCCGTGTCGGCTCGGCCTGGGGCTGCGGGTACAGCGGCCAGGTCCACGCGCCTGAGCCCTTCGGCTTCATCATCCTCGCGCCCTGCGCAGGTACTCGGGTCTTGATGGCCGCCAGTTGGCCGGTCGGGCCGTCCATAGGGAACACCAGTCGTGCCCCATCCCAGCCGATCCGGTGCTCTCGCATCACACGGCGGCTGATTCCGCGGCGCACGAGGTATCGACGTGCGCGGCGTCCCTCCCGCAGACGAAGCGATAGGTGCCAGTCGTCCACCTCATCCAAGTGAGGTAGCGGCGGGGCGTCCGCGGTGCGGTGACGTGGGGGTGAGCGTCGGGCTAGCTCCTGAGCGATCTCGTCCTTGTCCGCGGCTGCGTCGAGGCCGAGTTCCAGCGCCAGGAAGTGCAGCTCACGGCCCTCGCATCCGAACGTCCAGCAGCCGATGAACCACTGGGCGTGGCCGTCGTCGCCGGTCTTGAAGGTCGCGTTCGCCGCCTTCCCGCAAGATGGGCAGCGATACTCGATGCGGTCGTTGATCTCGGGCCGCTCGATACGATTACGCGAGGACCCCCCAGCGGAGTTCTGGCGACGCCCGCCCTTCCCGGCGGGCGCGCCACTGTCGGGGGCCATCTCAGGCGCTCGCAGGGACGGCGCTGCGGCGCAGATACTCGGCCCACTGGCGGCCCGCGATCCGTCGGCCACGGCCGGAAGGCAGCACGGTGTAGCTGAGGTGGCCCTCTTCGACCCAACGCCTGACGCGGCGCGCATCGACGCCGCACATCGCGCCGATCTCCTCATAGGTGTAGAGCCGGTCTGGCTCGATCGTTCCGCCGACGGTCGGCGATAGCTGTTTAGACACGGGTGATGATCTCCTTCAGGAGTCGTCACCGCCGCGTCCGCCAGCTGCTCCCTCCGCAACTTCGAGGGTCCTCTGTCCACCCGTGCGGTAGGGGTTTCGGAGAAAGAACCCTATCGCCCGACCGGGCGGATCCGAAGAACCCACGCGGGACCAGGGGAAACGCCGGACGTCGCCCGCTGCGGTCCGTCGGGCTTCGGAGCGAGGGCGCGGACGCTTCCCCCTGAGGCGCGGCGCCTGTCCGTCTCGCCCACGCCGCGGCGCGTCTCGCAGCCGGTCGGGTACGTGAGTGGGGAAGGGTCTGGGTTCGCCCGCGGGGGCTGGGAGGGACGGGCCCTACTTCGGTCGCTTCGGGGATGAGCTCGGCCGGTCGCAGGAAGAGGCCGGTGAGGCGCTCAGGCTGCTCGGCTTGCCGGTCGCTCGCCCAGGCCAGTGGCTCGCGCGTTCAACGCGCGTACGTACGCGAGGCGTGACGTGGCCGGCCCGTCTCCGGATCGCGCCGATATCGCTCGTCCCCTGAACCACCCCGGATCTTGCTAGCCCCAGCTATGGGCATGCTGGTACCGGCTCGCGCCCCTTGTGAGGCACTCGTTGGATGAGCTCACTGCTAAGGAAGCTGTCGTCCTGAAGTCGGTACCAGGTGTTCGAGTCGGCCGCGGCCGCGACTTCGACCACCCGACACATCACCAACACCTTCTCTCCAACGCTGACCGGCGGCTCTTCGGCGGCTGGGGCATCCGGCTGAGGCGCGATGCGCGGGTACGCGGAATCAGTGTCGTATGAGTACGACCCTGGGTCTGGGTCAGACTCGCCTTCGGCAACCCGAAACACAACGCCGCGAGGTGTTGTCGTACTCGTCACGCGCCCGGTCTCAGCCTCGCTGGTATCGGGTTGAGTCAAAGACGAGTATCCGAAGAAGGCTGCGAGTCCGACGGCGACAACGAGAAGCGCCTCTGCGAGCAGTACGTCGGTCGGCCCGTTGCTCGTGGCCGCGACGAGGCCGCTGGCAATGCCGACCCCAACTGCGCCAGCGATCCAAGGGCCAGTGGCTCCGAGGTCGCTGACCAGCCCAACGACGAGTCCGACTACCCCGACAAGCACGAGGAGGACGGCAATCGCCTTTATCGGGATCGGCTGCCTCATCAGTTGATGATTCTATGGGTGCCAGGCGTCGTGGGAAGTCGACCGTCGACGCTGGCCTGGCGGCGAACGGCGGCGCCCCGCTACTCGATGGCCAGGTCGAACCAGAGGGCGACGCGGGGTGAAAGCAGCTTTGGGTGGTGGTGCGCGAAGTCGATGAGTTCCGCATCAGCGATGCGGCGAACCAGGCCGTGGTCCTCGCCGTCGTACGTCTCCGATGTCGCGTAGGCGAAGGCGTCGGTGTCGGTCGGGTCGATTGCAGCCGCCAGACCTGCGACGTCGACGGGCGTCGACCCTGTCTTGACCTGGACCACGCCACGCCGCTTGGAGTCGCGGTGCAGCATTGACCACTCATACACGGGCGTGTCCCGCTGGCGAGCGCGAGGGAGCGCGACGTAGCCGAGGTCTACCTGCATCCAGACGTAGATCAGGTCTTCGACGTCGTACGGGTCGAGGTACTCCTTGAGCACCTCTTTCGCGGTGATCCGCGGCAGCTCCACCGGCTCCCCGGTCAGCCGTCCCCATAGGTACGGGGTCAGGCGCTGCGCCGCCGGATCATGCATCTGACAGAAGCTTTCGCCTTGTCCGACAAAGCGCCGGATGACGCCACCCGGCACCTCAAGCTCATTGAGGGCCTTCGGGGCCCATTGGACGTCGCGAACCTGGTGAACATCGACCAGCTTGGCGGCGTCACTCCCGTCGTATCGATACGGCCCGGTGATCCGACACACCCAGTAGCCACCGTGCACGTCACGGGTCCAAATGAAGTCGCCAACCTGTGCCTTCTCGCCGAACCGGCGGACGATGGCGGCTGGCTTGCGGCCCCAGCCCTCACGCTCCTCGATGGCTTGGCACGCGAGGTCGAGCGAGGCGGCAGCGGGAAGCTCGTCCATGCGCCAGCCAATCCCGATCAGGCCCCGATCCCGGCAGTGCTGCTCCTGAGCCGCGTGGTTGGTATGGAGCGTCGACCGCAGCTTGGTGCGCCAGAGGGTCGGCAGCTTGGGTTGGGTCGCCGGCATCGTCGGCATTCTGTGTACACAGCTTCGCCCTACCAAGCAACCAGCCATGGAAGACCCGACCGCCGGCACGTACAAACAGCTCACGCTCTCGAACTGGCAAGACCCTGACCCGATCAGCCAGAAATTCGCCCTGCGTAGCCCGATTGTGGGCATGCGTCCAATGGAGGGCAACGATTGGGCCCGCCAGATCCTCGCCGTCGATCTCGGGCCGCAGGTGCCGGAAGACGTTCGGGATGTTTTCGGCGTTGCCCGTGGTTGCCTCGTCTATGGCTGGTTCTTTTACCCGCTGTTCCGTCTCGGACAGGAGCAGCTCTACCGGCTAGGCGAGATGGCAGCTCGAGACCGCGTCGAGCAGATCGACGGCAAGCGCCCGAAGGACTTTGCTAGGGCGATCAAGCGCCTCGTTGAACTTGGAGAGATCGACGAGCGTGATAAGGATGATTGGCACCTCTTGCGGAAAGCGCGCAACCGAAGCTCCCATCCAGCGTACGCAACGATGATGCCGCCTGGTGTCGTGTTGGCGACACTCAAGGGGGTCGCCCACCGAATCAACCGGCTGTTCGTACCCGGTCGGTAGGCGCATTCGCCGCAGTACGTCGGGGCACCAGCCGTAATCGACGAGTATGTGCTTAGCAGTGGACAGTAGCTGTGCAATAGGGAACGCGGGTGCGCGCACGGCTGATGAGTATGTCCCGCATTCAGATTGAGAACCCGGACGCGCGCTCTCCCTTGCTCTTGGTCGGAATCCTGGCCTTCCAAGCGCGCCGGGAAGCTCCAGCTCTCGCTGGTGGTTTCGCCCGGAGTTGTCCGCCGGGAGGCAGGACCCCGAGAGTGGCCCCGGCGTGGCACGCCATCATGGTTGGCGAAAAGACTCCACGAGTCCGTATGCTCACGAGCTCATGAGTGAATCGAATGTGCCAGTCGAGACAGCGACGGCCGTCTCCGGGCCGCAGGCGGCGCCCCCGCGGGAGCCGAAGCCGAGCGTTGACAGGCTTGACGAGCTTGCGAGGCGGATCCTCAGCGGTGACATCATCCTGCCCAAGTTCCAGCGGAACTTCGTGTGGGAGCGTGTGCAGATTCGCGACCTCCTGGACTCGATCGTTCGCAATTACCCGATCGGGAGCGTGCTGCTTTGGCAGAGCCGCGAGGAACTACGCAGTGAGCGGCGGATCGCAGACCTTGACGTTGAACTTCCGCGCGCGGATTACCCCGTGAACTACCTCTTGGATGGGCAGCAGCGGCTCTCGGCGATCTGCGGGGCGATGTACTGGACTGGCGATGCCGCGCGCAGTCGGTGGAACCTCGTGTATGACCTCAGGAAAGAGACGTTCGAGCACCTCGATACGCTCGAAGATCCGCCGCTTCACAGGATCCGGCTCAACAAGCTATCGGACCCGACTGCGTTCTTCCGTCACGTGGCGAGCCTCGACACGCTCAACGCGCCCGACAAGGACGACCTCAAGGCGCGGGCCGATGCTCTGTTCGGGCGCTTCAAGGACTACAAGGTTGCCACGGTGACCCTCGGTGAGATGCCGCTCGATGACGTGGCGCCGATCTTCGAGCGGGTCAACAGTACGGGGACGCCGCTGACGATTGTCGACCTGATGCGTGCCGCCACCTGGAGCCAGGACTTTGACCTCCTCGACGCGATTGACGACATCCGCGACGACCTCGTGGACAAGGGGTTCGGCGAGATCGATCGCAAGGTAATCCTTCGCAACCTCTCGGCCGCTGCTGGCCGAGGCTTCTCGGCTGACAGCATCGACCAACTTCGTCACGAGAACGTGGAGACACTCAAGGCCGCAGCGGCCGCGACCGGCGAAGCGTTCAAGCGGTCCGTCGACTACCTCACCACGCAGATTGGCGTCCCAGGGGCGGAAGTTGTCCCATACGCAAACCAGCTCACCGTCCTCACTGAGATCTTCCGCCGCCTCCCTATTCCTTCTGCTGCGCAGTTCGAGGCGATCGATCGGTGGTTCTGGAAGACCTCGCTTGGGGGCTACTTCGGCGGGTGGAATACGGGCACGATGGCGAGTGATCTTGTGGCGGTGGGGGCGTTCGCGGCAGGGACCGTTCAAGAGGTTGAGATCAACGTTGTGCGGCCCCACTCGGACATCTGGCGTATGCGTCAGTTCCGCGCGAACAACGCGCACGCCAAGCTGCTTGCGATCGTTCTCGCTCACCATCAGCCCGTGGACCTGTTGACCGGCCAGCGCATTGACACGGCGAAAGCACTGGCCTGGAGCAACAACAAGGAGTTTCATCACTTCTTCCCCCAGGCCTATCTGAAGCGTGCCGGCGAGTCCCGGGTCCGGATCAACTGTCTCGCCAACTTTGTGATGCTGACGTCTGCGAGCAACAAGACGATCTTGGATCGTGATCCTTCTGACTATCTCGTCGATGTCGAGCGCGCTGCCGGGGAGAACCTCGATCAGTGGCTGGCGTCGAACCTGGTGTCGCGTGAGGCGTTCGAGGCAGCCAAGGCTGACGATTTTGACCTGTACCTCAAGCTGCGTGCCGACACCATTCAGTCGGCGGTGCTGCCGCTCGCTGGCTGGGAACCTGAGAACGAAGACGAGCCGGGAGTCACCGCAGCAGAAGTCCTCGAAGACGAACCATCCTGAGCCCTTACCAGGCGAGGCTGCAGGGGGAGGACTGACGGAGCCCGGTATCAAAGACGGTGCGTCCGACGGCATCGGCCAAGGCCGCGCCCACGGAGGACACGTGCTTGCCATAGAGGTCGACGCTTTCGCCGGGGAGGCTCGGGGTACGCCGCGAAGTGGTGCGCCGCCGCCGTAGCGAGCGACCGCTTGCTGGCAAGGCTCGATCGGCGGGGGCTCAGCGAGCGCATCTACGGCGCTCAGCCGGACGGCCGTCGTGGGCTCCTCGTTCCCCGAAAGGTTCCCCGCGGTGGCGGTTGCCTGCGGCTTGTTACGGTCCGAAGCGGTCCGCAAGAACTGAGGAAACGACCAGAAAGCATGGCGCCTTTCCCAGGAATCCTGGGCGATTAGCGGCCTGCCCCTACCCCGCTTCTGATCCGCAGGTCCCAGGTTCGAATCCTGGCGGGGGCGTGGGTGGTCGTGCGACGCCTGGGGGGTCACCCCTCATGCGCTCCGACCCGTCCCAGGGGACTCTTGCTGCACACGCGGGGCCATCCGGGCTCTCGCGCCACACCAGGAGACCCCGCATGTCCCACTTCACGCTCACCCTCGCGTCTCGTTCCCGCCGCGCTGCGCTCTGCGCCGCCATCGCCGCATGTGCCGTCGGCGGTCTCGCCGGTGAAGCCGCGGCGACCCAGATCAACGGCGACGTCTCGACCTTCACCGTCAGTGATGGCATCGAGGCCGGCCAGGCCCCGCTCAACGGTCCAGACGTCTACCAGGTGGATGTGGCGGTGGTGAATGGAGAAAGCGTCTGGAAACTGACAACCGAATCACCGATCCGCATGATCGCCGGGGCCTGCACCCGGATCAGCGGGGCGAACAACGTCGCGGGGCCGTCGGAGGTCCACTGCAAGCGTGCCGCCGAGCCCGGTGAGAGCCGCGCGATCCTCGGTGGCGGCGACGACAGCTTCGTCGCGGCGCCCGGGTTCCCCGACCGTCTGCGCCTGGTCGGTGAGGACGGCAACGACGTCCTGACGGGCGGGGAGGCCGACGACGTCATCAACGGCGGCGACGGCGACAACGTGCTGACCGGCAACGGTGGCAACGACAGCCTGACGCTCGGCAACCCGCCGCGGACGCAGTTCGCCAACATCCCGAACGGGACGAACACGATCACCGGCGGGCCGGGCAACGACTTCATGTTCGGCGGTGACGGCAACGACGCCATCGACGGCGGTGACGGCAACGACTCGCTCGGCGGTGGCCGCGGCATCGACGTCCTGAACGGCGGCGAGGGCGACGACGGTCTCAACGGCACCGAGGACGCGTTCCAGAAGCGTGATTCGCTGACCGGTGGCGGCGGGACCGATCAGTTCACGGCCGACATCCTCGACCAGGTCTTCGCCCGCGACGGCATCGCCGAGCGCATCGGCTGCAAGCCGGTCCGCTTCCTGACCGACCCGCTGGCGTTCGCCGAGGTCGACCTGAAGGACATCATCGTGTTCGGCGACCCGTGCCCGGTGGTCCTGCGCGCGCCGAAGAACGAGACGCCGTCGGGCGCCATCCGGTCGTCGACCGCGAAGGTGTCCTCGGGCGTGGCCCGGATCGCGGTGCGCTGCACCACGACGAAGGCGTGCACCGGGACGGTCCGGATGCGCCTGGCCCGCAAGGGATCGACCACCGTCCGCGCGACCTACCGCGTGGCCGGCAAGAAGACGCGCACGCTGTCGCTGAAGCTGCGCTCGTCCGACGCGGCGAAGGTCACCACCAAGGGCGTGAAGGCGACCGTGACGCTCACCGAGAAGGGCAAGGCCGGCGACAAGACGGTCACCCGCGCGGTGACGGCGAAGCGATAGCCCACGGGAGGCCCCCGCCGAGTCCTGGCGGGGGCGCTTCCGCGGAAGCGTCAGGCCACGAACGTGATGTCGGCGTAGTCCGTGAGCGGCGCGGCGAGCGATTCGGGCTGGCGGCGCAGCGGGTCCCGGCTCGGAAGGCGGTCGAAGCTCAGGCCGGCGAGCTGCTCGATCTCGGCGATCGGCCGCTGCCAGGTCTCATGGGCTCCGAAGACGAACTCCTCGGGGGCGAGGTAGGTCTCCTGGCTCATGAGGTACCCGGTGGCCGTGAGCTCGCGGGTGTCGTCGTGGATGAACGCGATGAGCTTCCAGAACCTCAGCGGGATCTGCGTGCCGAAGCGCGTGGGGTCGTCGTCCTTCAGCACCGGGCCGGTGATGACGGAGATGCGCATCTGGTCCTCGACGCAGTGCTGGAGGGCGTAGTCCTCGAGGCCGAGCCAGATGCCGGCGTTGAACGGCTGCATCTGGGGGACGGCGTTGGTGTAGTGCATCGAGTCGCGGTTGCCGCGGTCGGCCGGTTCAACCGGTCCCCAGATGGGATCTTCGCGGCGCGTCATGTGGCCGCGCGCGAAGCGGGGCGGGTCACCGTAGACGTCGAGGGCGCCGTCGCCGGGCAGCAGCTGCGCCTCACGCGGAATCCGGGGGTCGATGAGCCAGGAGCGCCGTTTTGCGCTCCTCTTCTGGTCGCCGCTGATGTTGACCGCGCTCCAGAGGCACAGGCGCCGCGACTTGCTCATGGCGACGGAGAAGTGCTCGTACTTCAGCTCGGCGGTGCGCTTCCCACGGGGACCGTGCATGAGAACGTCCCGGGGGGCCGTCGTCTTCTTGGGCAGGTTCACGCGGACGGCGGTGCCGGCGCCGAGGAAGGCGGGGTCGAACCCCTCCCGGTCCTCGTACTCCGACACGGCCGCTTCGAGCGGGCCGGTGGCTGGACCGCGCTCACGGTCGGCCGGGGCGGCGGGAATCCTCACCCGCGAGCGGCGCTTCACGCGCGCGAGGGCGTCGAGGAGCGCTGTGGGCTTGACGGCGTGGTTGGCCTCGCCGGGGATGCCGGAGAAGTGCAGGCCGACGGCGCGGCCCTCCATGTCGAGAACGGCCGAGCCGGAGCTGCCGCGCAGCGTCGACGCGTCGTGGGTGAAGTACCACGGCTTCTTGTCCACGACCAGGGCCTTGCCCGGCGAGACGCGCTTGACGTCGAAGATGTCGCCGAAGACCCCCTTCGCGTCGGCGTCGTCGAGCATCCCGCCGGTGTCGCGGGAGGGGAAGCCGACGACGGCGATGTCCATCTCGCTGTGCGGGTCGGTCCGGCTCAGCGGGATCGGCTCGGGCATGCGGTCGTCGGGCTGAAGTTCGAGGAACGCGACGTCGGGGGCGGACGTGTCGTGGTCGGCGATGAAGAGGACGCGGGCGACGTCGATGTCGAGAGGGCGGGACCGGCCGGTGGGGCGGTGCTCCTCGCGGAAGTCGAGGCGGGTCTGAACGGGCCGACCGGTCGCGGGGGTGACGATGGGGCCGTAGCCGCGGCCCTCTCGGCGCGCGAAGTTCTCGGCGACGTGGCGGTTGGTGACGACCGTGCGCTCGGCGATGAGCCAGCCGGTGCCGCCCCAGCCGAAGGCCGGGTGGTCCCGGAACTCGATGCGCCCGACGGACCCCACGCACGGCTCGATGCGGGCCCGGGCGGCGAGCAGCCGGGCCGCGAGCGTCTTGCTGCGAGGCATGACGATCCGGCCGTTGCGGACCAGCAGCGCCGGCCGGGTGAACTGCAGGATGACCGCCTCGGTCCGTGGCAGCGGGAGACGGCCCTCCCGGCCGGGCGACGCGATCACGGCCCGGATGAGATCGGGAGTGGTTCCGGCCTCGGCAGCGCCGGGGAGCGGGCTGCCCGCCTCGATGATGGCGGACAGCTCTCGGGCGACGGGGGTGTCACGCAGGACGTCGGTGAGCTGCGGCATGAGCGTCTCCTGACGATGCTTGCTCGTGAGCGATCCGTGCCCGATGGTCGGCGGATACGTACCGCCGGACCATGCACGAGTTATCAACCTCGGTCAAGCTGTCTCGGATCAGCACCGGGCAGGCGCCGGCGGTCACGGTCTGCGCGGCACGCACGTCCGGTAGGACCGCGTCTCGACCAGGCGGCGGGTGCGCACCTTGCGACCGTTGCGCGTGACCGTGACCGCCTTGCGCACCCGGATGACCGCCTTGACCTCGTAGCGGCCGCGGGGCAGGCCCCGCAGGTCGATCGTCGAGCGCAGCCGGCCGTCGGCGTACCGGACCTTGACCGGCTTGCCGTTGACGTACACGGCGGTGGAGACCACCTCGGCGCGACGCACCCGCTTGGACAGGCGGATCTCGAAGCGGCGGCGGCTCTTGCAGACCCGCGGCGCCGTCTGCGAGACGGCGACCACCTGGACATCGGGCGCGCCGCTGGCTGCGCCGACCGCCGGCGGTGTCTGCGACCCGGCCGCGCGTGGGATCGGCGCCCAGTCCGGCGTGACGTCCTCGGGGCCGGACGTCTCGGGATCCTTCGTCAGGCGCCGCTGGTCGGTGCCGTCGGCGTTCATCGTGTAGATCTCGATGTTGCCCGGGTCGAAGTGCTCGGACGGCTGCTCGCCGTGACCCTCGTCCTCATCGGCGGCCACGGTGGCTTCCGGTTCCTCGACCGGTTTGATGCGCCCGTCGCGCGTCGACTGGAAGGCGATGCGTGTGCCGTCGGGAGACCACGCCGGGGCGTGATCGGAGTACATGGGCACGCCGCCCTCGGTCTCGTGGGCCCGCGCGACCGGGGTGCCGAGCGAGCGGACCACGGGGTCGGTCAGCGGCCGCGGGCTCGTCCCGTCGGCGTTGACGACCCAGATCGCGGCGCCGGCGCTGTCGTCTCCGCGCACGTAGGCGACCCGCGCGCCGTCCGGCGACCAGTTCGGCTGCGATTCGGAGATCTCGGCCTCGTCGGCCAGTTCGACGGCCAGACCGGTGACCAGGTCGTAGACCCACACGCCGGTCGCCGGCCCGAAGCCCTTGCGGAAGACGATCCGGCGACCGTCCGGCGACCATGAGGGCTGCGCGTCGTAGGCGCGGCGGCCGTGCGTGGTCGGCGGGATGACCAGGGCCGTCTCCGTGCCCGTCGCGAGGTCCTTGACGTACAGGTCGGCCTTCGCGCCGTCGCCGCGCCGGAACACGAGTTTCGTCCCGTCCGGCGACCACGCAGGCTCGTACTCGGCGCCCGACCCCGAGCCGGGCCGGGTGTCCGTGACCTGGACGACGCCCGTGCCGTCCAGCCGCATGATGTAGATCTCGGGGTCCGTGCTGCCGTCCGGCGCCGGCCGGTTCGAGCTGAACGCGATGTGGGTGCCATCGGGCGAGACCGCGGGATGGATGTCGTTGATGGGCACGGGGCCCTCGCCTTCATCCTCCTCGCCGCCGCCCATGCCGTTCGGCGGTCCGCCGCGGCCCTCGGGCGGACCGGAGCCCTCGCCGTGTTCGCCCCCCTCGTCGCCCTCATCACTTGCAGGTGCGAGGCCGTTGTCGGTCAGCTGCCGGACGTCACTGCCGTCCGGGCGCATCGCGTAGACCTCGAAGTCCGTGGATCCATCACCCGCGGGACGCTCGCTGGAGAACACGATCAGCCCGTTGTCGCCGGGGAAGGCCGAGCGTGCGGTGTCGGAATCGGTCACCACGATCGCGGCGGCGGCAAGTGCGGCGAGGCCGGCGGCAAGTGCGGCGGCGCGGGGGCGGAATGGGGCGCGCATCGGAGTCTCCATGCGGTCGCGGGTCCGGCGACGCGGTCAGCGGGAGGGTCCGCCGCATCGCCTGCGGGTCTGGGTCAACTGTGGCTGACCTGCGATGCGGTGGGAACCGTAATCCGTCCGGAATCGCCTGCGCGCTTCCGCGGATCTGCGGCCCGTGGAACCTGATGAAGGTCCGTAGTAACGGCGGTCTCAGGTGGCGGCGCAGCTCGGATGATCGGCACACCTCGATCGGTGGACCATGTGGGCACATTCGATTCGAGGAAGGGATCCCCATGCGCACCGTCTTCCGCAGAGCGCTGCCCGTATTCGCCACCGCAGCTGCCGCGGTACTGCTCACGGTCCCCACGGCCGTCGCCGCCCCCGGGGGCGACGAGGACGAGACGACCGCCGGCAACAACCTGTCCTACCCCCTGATCTGGGGGGAGGGGCCCGGACTGACGATCCCCGGCACCTTCGGGTCGGAGTCCTTCACGGGCGACAGCGCCCTGGTCGACCACGACGGCGACGTCGCCACGGACCCGGTACAGGTCTGGCTGCAGCAGGACCTCGGCAACACGTGGCAGGCGGGGTCCTGGGATGCACTGGCGAACGGCCAGGCACTCAATGTGGACACCGTTGACTGGGGGGACAACCTGTCAGGCTCGGCCCAGAAGAAGGCAGGCAAGCCGATTCGCGTCGAGACCAGCATGTTCAAGAATCTCGGCGTCACGGGCTTCCCGGCGTCGCTCATCCAGTATCCGATGTTCAAGGTCGGCGACGCGACCGGTCAGAACGAGATGTGGGGCACGACCGGGCAGGAGTTCGCGAGCGCGCTCGACGCGATGATCTACTCCAAGGCCGCACGGCTGACGATCCAGCGCCTGATGGTCGACCCCGAGGATCCGGCTGTGGACGCGCTGACGTGGTACGCCAAGGACGGCAAGTGGGTCGGCACCGGCATCACCGAGCCGAAGGTGAACCTGGTGACCGGCACCGGTGAAGACGGGCCCGGCTCCTACGGCGCCGAGCTGAACATCCAGGGCAAGGTCGTCTACGGCTACAACTGGACGGCCGACTATGGCGGCGTCTACCGGATCACGTTCAGCCTCGACGGCGCGAACAACGCCGGTGTGCTCAACACGCACATCACCGACGACACCGCGCTCGCCGTGAGCGAGGAGGAGACGTCGGAGGAGCCCACGGTGCTCGAGGCGGCTGCCGGCGGCACGGAGTACATCGACGGCGCTGACAACCTGACGTACGTCGACGTGGTCGTGACCGGAACGGCCGCGCCGTCGGAGCCGAGCGCGAAGCCCAGCGACTACGTGCCGCCGGTCGTCGAGCCGCCGGTGACGCCGCCGACGACGACGACGACGACCCCGCCCGTCCAGGAGCAGACCCAGCAGCAGGCGGGCCAGACCCCCGGTCCGGTGGCGCCCCGGCAGTGCCGTGCCCGTGAGCGGTTCACCTTCCGCCTCGGCGATCACCTGAAGCTGGCGACGCGCACCCGCATGCGGCTCGTCGAGCGGGTCATCGCGACGCTCGACGGACAGCGGATCAAGGCGACGAAGGGGTCGAAGGGCATCACGGTGCCCATCGATCTGCGGCGGAAGACACGGACGACTGCGCGCTTGCGTGTCGAGCTGCGCCTCCGCAGGGCGATCACGATGAACGGCGAGAACGGTGCGTACCGCACCACCCGCGTGGTCAGGGCGTGGACCTTCCCGACCTGTGCGGGCGCGCGGTAGCAGCCCCACACCCGATGTCGTGCGGGCCCGGTTTCTGCAGCCGGGCCCGTTGCGGCAGCGCCGGGGTCAGCTGGTGGTCTGCGCCTGCAGCAGCGCCAGCCACCGCCCCATCAGGAGCGTCGCCTGATCACGACGCACGGTCTGGTCACGCAGGGTGCGCAGCTCGTCGATCTGGACGAGCGGGTTGCTGTCATCCGTCACGCCGCCCATGAACCAATCCCCGTAGATCCGGTCGTTCACCGTGCCGATGGTGATCAGCTGCGGGTCGTGGTGGCGGGTGTCGTCGGCGATCCGCACGTACGTGCGCAGCACCGCGAGCTCGGGCCCCTCGAGGACCTGGGCGAAGTGGCCGCCGCGGGCGCTCAGCGCCCCCGTGATGCCCTGGGGCTCGTTGTGGCGCCGCGCGGTCTCGAGGATCGCGGCGACATCGTCGTCAGTGAGGCCCGGCCGGGCCTCACTGGCATAGAGCAGCCGCAGGAGGATGGGCACGCGGCCATCCTCGCAGGCGTCACGCGGTACGGCGCAGCATCTCCACGACGAGAAACGACAGCTCCAGTGCCTGCTGGGCGTTCAGGCGCGGGTCGCACGCCGTCTCGTAGCGGGACCCGACGTCGTCGTGCGAGATGAGCTGCGCGCCACCCACGCACTCGGTGACGTCCTCGCCGGTGTGCTCGACGTGGATGCCGCCCGGGTGGGTGCCCATCCGCTGGTGGACCTCGAAGAAGCCCTCCACCTCGTCCATGACGTTCTCGAAGACGCGGGTCTTGTGCCCGGACGGCGACTCTTCGGTGTTGCCGTGCATCGGGTCGCACTGCCAGACGACCTTGTGCCCGGTGCGCGTCACCGCTTCGACGATCGGCGGGAGCGTGTCGCGGACCTTGTCCGCACCCATGCGGGAGACCAGCGTCACGCGGCCGTCGACCTTCTGCGGGTCGATGCGCTCGACGAGCTCGACGGCCTCCTCGGGCGTGGTGGACGGGCCGATCTTCACGCCGATCGGGTTGGCGAGCAGCGCTGCCAGGGCCACGTGCGCGCCGTCGAGCTGGCGGGTGCGGTCACCGATCCACAGCTGGTGGGCGGAGAGCAGGAAGAGGCGGTCGTCGGAGAGGCGCAGCATCGCCCGCTCGTAATCGAGAACGAGCATCTCATGGCTGGCGTAGAGGTCGACGGTGCGCAGCGATGCGTCGTCGACGCCGCAGGCGGACATGAACCGCAGGCTGCGGTCGATGTCGGTCGCCAGGCGCTCGTAGCGCTCGCCGGCGTTGGACTGGCGCACGAAGTCCATGTTCCACTCGTGCAGGCGGTGCAGGTCGGCCATCCCCGCGCCCGTGATCGCGCGCGAGAGGTTCATCGCGGCGGCGGCGTTCGCGTAGGCGCGCAGCAGACGACCCGGGTCCGGCCGGCGCGCCTCGGCGGTCGCCTCCAGGTCGTTGACCATGTCACCGCGGTAGGAGGGCAGGCCGGCGGCGTCGGTGTCCGAGCTGCGCGGCTTGGCGTACTGGCCGGCGATGCGACCGACCTTCAGCACGGGCATGGAGGTCCCGTAGGTCAGGACGATCGCCATCTGCAGCAGCGTGCGGATGGTGCCGCGCAGGTGCTGTTCGGTGTTGTCGTCGAACGTCTCGGCGCAGTCGCCGCCCTGGAGGAGGAACGCCTCACCGCGCGCGACGGCCCCGAGCCGCTCCTGGAGGCGGTCGACCTCGGGTGCCACGGTGATCGGCGGCACGGCCTCGAGCAGGCGGCGGACCCGCGCGGCGTACTCGTGATCGGGCCACGGCGGCTGCTGGACGGCGGGTCTGTCGAGTGCGTCCTGGAGCGCCACCGCCAGAGCAGGGGGCAGCGGCGGGAGCTCGGGCAGGGAACCCACGGGCACGTCGACGGTCCAGTTCATGACCAGAACGCTAGAGGGAACGGCGCTTCGACCGCGGGTCGTTCACCAGTGCCTCAGCGCGCCGCTGCCGACGAGCGCGGCGAGGAGGCCGATGACGAGCAGCGTCAGGGCGATCGAGGACAGCGTCTCAACGTCAACCCGGCGGCGGAGGCCGGGGGCGGTCGCGATCGCGATGCCTCCGACCGCGGCACCGGTGATCGTGACGGCGGCGAGGAGCTCTGGAGGCGCGATCGCGAGCATTCGGGTGGCGTGCAATGTACAGCGGGATCTGAGCAACAAGCGATTCAAATACCCCGTGAGGCGGGCGATTGCTCAGGTATGAGGCTCGTGCTTGCCGTCCTGGCCGCGTGTGCGCTGGGTGCACCGCCGGCCGCCTCGGCCGCGCCGTTTCAGGCGAAGGTCCGCCTCGCGAACGCCGACGGCCAGAAGATCGCCTGGTACGACCGCGGCAGCGGCCCGCCGCTGGTCCTGGCGATCGGCACCGGCTCGACGATGGCCGAGTGGGACCCGGCGCTGCTCGCCCTCCTGGCCCGCGAACGCCGGGTGATCGTCTTCGACTACCCCGGGGTGGGCCGGTCGTCCAAGCTGAAGGGCGCGGTGACGTTCGCCGGCCTGGCCGACACCACCGACGCGTTCATCCGCGCGATCGGGCTGGGGGAGGCCGACGTCCTTGGCTGGTCGATGGGCGGGTTCGTCGCACAGCAGCTGGCGATCCGCCACCCCGAGCGCGTGCGCCGGCTCGTGCTGGCGGGAACGAACCCGGGCGGCGACCTGGCGGTCCTCGGGGACGACGACGATCAGGAGATCGACAGCGACCCCGACCCGTCAGACGACGCCGTGCTGCGCGTCCTGTACCCGCGCACGAAGGCCGGCCGGGCGGAGGGGCGCGCGTTCCTGCGCCGGCTTGAGGACGCGAGCGAGTCCGGTGAGATTCCCGACGACTTCGACGTGCCCGCGAGCACCGTGCGCAAGCAGGTGGCCGCCGAGGACCCGTGGTTGCGCTCGAACGCCAACGCCGACGCCCTGAAGCGGTTGCGCGTCCCGACGCTGGTCACGGGCGGCAACGTCGATCCGGTCGCGCCGCCGATCAACGCGCGGCGGCTGGACGCGCTCATCCCGGGCGCGCAGCTGCGCCTGTTCGCGGACTCCCACGCGTTCCTGTTCAGCGAGCGGGCGCGCTTTGCGCCGGCGGTGCTGGACTTCCTCGACGCGCCGCGTTGACCAGTGCGACGCTGTCATCCCACAGGTTCCGGGCGAGCGTCTCGTCGCGTGCCTGCGCGGAGGGCTGGCCGTCACGGGTGAACTCGATGTCGCGGCCCGGGGGGTCCCCGAACGCCGGGTCGATCGTGAGTCGCGCGAGCATCTTCGATGACGCTGACGCCGTGGTCGCTCCGGGGAGCAGGCGGCTGATGAGCGGGGTCGCCGCCATGTACGCACGGCGCATCGTCGACGGGTAGTTCCGGCTGAGATCCGTGTCGCTCATCAGGCCGGGGTCGAACGTGTGCACGGCAATGCGGGCGCCGGGTCGCAGGGTTGGTAGCCGGCGGCGCAGTTCGAACCCGGTCGCGATGTTCGCCAGCTTCGACGTCGCGTACGCAACCTGCCCGGAGCCCGGGCCCGCCTCGGCCAGGGCCGCCGCGCGGTCCCATTGGGGCGGCGGGAAGCCGAAGTTGCGCACCCGCTGGGACTTGTGGGTCCCGCTGCCCACGATGACGATCCGGCCGTGCTCCGCGAGGTGAGGCAGGAGGTCGAGGATCAGCGCGAAGTGGCCGAGGTGATTGGTCGCGAAGGTCGCTTCGAAGCCGTCGGCTGACACGTGCGTGCGGTCCATGAACTGGATGCCGGCGTTGGCGACGACCGCGCCCAGCTGGGGGAGTCCGGCATCGGCGAGCAGCGACGGGAACGCGTGGACCGATTCCAGGTCGGCCAGGTCAAGTGGGAGGGTGACCGCGCCCGGGCCCAGTGCGCGCACCGCGGCCTCACCGCGCGCGGCGTCGCGCGCTGCGACGACCACGCTGTGACCGGCGGCCACGAGGCGTGTGGCGGTGGCGCGCCCCAGCCCCGCCGTCGCGCCCGTGATGACGACCGTCGTGGGAGCTACCGTTGCATTGTTCATCTAGCGAACGTTAGCAAGACAAACGTTTATGACACAAACAAATTCGGATCTCGCGCTCACGGGCCTGCTTCTGGATCGTCTCGTCCGCCTCGGGACAACGCACTACCCGCAGGTCTACGGTGAGCTCGAGATCTCCAAGCCCGCCCTGGTGGCGCTCGTCGCGATCGCGGCTGCCGGCCCGTTAAGGCAGGCCCGGCTCTCGGACGCCTCCGGGATCGACCGGGCGTCCCTCGTTGCGGTCCTCAACGAGTTGGAGTCCGCGGGGCTGGCGACCCGTGGCCCGGACCCGCACGACCGCCGCGCACACGTGGTCACAGTGACCGCTCAGGGGGAGAAGCTGCTGGCCCGCGCCCGGGAGCTCGCTGAGCAGGACGGCTTCTTCTCGGTGCTCAGTGCGGATGAGCGCGAGACGCTCAACGCGCTGCTGCAGCGGCTGATCGCCGCGCACGCGCCTGCGGTCACGCCGCGTCGCGCCACTTGACCGAGCAGCCACGCGGCTGGGTCTCGGCTGGTGCGACGGACCGGCCCGCAAGGACCTCGTCCAGCGCGGCACGCAACCACGCGGCGTTGGCGGCCGGGTCCTGGTGGTCTCCATCGGGAGCACCGCGGTAGACCAGGCGGTGGTCGGCGTCGAGGACGAACACGTGCGGCGTGACCTGCGCGCCGAGCGCGGCGGCGACCTCCTGCGTGGGGTCGTGCAGGTAGGGGATGGGCCACGCCTGATCGCGGACGAACTGCGCCATGCGCTCCGGCGAGTCTGCGGGGTAGCGGGTGCTGTCGTTCGCGTTGATCGCCAGGAACCTGACGCCCCGTGAGGCGTAGTCCTCAGCGACGGCCCGCAGTCGCGGGTTCCACGCCACCACGTACGGGCAGTGGTTGCACGTGACGACCAGCACGGTCGCCGGTGGAGCGGGGCTGAGCGGGACCGTATGCTCGATCCCGTCGGTGTCCGCCAGCGTGAAGGCCGGCGCGGGATCGCCGATGGTGAAGGGCATGCCACCCACGCTAGAGACCCGTCCGAGGAGGACGAACCGGTGACCGACCAGACTGCCATCTTCGCGCCCGGCGGGACGCGTGCGAGCACCGCGACGATCTTCGGCCAGGTGATGTTCCTCGTCGCCTTCGCGATCGGGTTCCTCGCGCTGGGCACCTACATCGGCCGCGACCTCGCCTACGGGACCGCGCGGATCCTGTCGTTCGCGGGCTTCGGGATGCTGCTCGTCTCGGGCTTCGGCGGCGAGCGCTTCCGGGTCGGGCCCTTCGCGCTGGGCTGGCTGTTCGCGACGGCGCTCATGATCGGCCTGGGGCTCGGGCCGATCCTCTACCTGATGCTCGAGGAGAACCCCGCGGCCGTCACCCAGGCTGCCGGCGGGACGGCGCTCATCGTCGCCGCCATGGGCTCGCTTGGGTTCGTACTCAGCAAGGACCTCGCCGGGTGGATGCGGCCACTGTCGTTCCTGGTCTTCGGCGCGGTGATCGTCAGCCTCGTGATGCTGCTGTTCACCTCGGGCGGCAATCCGATCATCAGCCTGGTGATCCTGGTGCTGTCGGCGGCGCTGATCATGGTCGACTTCAACTACGTGAGAAAGCACGCCACCGAGGACGACGTGATCTGGCTCGCGACCGGCATCTTCGTGTCGATCGTGAACATCTTCATCTCGCTCCTGAACCTCAGCCGGTAGGTCCACGCGCTACCTTGTCTCCGACGCGGTGGGCGTAGCTCAGTTGGTAGAGCTCCTGGTTGTGGTCCAGGCGGTCGCGGGTTCAAGTCCCGTCGCTCACCCCTCGTGAAGCGCCCGCACCCCGCGGGCGTTTCGTCTTTTACCGGGGCACTGGAAGAATCAGCCCGCAGATGGGATTCCAGCTCGGCCCCAAGTTCCTCCGTCGCGCCCCGAAGGGCTGGCTCCCGGCCCGCGCGTTCCCCATCAAGCACTCGGTCTACGAGCACCGGAAGAACGACCCCGAGGGCGGCGAGAGCGTGCTCGAGACGAGCGCCGGGCTGACCGTCACCTGGCGGGTCGAAGCCGACGGGCACGCGCCGTACGAGTTCTCCGAGAAGCGCAGCGCGCCGACCTGGCTGCTGCAGGGCATCACGGGCGGTGGCAAGCGCTGGTACTCGCTGCGGATCCGGCCGCAGTACGGGCTGATGAAGGACGTCGGCGTTCCCGGTGTGGTCAACCCGCAGGACCCGCACGAGCTCTGGGTCGACTGGGATCGCGCGTACGAGGAGCACGAGGTCGCCTGGGCGCGCGAGGCGCGCGTGCAGCGCGAGAAGGCCAGGCGCTCGGGGGTCTTCGATCACGCGATCGATCGCGTCGTCAACCCGTTCGCGGGACGGCTGCGCCCGGAGGACGAGGGGCGCGTCGAGGAGGTGATCGCGCAGGAGCAGGCCGCGCACGCCGAGCTCGAGCGGAAGTGGATGTCGACGCCGGCGGGTCAGCAGCAGGCGGAGTCGATGG
>SXGQ01803112.1_pt1 | contig 30006 bp, 50 predicted proteins | sample 3178371 | NCBI WGS metagenome assembly SXGQ01 (sample SAMN11356859, study PRJNA531348) | freshwater metagenome | isolation source: freshwater sample F1-20 | place: China: Fuxian Lake, Yuxi | collected 2017-12-25
AACCACTCTGTGGCCGGCTCTTCTCCCAGATCAAAGATCTCACCAGACTCAACTAAGAATTGGTGAAAGTACTTATCTTTACAGAGCATAGCGGCTAGCTTGACTGGGTCAATCCCATATTCCTCACCACGGTTCATGGGTTGTTCGTTACCATTCAGGCGTACCATGACAACCTGATAGCGGGCACCAACGAAATCCCTAATTAACTTCTCAGGGATCTCGTCAGGGTGGATGGACATGGTCAGCATAAAGCCTGTCCTGTCCTGCTTCAATGCAACCTTAACGGCTTCGTATTGAATCGTTTCCATGATTAGAACGGAATGTCCTCGTCTTTTAATGGAGCTTCCTGCACAGGCTTGCGTGGTGCAGCTGGGTCTGCCGGCTTGAAGTTATTCCAAGACAGCTTGATCCATGCGCCGTACTGGCCATCGGCGTTATAGCCTGTTAGCTTGATAACGATCTCATCGCCATCATGCTCTTCCATGAGTTCCTTCAGGGTGCTACGCAGCATTACGATCTCGCCCTTGTGGTCTGGTTGGCTGTCTTTTGTCTTGTATGAATTGACAGACAGTTTGCCTTTATTTGGATAAGTAGCCATTACACGTTTCCTTTCAGTGTGTCTTTTTTGGTTTTAAAATCTGCCATTAAATTGGCATGGTCATGGGCTGAGAGTTCTTTGAGCTTGTCAAAGATGCTCCGGTTGATTTTGAATAGATCCATTACGTCCTTCTCTGATCCTGCCTGAGCAAGACCGTGGCGGGCGGCGTCCACAACAATACCGATCCAGTCACCTAGGTCTGCGCCTGGTTCAGTGGTCACTTTTAGTTGCCAAGGACCTTCACCACCTTGCATCTTAACCGGCGGTTTAGGTGCGGGCTTAGGCTCAGGCTTTGGCTCTGGCTTAAGTGCAGGCTTGGGTTCAGCCGAAGGAGCAGAATCAATGATGTCATTTTCGACGATCTCCATGGCGGTCATCCAAAGGTAACGGCGTTGATAAGACAAAACGGCGCCCAAATTTTGTATGGGGTGTGCACCTTTGAGGTTGGCTTCAGCCATGGGCGATGAGATGACAAGCATTGTGCCGTCTTCCACATCGGTGATGCTTAGCTCTGCGTAGGCGGTGGTAAACGACACCACGCCACATAGGCCAAGCTCGTCAAAGATCTCTTGGATCTTGGGGACAAAGTCGCTCAACTCAAAATATGAGTAGCCGGCGAACTTGTTCAGGCCTGACTTCTTCATCTCCGTATTCTGGAGCTTGATGCGGGCGGCCATTAGCTTTTTATGAACTGACATTTTCTTCCTCTTTGGTTAAGTAAGTTTGATACTGTTTGCAGAACTGCGATACTTGGCAGTAGCCTTTGCATCGTGTTCTTTCTCCTAGGCGAATCTCTATTGAAAAGGATTCGTTCTTCTTAGCTGCGCTAGTGGCTTTCGCCAGTGCTTCTTCTGCATCCACCAGTGCTGTGTGAACACTGGTTGCTCTGACGTTTGCATTCTTCTTCAATGCATACGTTGTCTTCTTTTCCCACATCTCTTCAGGCGTGCAGTCAGGCATCTCGCCATCTGTTTCCATCTCAAAGAGTGCCGCGCCATGGTCATCGATGCGCTTGGAAACATAAGCCTCACGGTCTTCGAATGACCAAAGTGGGATATCAATTGTGGCCACTGGTGATTGTGGATAACCTTCCTTGGTGCCGGCATCACGGGCAGACCAGTCACGAATGATCGCAATGATCTGAAGCTTACCAACTGGAACCTTCTTGACCTTCTCTACCATCCAAGCATAGATGTTGAGCTGGCGGTGCCAATCTTCCTTCTCATTCATTACAGCCCACGCACCGGTGACTTTATAGTCGCTGATTGAGATTGTGCCGTTGGGCTCTACTTCCTGTAGATCGATGGCACCGGAGATTTTCCAGCCATCAAACTCCAGGTGAAGACGCTCTTCAACAATGTGATGATCGTCTTTGCCGTGCTCCAAGATATTGTGGACGGCAGATCCGAACAGTGACCATACCATCTCACTTGCGTCTTGCTCGATCTCTTCCCAGTATTTCTTTTTCAATTGGACAATACGTGGTGAGTTGATGATCTCTGTGGCAGAGATGTGTGCCTTACCTTTTGAGTAAGTAGGACGTTCGATTACATTGACAAACGTCTGTGGCAGATTAAATTTGTTGGTGAGTTTCATTGTTCTTTCCAAGGTGCTCGAAACAGTAGTTCTTTTCCGTAGGCCTGAATCATTTGCTCTACGCCTGTCATTCGTTCGTGTAGGTTTTCGACTTGCATCTGCAGCAGTTTGATTTGTTTTTCTACCTTTTGGTTGTTCTCATACTGTACGCAGGTGTGCCAGTCGTCGGGGTTTGCTATACCGCAATCAGGACAGGTCAACATCGTCGTTCTCTCCTATGATTTTGGTGTGCTTGTAAATTGTCATAACCAACTCCATGCAGTCGTGCAGCTTTACACCTTCGGCTACACAAAGAGTTGCATAGGCTATGGCCATGCCTGATATGGCGGTGCCAAAATCATCGTCTCTGTTTTGCACGAGCTCAACAATCTTTGAGGCCAGTTCTTTGCCGTCTTCTATGTTAATTTGCAGTCTTTTGTCTTGGATCATTTGCTTTCCTTTTGTTTTGGGAAAAGAAATATAGCACACATATTGCATTTGTCAACAACTACCTGTTATAATATTTTTTATGAGATACGCAGCCCGAATAGATGACAATCAAAATGAGATAGTAGACGCCCTCCGTAAGGCGGGTGCTACTGTCCGCGTGGTAACCCAAGGCGGAGGACTGCCTGACCTTTTGGTTGGCTATCAGGGAAAGACAGTCCTGATGGAAGTTAAGGATGGAAATAAGGTTCCATCGGCTAGAAAGCTTACTGACGCGGAGGAGAAGTTCTTCATGGAGTGGACTGGCGGGCCGTTGGTTATTGTTAATTCGGTTGAAGAGGCTGTTGTTTTTTTAAATAAACTCTGATAGGATGTTTTCACGGTGATTGCAGTTGCCGTGTTTGCTTTCCTTTGTTGGGTTTGAGTTTGCGGGGGCTGAGGCTCCCGCTTTTTTCAAAGGTGCAAATGAATCCCTTTTACATAGATGAACCTACGGTCATATCCTTTTCGGGTGGCCGTACCTCCGCATTCATGCTTTATAAGGTCTTGGAGGCTCACGACATGAGCCTGCCCGAGGAGGCTGTTGTCTGTTTTGCCAACACCGGCAAGGAGGATGAGGCCACACTTAAGTTCGTTAACGATTGTGCTCAGGCCTGGAACGTCAAGATCCATTGGCTTGAATATCAGCCGGCGGAACTGACCAAGGATCGCTGGAAAGAGGTGGACTACGAGACAGCCAGTCGGGATGGCGAGCCGTTCGAGGCTTTGATCCGCATGCGTAACTACCTGCCAAATCCTGTCAGCCGCTTCTGTACAGTAGAGCTCAAGGTGCGCACGATCCACCGCTATCTGAAGTCTATTGGCTGGAAAGAATGGACATCCATGATTGGTATCAGAGCTGATGAGCAGCGCCGCCTGGCTAAAATTGGCAACCAAGATTATGGTAAGCATGAGGAGAAGCACGCCCCTCTTGGCCGCATTGGCGTGACTAAGGAAGCTGTGGGTGAGTTCTGGAGGAATCAGCCGTTTGATCTAGGCCTTCCCAACATGAATGGCGTGACCATGCATGGCAACTGTGACCTGTGCTACCTCAAGGGTGGTGCCCAGATCCTGAGCCTGATAGCTGAGAAGCCTGAGCGCGCGCTATGGTGGGCTCGGATGGAATCTGTAGGCCTGTCCATTAAGCCTGAGGGTGGTAAGTTTAGGACTGACCGACCAAGTTATTCTGAGATGCTGAAGTTTTCTGAGAAGCAAAGGGATATGTTTGACCCTAATGAGGCAACTATTGCCTGCTTTTGCGGCGACTAATAGCAATGGTAATATTACCATTTGGGTGGGTAAACCCTAATACTGTCACCTAGTTGACAGGTAAATTTATTCTGTGATATAAACGAAGTGTTGTCGTCGAAGTCAACGCTTGAAAGCCATTTACACATGCCTCGCCCCGTTTAGGGGAACTTCGACGGGGCAGTTGTAAGTGGCTTTTTTGTTTCGAGACTGGGATTGTTTGTCGGGTTAGCGCCGGCAACTCCTAAGTGGAAATGCAAGTTTTGAAAACACTGCTACATGTGAGCAGTTCCAGTCTCACCTCCTACGACAACTAGCAGCAGAACTCTATCGGGTTTTGGATTGGCATGAGGGAAGCGTTGGAGGCCGCAAGGCGTAGACCGCAGTCCACCAATCCTACGACGTTCTTATCTGTTGTGAAGTTGCGCAAAGAAGAAGCAAGCGCAGATGGGGGAATTGCCTTTGTTGCCCGTGGGTTCAAGTCCTGCGGCTTACAGCGAAGGTTCGAGCGGCCATGCTAGACACAACTAAGTTGTGCAAAGTGCTCGATGCTGATTGGACTTAGAAGAAGATCAGCCCACAAGATACTCAGCCAGTGGCTCCGGGAATGTGGAAGTATGCCAAAGGGAGAACGCCTCTCCCCTAGGCAGAACCATGTCCACAGAGCCTAGCAGTTCACCAAGAATGTAGCACCTACATTTATTTTCATATACCTGTTGACAGTGTACTTTTTTGCAGTAATATACACATCCCAACTTAAAGGAGATGTGATGAGATATATTTTTGTAAGGGCTGATGTGGAGCTTGACTGTACGCTGGATTACTTGCCGGCTGAGGTGGGTTCTACTGAGAACGGATTAAAGATTGAGCCAGACTATGCTGAGGCGATGGAGCTGGTGTCTGCGCAGCACAAGGACATAGAGATGATTGGCTTCTTGGCTGATTATGTTGTGCGTGATATTCAGATTGAAGCACTGGCGTTGTTCAAACACGATATGAGAAGTCAATGAACTGTACGCAAGAGATCAGAGCATTACTTAGAGCGAACAGTGATGGGCTGACGTTAGAGCAGATCGTGTGGGCCGTCAAAAGAGATAAGGCGAATGTTAAAAAGAATGTTCGTGCTATGCCTGATGCCTACATTGATAGATGGGAAGCTGTTCCAAGAAGGCAGTATGCAGCTGTGTGGTGCGTGGTTGTACCACCAGACGATTGTCCAAGACCGGAGAACGTAGATGACATGGCCGTTTCCACCATTTCCAAATCCAAAAGACAAGGGTACAAAAGTGCCCAAGTTCAATCCTGATAACCATGAAGAAAGTCCACTATGAATGAAGATAGAGATCAAATTGCTGATGCAATTATTAAAGCTGCCTGTTATTTGGGCAATGGTGATGCAATGACTTCTATGGGTGCAATTGAAGCACTTGGCGTTGTGCATAAATATGGTATGCAAGAAATTGCAGAGGTACACAGGGAAGGTTTAGAGAGTATTGCTGATGCACTCAATAACATTTCTGTATCGATTGATTTCTTGGCTAAAGTTATGCAGGAAAAATAATGACAGCCCTTGAGAAGTGGCATTACTTGCGTGATGAAATTGACCACAGGGGAATTTACAGGGTGCCTCCGCATCTTCCAGACATTCCTGCGAAAGCCCCGAACATGAGTTATAGGTGGCAGTTCTATTTGCGCAGATGCCTGTTCGATCCCAGGTTTGCATTAACTGCGGGCGAGTTACTGGTGCAAGGTCTGCCGGATAAAAATGTGCAGATCGTTGCCTGTGAGGATGCCGGCGTTCCGCTTGGACTTGCAATGTCGGCTGTACTTGGTGAGCCTATGTTGTCGGTTAAGAAAGCACGCAAGGTGTACGGCCTGATGAATTTCACTGAAGGCAGAGTGACTGGCAAGCCGCTGCTTTTGGTGGATGACTTAGCGGGATCACAAGGCACATTAAAAATTGCCGTGAGAACCTTGCATGCATTTGGCCTTCCAACTGCTGAGCACTATGTAGCGATGGTGGATAAGACCCAGTACGGGCATGCACAAAATTACTTGGGGTACAAGCAACTTATTAGTTTGTTTACGTGCGAAGACTTTGCAGTATCGTGGGAAGACTACGTCAACAAATACAACAAAGAGCCTGATTTCGGGCGTTTTTATTAGGAGCAACTATGAAACGAGAAGAACTATTTGATCTGGCAGACAAGGCGGGTCTTGGATTTATCCGCCAAGCAAGTGAAAAGGACGTAGAGAAGTTTGAACAGCTGGCTAAGTTAATTGTGCAGAACTTTCGTTCGGCCACGCTTGACACCATTGAGGCCTTGTTTGATTCAGAAGATCCTAATCCCATGTATCAGACGGCCTATAACCATGCACTCATTCATATGCAAGAGTTCGTGATCAGCATGGAGAAGAACACATGATACTGAACCAAGGAAAACTAGCAGGTGGCTTGGCCGATGAATTGATTGCAGTCATACGCAAGTACGAAGAAACAATTTATATGTCCACTGCCATAGGCGTATTAGAACTTGTGAAGCAACAACTGATACAAGAAAACGTGGAGGATGATGATGAATAGAGAAGACATTATTCGCATGGCACGAGAGACTGGTTGTTGGGAAACAGATACAGGTGAATTGGTTACGGATGAAATACAACTTGGACGCTTTGCCGACCTTGTCGCTTCTGCCGAGCGTGAACGCATTCTTGAGATATGCAAAGAAGGGTTGTGGGATGCGGAAGGGATTCGTTACCACTTGGATACGCAAGCAAGGGGACATGTCGCTACAAACGACACATCACAAGAACGTGTCGATAAAACAAGTGAAATCGTACATGAGCCTGTGGCGTGGGTAAGTTCGGAAGAGTTGCTGGTGATGCGTGGCAATGCGCTTGGCGGAGCAAAAGATTGGCGCATAAACGTCGGGCTTGTAAAACAAGATGGCGACGTCGGCCTGTACACCACCCCACCACAGCGCACATGGGTTGGGCTGACGGATGTTGAGATTGACCAAGGTCTTGTTCGCACTAACTACGCAATGCAGACTGCTGGCGCATGGCGTGATGGGGTTGAGTGGGCAGTCAAGCAATTGCAGGAGCGCAATACATGAGCTTATCAACGATTGACAAGTACGAACTTGTTTTGCATGACGTACCAACTTGTGCGGTATGCAATAAGCCTGTTGAGCGTGTCGAGTCCATGTACGACATAGCTTATGGCGGCAAGCGGTTTCGCGTGTACTGCCACGGAGACATGGAGGAGGCATTCCTTGATGATGTTTGGATTGAAGACTGCAACAGCATTCAGTTCGGTCAGGCATTCATTGACAAGCTACCGCAAAAACAATTGGAGCAGAACACATGAGCAAAGGGTTACTCGATGACATCCCCATCTACAACCAAGCCCGTGACAAAGCATGGGAAGCATTCATTAAACGCAAGGATGTGAAGCATCTAGTTAAGCATGGCTTGTTTGACAAAGGTTTCCCCTTGTATGGCGGCTACTACGAACTGTGGTGTCAGGCATGGGACAGGGCTTGGACTGATGGACACAAAGCTGGATTTGAAGGTGGTTGCAAGTGGACAGAACTTATGGAAGGAAAGAAGAAATGAAAGAAGATGACGACGATATTCAAGAGTACATCAGCTATCGGAAGGCCTTCCCAAAGGAATACGATGCTCAATCACTTAGCCGAATGCAGGATCGCAATGAGGTTCTAGAGGAGGTGGCCAAAGAGTTTGACAAGATGCCATTTGGCGACACGGTAGCAAGCTTTGCAATCTTTGTAAGGAGCATGAAGCGATGAATTTCAATGTTATTAATCTTGCGACCAGGCAAGATCGATGGAAGCATATGACTGAAACGTTTTCTGCTTTTGCATTAAAAAGGTTTGAGGCTTTAACTGATTCGCGCGGTGGATGGGTCGGTTGCTTAAAGTCCCACGCAGCTTTGCTAACAAAACTTATTCAGGAAGACAAGGGCAATCTTGGGATGTATGTGGTTTTAGAAGATGATTGCGACCTACTACATTCACAGGAAGTTTTTGAAGCTAAATGGGATAAGTACAAGAAGTATCTTTCTGAGCACATGGGTGAATGGGATTTCTTCTCGGGTGGCGGCGCATATGTTAGGCCTAGCAGAGTTGTTTGCCACGATCCTTTCATCATTGAGTGTGACTGGAGTGTGTGTACTCAGTTTGTGGTGCATACAAAGCGTTCTGCTAAGACCATGATTGACTATGCCGCACAAGAGAAATGGGACACGGCCTGCGACAACAATCTTTCTAGGGTTCACAAAGGAAAGATATGGTTGCCTTATCCAATGCTTTGCCGCCAGTTGGAAACGGGCAAGTCTGACATTGCGTCTGACGCTCAAAAGGAAAAGATAAAGGTAGCGTTTGAAGAGTCCGCCAAAGCATTGGATGCCTTTGTTGTAGCGGAAAAGAACAAGCTTCTACCCAAAGTACAGTTACCAACAAACCCAAAGGCACCGCCTATGCAAAACATAGATTTATCTACGGCACTTTCACGCCACATTATCTGGACAGAGGGCAAGCTCGAAGCATTCAAAGAATGTGCGATGTATATAAATGCTGTGGGTGGAGGCGTGACTGCCCCTGTAAAACCGCAAGTGGCATTTACAGTGAAGCTACCCAACATGACTTTGTTCACAAATTTTCTATCTGAGCAAGAGTGCAACGAGTTAATAAGTGAAGCTAGCAAATCCATGCACAAATCCAAAGTTGTGGGTGAAGGTGGTAAAGCTACGTTTCACGAGGCAAGAACAAACTCTGGTGCGTTTTTAAGCCGTGGTAGTTCTCCGCTGATTGAGCGTATCGAGCAGCACATTAGCATTCTGACTGGGATACCCATAGAAAACGGCGAGGGGCTTCAGATATCTAGGTATGAGGTTGGCGAAGAGTACAAGCCGCACTACGATTACTTTAATCCTAAACGGGAGGACTTTTCTGATCGGATTGCAAGCCATGGCCAGCGTGTTGCTACGTTCTTAATTTATTTAAGCACTCCAGAGGATGGCGGCCAGACAACTTTTCCAGACGCCAAGATAGATGTCCCTGCCGTGATGGGTAACGCCCTTTTATTTAGATATCCAAAGGCGGAACGAGAAGGACTAACTCTACATGGCGGAACACCCGTCAAGGCCGGAGTCAAGTGGATCGCTGTTAAGTGGTTGCGTGATCGTGCTTTTGGACAAGGAGCTAAAAATGATAAGCCAAACTAGATTTAAGCAGGTGTTTAACACCCTGAATGCGCCGGTCAAGAAGGTCTACGAGGCAGTCCCTGCATCTGAGGCGTGGACTTCTACTCAGATCATTGGTGAGATAAGCAGACTGGGCTACAGCATGCGGGACTCCAAGGCAATCATTGGTTGCTTGGACACATTGAAACGACAAGGCCTTATCCAAGAGCCTGAGCGCGGATCTTTTATCCGCATAGAAGTAAAAGAAACAACAACATTTGACAAATTTATTGAAGAAACAAAGGAAAAAACCATGGCTACAAGCAAACCCGTAACTCAGATCAAGCAATCCAACCTGGACAGATTGATCGGCCTGTCAGAGAAAGCCAATGGATTGGCCGCACAGATGAAGTCGATGGCCACAGAGCTGGAGAACGTGGCACTTGAGATCGAAGCAGAGATCCAAGAGAACTCCACCAGCGCACAGAAATTGAAACAACTGCAAGAACTATTGAAAGGGGTAGCGTGAGCGAAGTGCTTTGCCAAAAAGAATTAGTTAATTGGTGGGTTGCAAACAGGCTAACATTATGTATAATTAGTTGCACCTATTTACAAAGGAGAAAAGATGAACGATACAGAACGCCGCTTCCCACGCACCATGCAGGAAGCATTTCCCAAGGATTACTTCGAATGGATGGAGGGTCCAAGCAAGATCGAGGCTGACACCGACACGATATTGATTCCGTGGATCAGCTTTTTCATAGGCTTGTTTGTGGGCTTGGTCTTATGTCGCTAAAGCCTAAGAACCAAATCGACGAGATACGTCAAAGATTCGAAGAGATCTTGGCGCTGCGAGGCCTCAGCTATGAGTGGGGCACCAACCGATACAAATCATCCAACATACAAACCAAGTGGAGATACTTCTATCTCGGCTACATATCTAACAAGGAAAACAAATGAATTACGACCCGTCCAAAATAGTATTTACACCAAAGAGCCTGTCTGTTGATGTCATCAACATCTCTGGCGGCACCCAGTCACGTTTGAAAATAGATCAGAATTATGTTGAAGAGATCTATGAGAAGATGAAAGAGGAGGTGGAATATGATGCGGTCACCATCTTCTTTGACGGCAAAGAGTATTGGTTAGCGGATGGTTTTCACCGCTACCATGCCACTCGCAAACTTGGTAAGGCTTCGATCAAGTGCAAGATTACCAACGGCTTGTTACGTGATGCCATTCTGTATAGCAAAAGTGCGAACAACAACCATGGTTTACCTCCTACTTTGCAAGACAAGCTTAACAATGCCAAAGAGTTGTGTGATGACTTTGAATGGAGCGGCTTTAGCAATCGTCAGATCGGTCGCATCTGCGATGTATCCCATGTAACAGTAGCAAAGTTGCGTATTGGCAAGGTGCCAGAGAAGGTCAAGTTCTTTGACAAAGATGGTGAGGTCAGAACCCGTGCGACCAAGCCACCAAAGGCAGAAAAAACCTTTGATGTCACACCTCCACCTGCTGTTCCTGCTACTCCTGTCGATGATGGTAAGCAACAGGAAGCCATCGACTTCTTGGTTCAAGAGAACGAGAAGCTGACAGACCAGTTGGCCGTCCAAGGCTCAGCAGATCCTGAGCTTGCCGGCAAAACCATTGCTAATTTGCGTGATGAGATCAAGCAACTGACGATTGAGTTGAACTCAGTAAAGATTAGCCGTGATCAATTCCAAGCAGAGAACGCTCAGCTTAAAAAGCAAGTGGCCTATTTGCAGAAGCAAGTAAAAGCCAAGTAATCCATAGCCCAAGCTGGGGGGCTTGTGTCCCAGTAGAGGAATTCCTATGTCTTTAATACTCAGGGATTATCAGTCCCATATCTTAAATAGTCTTCGCAAAGGATTTGCAGCAGGACTACGTAGTCAAATACTTTACGCACCCACAGGCGCAGGTAAAACAGAGATGGCCATTGAGCTATTGCGTGCCACAAAAGAGAAGGGTAACAAGGCGGCAATGATCTTGGATCGTATCGTTCTATGCGATCAAACAAGCAAGCGTCTTGAGAGGTACAGTATCGAGCATGGCGTATTGCAGTCAGGTCATTGGAGGTTTAGACCTTACGAAAGCATTCAGGTCTGCTCTGCCCAGACTTTAGAAAAGCGGGGAGATTTTCCTGGCCTTCAGCTTTTAATCGTGGATGAATGTCATCAAACCAGAGATCAAACAATTGAGTTCATTAAGAACAACCCTGATGTGAAGGTCATCGGCCTGACTGCCACCCCTTTTACCAAGGGATTGGGTCGGGTCTACGATCATGTGGTTTCGTCAGTTACCACCAAGCATTTGGTGGATCAGGGTGTGCTTGTGCCTCTGAAGGTGTTCGTTGCCAAAGAGATTGACATGACTGGCGCAAAGAAAGTAGCCGGCGAATGGTCACAGAGGGAAGCCACCGATCGGGGTATGAAGATCACAGGCGACATTGTTACAGAGTGGATCAAGCTTACACATCAGATATTTAACCGTCCACGCAAGACAATTGTCTTTTGCTCAGGCGTAAACCACGGCACCGATCTCATGCGTAAGTTTGCAGAGCAGGGTTACAACTTCATCTCGATCAGCTACAAAGATGATGACGAGTTTAAGAAGCAGGTCATCGAAGACTTTGCCAAACCTGACACAGAGATCCACGGTCTGATTGCCACAGATATCCTGACCAAGGGTTTTGATGTGCCTGACGTAATGATCGGGGTGTCAGCCCGCCCATTTAGTAAGTCCTTGTCTTCCCACATTCAGCAGATGGGTCGTGTCATGCGGAGCAATCAGGCAAACCCAGACGATAAGCCTTATGCCGTGTGGCTTGATCACTCAGGTAATTACCTCCGCTTTCGTGAGGACTGGGAGGATGTTTACGAGAACGGCGTTCATTCATTAGATGAGGGCAAAGAGAAGGCAAAGAAGGAGCCAACAGAGAAGGAAAAGCAGGAAGCCAAGTGCCCAAAGTGTCAGGCCTATATGCCTCGGCATGCAGAGTCTTGTTCGCATTGTGGGTTTGTTAAAGAGAGAAAGAATGTTTTGTCTGTACTTCCAGGAGAAATGGAAGAGCTAGCAATGATGTCGCGTGCCAACAAACAGGTGTGGTGGTCACAACTCCAATGGTTTGTGGCCAACGAAGGCAAGTCCCCAGGTTGGGCGGCTCATACTTACAAAGATAAGTTCGGTGTTTGGCCGGCAAACCTGAGCGATAACATAAGCATGCCAAGCATGGAAGTAACTAAGTTTGTGGAAGCTAAGAAGCGGGCTTACATTCGGGCGATCAAGAGAGGTAAGCGTTAATGGACTTCCTAAACTTTTGTGCAGCACACGGCATCCTCCTCGACCATTACCCGCCAGTCGGGGTGTGGAAAAGATATCCAACTCAGGACAAACCACGCAAAAGAAATGGTGCCGTCAAGTTCATGGGTGACCATGGCTTTGTGCAGAACCATGCTACCGATGTGGAAGTATCTGTATGGAAGAGCGATGGTAACAATACCAACTCAGACAAGTTCGTCAAGCTTGCTCGCAAGGCAGATGATGATCGCCTCCTCATGCAAAGGGATGCGGCTAACAAGGCGGCATCGATGCTCAAGCAGTCGGGCTATGGTCGCCATCCATATCTGAAGGCCAAGGGCTTTGAGGAAGAGGAGGGCAATATCTATGTCCTCAATGGCCTCCACTACCTACTAATCCCAATGCGTGTCGATGGTCGATTGGTGGGTTGTCAGGTCATCGATGAGGCCGGCGGAAAGAAGTTTTTGTTCGGGCAGCGCACCTCAAATGCAGAGTTTTGCTTTGATAACAAGGGCTTTCATATCCTCTGCGAGGGTTATGCTACGGCCTTGTCTGTGCGCCATGTCCTGAAGTCCTACAAGCGCAGGTACAACATCCATGTTTGCTTCAGCGCAGGGAATATGAAGAAAGTCGCCTCCACAATAGACAGTGGGTTCCTTGTCACAGACAATGATGAGAGCGGGACTGGGGAGAGAGTAGCCAAAGAGATTGGTTGGCCTTACTGGATGAGTGATGTCGTTGGTGAGGACTTTAACGATACTCATCTGAGAGTGGGACTGTTCCGAGCTGGTCAGTCCCTGATCAAAGCGATGGGCACTAGCGTAACCTTGCTTCGATAATGTGCCAGTTGCGAAGCTCTAATTCTAGGGCTTCAGCTTCGGCTTTCTCTCGGGTGGTGTAGGCGGCTACAAAGTCGCCCTCCTCCATCAGTACAAAAATTTCTTGGTTCATGCCGCCTCCAGTAATTGAAGTTGCCCCATCTTATTTAGGGCGTTGTCTAGGATATGTTTACCCACTAATGGGTTAACGCAATTGCGTAAGGCCTGTCGCTTGTTGGGTATCTTGCTCTTTGCGACCTCCTCATGTCCTGCGAAGTCGGATATCTTGTTCTTGTTCCTGATATCTGACTTCTCAAACTCTTTGGGTGGCACATGGAAGTTTGACCAAAACAAATGCCTCTGCATTTCAAAGGTTGGTTTGATCAGCGGCTCATAGTACGGCACCACATTCTCCACAATCCACTTGCCTTGGGCGTAGTGCTGAAGAAATATGATCTGTGAGTACAGGCTCATGTCCGGCATGACTGGCGCAAAACCTTTGCCCCTCACACCCACATTGTGGCGGTACTGTCCATGACTTGGGCATGGTGGGCTTGCCCATATGAAATCAAAGTCGGCATAGTGCGCCTCCAAATACTGGACGGCATCTCCGACAATGACCTCATCATTTGGATAGCGGGCTTGGTAGACCTTGGCAATCTCGGGGCAGAACTCCACCGCTGTCACTTGGTGATCGTCCCCCCATAGAGTGCGGTTGCCTCCAATACCGGCATACAGGTTCAGTATCTTCATGCTAAGCCTCCCCATTGGTTTGCCATGGCATCAGCAATGCCTTGGTATGTTGCGCTTCTAATCTTCCATCGATCTGCACTGGGTGGCAGACTGTCGTGGCCGTAGTTGTCGCATTGGTTTGCCCATCTATTGGCTTTCTTTCCTTTGGGTGTGGTCACAATGCGTGGCTCAATATATTTGGTTGGCTGCAGGGGTGGCAATCCCTTCAACCACAGGCAAGTTTGCTTGCTCGCATCATGTCCATATTGGTACGGCTGAATGATTTGGGTTGGCTTGCAAATTCGGGTAGAGATAACGCCGATTGGATTCTCAAGACAGATCCGTGGAATGTCGGCATTGAGTAAGGCCTCCACAAATTTGAGTGCCTCCTCGGTTTGGGCGGCTCTTTCAGGTCGTTTAGTGTTCCAATGAATGCCTGACACGCACAGGTAAGTGCATGGTGGATGGGCAATCAAAAGATCCCAGTCTTCACCCAGGATTTCCATGACATCCCCTTGGAAATGTTTTCCATGTGCCGACTCGGACGGCAGTAAGTCGCAGGATGTGGCATCGTGTCCGGCTTTGGTAAAGGCGTCACGCACCACACCTGAATATTCACAGGCTACTAATACTTTCATGCGGTCAGCTCCTGATTCCAATGGATCTCTTGCTCAATGTATTGCTTGAAGATCGCCTCCAATGCCTCCTCTCGGGTGCCGGAAAAGTACAGGCCGGCAAAGTCGCCGGTGTCCACACCCAATCGATCTTGGATGTGAGCGACCGCAACATTCAACGCCTCGGCGGCTAGATCTTCAATGCCTTTTTCTGTGTATTGATGCCATGGTTTCATTGTCTCTCTCCCAAGTTAAGGTGAACCCACTCATTGATTTCGTCAACGGCATGGATGGCGTGGATCTCGTGGTCGTTGAAGGTATAGACCTCCGTATCAGGATTGCACTCTTGCAGTAGCGCGATTAGTTCTTTGACTTTCATTTCAATCCCTTTCCAAAGTTAACAGCAAATCGCCACATACACCATGCATCCATGATGGATGAATAGGTGCCTAGACTCCATTTCTCTGAGAATGCATCGCCGTCATTGGGTGCGCCTTCAGCAAAGAAGGCAAGCACCTCCTCATCGCTTGCACTGGCGACCGAAGTCGCATAAGCTTCCATGAATGCCTTCTCTTCTTCTGTTGGTTGGTAGCTATCGTCCACATCAAGCCGCATGATGCGGTAATTTTTATGCGCTTCGATAACCTCGAATGTGACGCCGGCCTTGTCTAAAAGTCCGAACATTTCTTGTGGTTTAAGCATTTGATTTCTCCTCTGTAGTTGGTTTGGTCACTGATTCAAAGTGCGTTTTTGTGTTGTAAATAATTTCTATAAGGGCGGCTGCAGGGTAGTCTTCGACCAATTCCCAAGGCACCACCGCCTCATCTTCTTCATAGATCAAGTCCATGATCTCGTCAAAGGTTTTGCCTGTGGGGTAATCTGCGAGCCACTCATTGATGGCAAATAGTTCTGCTTTTTCCATGTCAGCCTCCGAATGATGCGGGTGAGTGTTTGAAGCCGGCTTTCAGGAAGTAAGCTTCCATGCCGTCCGTTTCTTCATTGAAGCAATCTTCTTCCTCGTTGTATAGATTCTTGAGGAACTCGGGCTCTTGGTCGGTAAAGTCTATGCCGTCTTTGTAGTATCCGGCGTATTGCATCCCTTGCTCTACATAAGTGGCTTCGACCTTGAAGCCCTCCTCCTCCAATACTTTGTAGATTTCCGTAGGTGGTGCCCATGCGGTTTCAAAGTACAGGGTGGCGGTGTCCTTTTTGCGGGATGCTGAAAGGATTGTGGCGTCCCACTTTGTGCCCCAGTTTTTTACCCGCCAGTCGTACCAACCTTGCCCATCGAGTAGGTCTAAGGGTGTAGGTTTGATCATGTCGAAAATGACCGGCTTCATGCTATCGAATTGCTTTTCTAATTCGTCCAAAAGCTTTCGGTTGTTGTCGGTTGTTGCAGTAAGTTTGAGGGAGTTTGAGCACCAGTTTGGCATGATAGTTTTCCTTTTACCAGTTTGCGTATTTTTTGAAAGCCCGCACATAAGCGGCACGATTTTTAAATGAGCCCACCTGTCTACAGTGGTCTAAGAATTCGTCAGCCATGAAGTGACCTTGTGCAAGTTCATCATGTGACTTGGGTAGTTCGTTGTAGGTTTCTCCGTTGTAGTGCGGGGTTAGGACAAATTTAACCTTGTCCCAAATCCATTTGCCATCGGGCATCTCCCTGAGATCCTCGCCGGCGACCCTGCAATAGCCGTCATAAGATCCTTTGATGATCCGACCATCAGGCGTAAGGGCGACCACCTCGCTAAACTCAGGATGCCCCTTGTATTGATTCAAAATTGGCAGGTTTGTTTTTGCACAACATTTAGATGTAAAGCCCATTATTTTGCTCCTTTGATGTAGATGGATAAAGCTTCGGGGAAAGGTAAGAGATTGAGAATCGTTTTTGTTTTGAGAACTTCGTGGATGTCAGGCCGGCGCAATTGAGCGGCAATCACCACCGCCTCTAGCGTCTTGGTTTCGTAGACTGAGCCGTCATCACCAATGAAAAGAATGCGCCTCCTCATGCCTGACTTAAGGTCTTTGGCTTGCAATGCCTCGGTGACTAGTTCGCTGATGATGGTATCGGCATCAGGTTGGATCGTTAACACCTCCTCATTAAGCCTCCACTCATGCGGTGGTAACTTGTCCGCCTCCGCCTTTAGCAGTTGGTACAGGGTGTTGGGGTGGTATGAATGACAACCTCCACATCCTTGGTTTGATACAGTGCCGGCTTTCTTTCCGTCAATGTATACGCTAGCCTCAAAGCAGTAAGTTTCCTGACTGGCAAAATCGGAATGCTTAAGATTTTTCAATTCTATTTTTACGCCTCCTCCTGTGGTGGTTGGTTTTTTTTCAGTTGCGAGCATGGTTTTCCCCTTTGTGAGTTAATAAAGTTTTTGAATTGTCGGGGCACCTTGTGCCCCTGTCAGTCACTTATGCGACAAGCGGGCTTCGTGCCGGCCTTGTTCGATTAGGCGGCGGGCTTCTGACCGGTCGTCTATTGTTTCCGTCTCAATCATGGCTCGCAGGTTTTCGGCGGGTGTTTGCCCCTTCTCAAATCTAAAGCCGGCTTTTATGTATTCGTTTTCTGTGTGTTTCATGGGATTAGAACGTCAAAATAATGTAGGGCTCCGGCGGTCAATGCGCCGGCGATAAGTAAAACCGAAAGAAAATCGAGGGCGGCTTGCGCCCTCCGAATAATTCTTTCGTCTCGGGTTTTTGTGTGTTTTTTCATGGGTGAAAACCTGGTGATTAAATCGTGCAGCACCCACAACATGGGGCGTCTTCGCACCGGCCTTTGGCGTTCCGATAAAAAGTTTTATCCCCGAATCGAATCGAGTTAACTCGGGGCGTGTCGTCTTCGTTTGTTATGTAGGCGGTGCGGGTGTAGGTGTCAAAAATGATCTCATCCCCTTTATTGATTCGGGCTCCAGTGCGAGAACAAATACCCGCAAATTTTGCTTTCATTAGTTTTTGCATGATTTAAGCTTTCATTATTTCAATTCGTTTACGATAGCCGGCGGCGTGATCTTGAATCACGATATCTCGGGCGGCTTTGGTTGTGCCGGCGCACAATTGGCAATTGGCGCAGGTGGTTTTCTTTCCGGCTTCGGAACTGGCGGGACAAATTGTTTCGGCGGCTTGTCGGTCGTTGCCAATGGAAACCCTGAAAGCTCGCATTCCGTTAAGGTTTGCTAGGGCGGCATCGTCTAAATTGTCGGCGGATGCCATGACTAATTTTTTCCACCGGTCTACATCAAAATCTGTACGCTTCCACTGGTGCGAATATCCGGTATGGCCGGCGGCGTCTTTAATGATTTCTTCCCACATGGCCACCGGTGCGGCGAAGGGGTCGCCGTAGGTGCCTAGGCGGACAATCCGACCCGCTAGGGCGGTTTTTATTTGCTCGGGTGTGGCTTTGGTATAGCGTCCCCTTTTGTAGGCTTTAAAGACCTGTAGGGGGGCGTGTCCTTTGTTGACGTAACACGGCGGCTCACCGGTAATTTTTGCGGCCTTGGGGCGGTGGCGACAAGCTCCACAAATTGCAAAATCTTGCCCAGTGGCGGCGGCGGTGACTGGGTCAACATCTGAGCGAATGATGAAGGTCTGCACCATGTCGCCGGTTTTACTGTTGCCGCTTTTATTGAGGGCGGTCACGATAACGACAATCGGGCTCTTATCAATTAGGCTTTTGCCTTCGTAGGCGATATATCCGAGGGTCTTCATTATTTGCGCTCCAGTAAAAATTGTTTGAGGGCGGCGACTGATTTGCCGGTAAAGCGGGAAAGGTCTGCGAGGGTAAGGTTTGGGTTGTTATCGTAGAAGTCGGCGATAAATTGGCGGCTGGCGGCGGTTGAGTGATACCGGTTATAAAGCCGGATCGGGCTTTCTGAGTCGGTGTGAATTGCTTCAAAATATGCATTCCAACCGGCGGCAATTGCGGCTCGCAAATAGGTGCCCATGTCGTTGTCTTCTTCAAGATAAACCTTCGACCCTTTTTCATATGAAAAGTGCGAAATGTTGTCTTCAATTTTGAGGGCTATCAAATCGGAGCGTTTCACTTCAAGCCAACCGTGTGAAGGGTCGGTGTGATATTTCAATTTTTGATTTTTCATAATTTGAAGCTTTCTTTGTGTTCGGTGATTTCATAGCCCAATGCCTGAATCAGGCGAAGGGCTTCGAGGGTGAGGGTTTTAGTTCCGGCAATTTTGGCGAAGGCCTGAGCGGTTTCGTCCTTCGGATAAATAACCTGATTGCCGTATATCGTTTTCACTTGGATCGTGATTTTCATGAGGACACCTTGCGGGCTGAAATGCGGATTTTGTAGAAGGGCTCACCGGTCGATGTGTGGGCGGTTATCAATTGGCGGCTTGCGTTTAGCTTGGTTGCAATTGCTTGCCAGTCGGTCGATGTGCGTTGCTCTTGGATCACGGCGGCTCGGTGTGTTGTTCCGTCTACGGCGGAATGTCCGGCGGCAATCAATACGGCCTTGAAGGTGTCTTCTCGGGTTTTCAGTTCGGCAATTTGGGCTCGAATGTCGGCGAGGGTATCAACGGCATAAGTCAGATCGTCAGGGGTGAAAATTTCTTGCATGATGATTTCGTTTAAGTTGCGGAGCATGATTTTTCTTTCAGTTGGTTTTGGAATCGTGGCGGATCATTCCGTAGGCAATCCACAGGTTCCACAAGGTGCGGATGCTTAGGCCTTCCGCCCATAGGACGTAATGAAACCCAAAGTGCCGCAGGTTGTCTTTAATGTTGAAAATATTAGAGTTCATGTTTTCCCTTTAGTTGGTTAATGGTTAGCCCCTTTGGCCTTCCATGGGGTCAATGCTGACAGGGTTAAAAAGGCTTGTCAGTCACATATGTGACACCTGCAGCCTAAGGCGGTAAATCAATTTTTGAGGGTTAAAAACCGGCTCGCATACCATATAAGCCGGCGCCAGGTTGTCGCATTGGTGACAGTTCCGGTTTTGTTCTGTATCATTAGCGGCATTGTTAACAGCGAAGCGAGACAGTATGAAAAGGGCTCAAGTAAGGGAAGCACTAGATCAAGTCCCAATAGATCAAATCCTAGGTGTGCAGGGAAAGCTCACACATAAGCAAAAAACCTTTGCTCGTTTGGTAGCACAAGGGGAAACCGGAGCCGGTGCCATGCGTAAGGCCTACGATGTGAAAACCACCAGAGCGAAGACAGTCGGAAACAATGCAAGCGCACTAAAAAAGCATAAAGGCATTCAAAGGGAAATAGAAGCTATCCGACTGGCGGAAAGTGCGAGAGCATATGAAACCCCTGAACATTTGCGCTCCCTCGTCATTCATTCCTTGGTGAAGGTCATAACCGACCCTGAGAGCAAAGCCGGTCAAATAACGGCGGCGGCTAAGGTACTCGGGACAGTTACAGAAGTGGCGGCATTCACCGAACGCAAAGAGGTGCGCACCATTACATCAAGCGATGAAGCAAGAGCCCAGTTACTCGGCAAGCTTCGCACACTAGTACAAGGCACAGTGACTGATGTGTCAGTGAAAGATGCGGACTCACTGCTAGAAGAGTTGACCCCCGCCCCGTTGGCGCCGGTGCCTGCTGCCCAGGCTGACCCCCCACCCCCCGATTTGCCAAGTAGGAGTCCCCCCTCACATGCACATAGTATTCCACTCGAAGTGTCACAAGAAAATCTCGATGGGGGTGCTTCTTTTCCAGAGAGCGACCCAGATGATGATTTTTGGAAAGACCCCCCGTCATCGTTTCAAGCAAAATAGGGGTGGGGTATATATATTTTGAAAACTCAAAAACATAGGGTTAACCCACCCCAATGGTAACGCTTACCATTGCTTAAAAAATAGGCAACTTATGCTGAGTGAAACGAAGAAAATGGAAATAATGATTAACAGAGACATGATAAGACGGCGGGAGATGAGTTATGAAGAGTGTATGGAGAAGAGTATGAGTCCCGTTCAGAAGGATGTTTTTATCATTGTGGATGAGTGGTGGAAGAAGTATGGGTGTAGTCCTACCCTGCGGCAAATAGCGGATGTGCGTGGAAAAACAGGGATAGGGAATACAAAGGATATTGTGGATAGATTGGTTAAATTGGGAGTAGTTAAGAGGGTGGCTGGCAGGAGGAGTATTCGTCCTGTGTACATTAACTTTAGGGACATTGAATGATAGAAATAGCTAATACCGCAGAGGACTTGGAGAAGTTATTAGATAAGTTAGATCCGGCTTTGTACGATAAGTTATTGGACGAAGTGAAGGTCTATCAGGCGGCTGTAGAGAGGGAGAAAGCTCAGGGAAACTTTATGGAGTACGTGAGGATGATGTGGCCGGGCTTTGTGCATGGGAGACACCACGCTTTAATGGCTAAGAAATTTGAAGCTATTGCTCGCGGAGAGATGAAGCGGGTGATTATCAATATGCCGCCAAGACATACGAAGTCTGAGTTTGCTAGTTACTTATTACCTAGTTGGTTTTTGGGAAAAAATCCCAGTAAGAAGGTAATTCAGTGTTCAAACACGGCTGATTTAGCTGTTGGTTTTGGACGTAAGGTGAGGAACTTGGTGGATTCTGAGCATTATGCGAGTGTGTTTCCTGGTGTTAAGTTAAGACAAGACAGTAAAGCTGCCGGCAGATGGGCTACCAATAAGAATGGAGAGTACTTTGCTATCGGTGTAGGAGGTACTGTGACTGGTAAGGGTGCTGATTTGTTGATTATTGATGATCCGCACAGTGAGCAGGAGGCTGCTTTAGCGGCTGGAAACCCTGAGATTTATCAAAAAGTGTATGAGTGGTACACATCTGGACCTCGTCAGCGTCTACAGCCAGGCGGAGCTATTGTGATTGTGATGACTCGCTGGGGAGAAGCCGATTTAACGGGTCGTGTATTGCAAGATGCGCTTAAAAGGGAGAAGGGTGAGGAGTGGGAATTGATTGAACTACCCGCTATCATGCCCAGTGGTAACCCCTTATGGCCGGAGTTCTGGTCTATTGACGAATTAGAAGCTTTAAAAGAAGAATTACCCGTCTCTAAGTGGAATGCCCAATACCAACAGAAGCCGACTGGCGAAGAAGGTGCGTTAGTAAAGAGAGAGTGGTGGCAGATTTGGGAGAGAGAAAGACCGCCAAATTGTGAATATGTAATCCAGAGCTGGGATACGGCGTTTACAAAGTCAGAAAGAAGTGACTATTCGGCTTGTACTGTCTGGGGTGTGTTTCACATGGACGAAGATCCCAAAAATGTGAACGTAATTTTGCTGGAGGCGTACCAAGAGAGGCTAGAGTTTCCTGAATTGAAGGAAAAAGCTTTTGAGATGTACAACATTTGGGAGCCGGACACTTGTATTATTGAAGCTAAGGCGGCTGGATCCCCGTTAATATTTGAGATGAGGAGAATGGGCGTACCTGTACAGGAATACACGCCGGTTCGTGGAAATGATAAGTTTGTTCGTATAAATTCCGTGACTGATTTGTTCAGGTCGGGTAAAGTATGGGCTCCGGATACTCGGTGGGCGCATGAATTGATTGAGCAGATGGCGGCTTTTCCTAATGCGGCTCACGATGACTTGGTAGACTCAAGTACACAGGCTTTAATTCGTTTTAGACAGGGCGGTTTTTTGAGGTTAAACACTGATGAAGAAGATGAGCAGGTTTACCGCCGAAAAGTTGCATATTATTGAGGGCTGAAATGGAATACGATCCGCTTTTTAAATTGCCTACTGGCGTAGACGACATTGAATCTGTTTTTAAAACGGCTCGCGGGTCTACTTACGCTCACCATGCAGATACAACTAGCACTCGAAATCGTAGCGGGGCTAATCACAAAGATAAAAGTACAGGCATTCAGCAGCGTTCTGGTAAAACCATTTATTTGGATCCCCAAAGCGTGAATAAAATTGCAGGCCTGTACCAGAATGCCGAAATTGGAACCAAGTTAGTTCCTTTAATGGTTAATGGAAAACCTACTGGCGAGATGGCTTTGCAGTTAACAGAAGACTATGGTCCAAAAAAAGCTGGGACAGTCTTGGTAAAAACGTCGTACAAATTAAAGCCGGAAGTTGGATTAAATCCCGTTGAGTTATTTGGCAGTGAAAGCCCGATTGGTTCTTCTGGAAGAAATGTCCACTTTGGCAATGCTATTACAGAGGTTCACCCTAAGCCGTCTAGACTTGGTGGAAAACTTGGAGTGGCTGCCGCTTTGTTGGGTGGGACTGGTGCCGCAAATGCCGGCGAATATCGCAAAGCAGCCGGTGATGTAGCAGAAGCATTTTTGCCGCTGGGTCTAACGCCAACTGAATTGATGCCCAATGAGGCAAAAGAATTAGAAGCTCGCAGAAAGATGGCTCCTACTATTGATAAACAAAAGGGTGGTTCTATACAGATGCCCGACAGTTACACTAGTGGTAGCTGGAAACTTATTTAAGGAAACATATGGCTATTGATAAGGCACTGTACCAAGCGCCGCTGGGATTACAAACCCTAGCGGATGTTCCAGAGATTGAAATTGAAATGGAGCCCGAGATTGAGATAACCGAGCTAGAGATTGCTATTGGCCCAGAGAAGCTAGAGGGCGGCGAGGCATTTGATGCCAACTTGGCGGAATATTTGGACGAAAGCGCACTGGAAACTTTAGCCAGTGAGTTGGCCAGTGACTTTGATGATGACATTGGTAGCCGTAAAGATTGGATGCAGACCTATGTAGATGGTCTTGAGCTTCTGGGCATGAAGATTGAAGAACGAACAGAACCTTGGGAAGGTGCATGTGGCGTTTATCACCCCTTATTGTCTGAAGCTCTGGTTAAGTTTCAAGCTGAAACAATGATGAGCACGTTTCCAGCTGCTGGGCCGGTGAAGACTCAGATTGTAGGCAAAGAAACTCCAGAGAAAAAAGAGGCGGCGGTTCGTGTTCAAGATGACATGAACTATCAGTTAACCGATGTAATGACTGAGTTCCGTCCTGAGCATGAGCGCATGCTGTGGGGTTTGGGTTTATCTGGTAATGCTTTTAAAAAGGTCTATTACGATCCTCACATGGAGCGTCAGATATCTTTGTTTGTGCCAGCGGAAGACTTGGTTGTTCCTTATGGCGCAAGTAATTTAGAGACAGCAGAGCGTGTTACCCATGTAATGCGAAAGACTGAGAATGAGCTACGCCGCCTGCAAGTGGCTGGTTTTTACCGTGATATAGATCTGGGTGATCCAGATAACGTTCTTGATGAGGTAGAGAAGAAGATTGCGGAGAAGATGGGCTTTAAAGCCACAACTGACAGCCGCTACAAACTTCTTGAGATGAGTGTAGATTTAGATCTACCGGGCTATGAGCACGAGGAAGATGGCGAGCCTACAGGTATTAAATTACCATACATCGTAACCATCGAAAAAGGCTCAAACAAAGTTTTGGCAGTACGCCGCAACTGGCAAGAAGATGATGAAACCTGTCAAAAACGCCAACATTACGTTCACTATGGATACGTTCCAGGGTTTGGTTTCTACTGTTTTGGCCTCATCCACCTCATTGGGGCTTTTGCTAAGTCAGGCACTTCTCTTATTCGTCAGCTTGTCGATGCTGGTACTTTAAGTAATTTACCTGGCGGATTTAAAGCTCGCGGTCTGCGCGTCAAGGGAGACGATACACCCATTTCTCCAGGCGAGTGGAGAGATGTAGATGTGCCTAGCGGAACTATCCGTGATAACTTATTACCTCTTCCATACAAAGAACCTAGTCAAACATTGATGGCTTTGCTGGGCCAGATCGTAGATGAAGGTCGCCGTTTTGCTAATACGGCTGATCTTCAAATTAGTGATATGTCGGCTAATGCCCCAGTAGGAACTACGCTGGCCATTTTAGAGCGCACACTAAAAGTAATGAGCGCCGTTCAAGCGCGTATTCATTACTCAATGAAGCAAGAGTTAAGACTCTTAAAAGAAATTATTGCAACGTATACGCCTGAAGAATACGAATATCAGCCTACTGAAGGTTCCCGTAGAGCTAAGCGCAGCGACTACGATAATGTCTATGTAATTCCGGTTAGCGATCCTAATGCGTCTACCATGGCGCAAAAGATTGTTCAGTACCAAGCAGTTATGCAGCTGGCTCAGCAGTCACCCCAGCTCTACAATATGCCACTTTTGCATCGTCAGATGCTGGATGTGCTTGGTATTAAAGAGGCTCAAAAACTTGTGCCGATGGAAGATGATCTCAAACCTACCGATCCAGTATCTGAGAATCAGAACGTATTGATGATGAAGCCGGTCAAGGCTTTTATGTATCAAGACCATCAGGCTCACATCATGGTTCACATGTCGGCCATGCAAGACCCTAAGATTACATCTCTTTTACAGAATAATCCTATGGCTCAGCAATTGCAGCAAGCCATGATGGCTCACGTTAATGAGCACTTAGGCTTTGAGTATCGTAAGCAAATTGAGTTGCAGTTGGGTATGAGCTTGCCACCTCAGAAAGATGAGTCTGGCGAAGATATCAACATGGATCCAGAAGTTGAGGCACGTTTAGCACCCTTGTTGGCTCAGGCTTCACAGCGTTTACTTGCAAGCAATCAGCAGCAGGCGGCTCAACAGCAAGCCCAGCAGCAAGCTCAAGATCCGATGGTCCAATTGCAACAACAAGAGTTGCAGATCAAACAAGGCGACTTACAGCGCAAGGTAACTAAAGACCAAACAGATGCGGCGTTTAAACAAGAGCAACTGACCATCGAAGCTCAACGTCAAAAGATTGAAGCCGCACGAGCTATGGCTCAAATGGAAAATACTAAGCAGTCGCACTTGCTTGATAAGAGTGTTGAGGTTTTGACCCACCTGTCAAATACTCACCAAAACAAAGCAAGCCAAGAGCGCGGCATGAGCAATCAGAATAAGGAAGAATGATGGACATAATTGAAGTACTGGTAAAGCAATCTGACGAGAAGATTGCTCAACTCAAAGACTACTTATCGGAAGGTAGGGCGGAGTCTTTTGAGGAGTACAAGAAACTCTGTGGTGAGATCAAGGGTCTACTCACCGCACGAGGATATGCACTAGACCTGCAACAAACCATGGAGAAAATGGATGACTAGTTCCATCCTGTTGGCTACAGACGCCAGCAACCCGCAAGTTGTCGGGGCCTACAATTTCACTGCCACCGCAGAGGAAAAAGGCAAACAACTACCAAAACCATCTGGCTATCGAATTCTTTGCGCCATCCCAGAGGCGGAAAAAGAATTTGAAGACAGCGAGATTGGTTTAATTAAAGCAGATGAAACCATGCGCAACGAGGAGACACTCACAACTGTCTTGTTTGTTGTTGATATGGGGCCGGATTGCTACAAAGACCCTGCACGCTTTCCAAACGGCGCGTATTGTCAAAAAGGCGATTTCGTTCTTGTGCGTCCTCATGCGGGAACCCGCCTGGTGATTCATGGTCGAGAATTTCGTATCATTAACGATGATTCCGTAGAAGGAACTGTTGATGATCCCCGTGGTATTAAACGCAAATAAAGGAGTACAAAATGCCTGAATTTGAAAAAGAAGAATTTAAGTTTCCTGATGAATCTCAGGGAGAGTCAAAGACAGAGGCAAAAGAGCCCGAGTTTGAGATTGAAATAGAAGACGATACGCCAGCTCAAGACCGTGGCCGCGAGCCAATGCCTAAACCTCTGGTTGAAGAACTAGAGAAGGATGAGCTTGATAAGTATGACGATGAAGTCAAAACTAAACTCAAGCAAATGCGCAAGGTCTGGCACGATGAGCGCCGCGAAAAAGAATCGGCATTACGTGAGCAGCAAGAGGCCATTAACGTAGCCCAGCGTTTGTTACAAGAAAACAAACGTATTAAAACTATTCTTACCAATGGTGAGAAAGAATACATTGCTACTGTACAAAATGCCGCCAACATGGAGTTGGAAATGGCCAAGCGCGCATACCGCGAGGCATATGATTCTGGCGATACGGACAAGATGATTGAGGCTCAGCAGTCTTTGCAGAACATCAATTACAAGTTAATGCAAATTAAAAACTTTAAATTGCCCCCTTTACAAGATGAGGAATTTGAAGTACAACCGCGTCAAGAGCAACAACAACCTGTTCCTAAGCCTGACAACAAGGCTGAAGATTGGCAGACCCGCAACTCGTGGTTTGGCAAAAATAGGGGCATGACAGCTTATGCTTTAGGTGTTCACGAAGATCTAAAGGATGCTGGAGTTCCAGTTGGCTCGGATGAATATTATGGTGAATTGGACAAAACAATACGCCAAAGATTTCCAGAGGTTTTCCAAAGGAAATCAAATGAATCAACGGCTAGAACTGAACCTGCTAAGCCAAAACCTAGCACAGTGGTAGCCCCGGTAGCCCGTAGCACATCTCCAAATAAGGTGAAGCTAAAGCAAAGCCAGTTGAATACGATTAAAAAATTAGGAATTACTCCCGAACAATACGTGAAAGAGTTCCTGAAAGTGGAGGCCCAAAATGGCTGAAAAAAGACTTACAAGAGAGTTTGAAACACGCGAAGTAGAAGAGCGTCCAAAGCAGTGGGCGCTCCCTGAAATACTACCTGAGCCAGACAAACAGGCTGGGTATAACTATCGCTGGGTTCGCGTCTCAACGTTAAACAATGCTGATCCCCGTAACCTATCGGCCAAACTCCGTGAAGGTTGGGAACCCGTTGCACTTGAGGAACAACCCAAATTTAAACTGTTAGCTGATCCCAATAGCCGCTACCGCGACAATATTGAGATCGGTGGATTGTTGCTTTGCAAAACACCTACTGACTTTGTTAGCCAGCGTACACAACACTTCGCTAATCAAACACAAGCTCAGACAGATGCCGTAGACAACAGTTTCATGCGCCAAAGCGATGCGCGGATGCCACTCTTCCAAGAGCGTAAATCCTCAAGTAGCTTTGGTAAAGGTACTTAAATTTAAATAGGAGTCTTAAATGGCTTATCCCACAATCGACGCCCCTTATGGCGTTAAACCGGTCAATCTGATTGGTGGACAGGTATTTGCGGGTTCTACTCGTAACCTACCTATCCAGTACAACTATGGCACCGCTATGTATTACGGTGATTTGGTTACTTTGTCTGCTGGTTATGTTGTGATTGCAACTTACCCTGTTAGCACTACCAACACTACTGTTGGCGTGTTCTTGGGTTGCTATTACACAAACCCTACGACTAAGCAACGTCAATTTGCACAATACTATCCAGGCAATATAACTGCTGGTGACATTACTGCAATTATTGCTGATGATCCTGACCAAGTGATGAAAGTCGCTGTTACTACTACCGCTGGTGGTACAACAATTGGTTCAGCTTCTTCAATTCTCGTTGGCGCTAACATGGCTGGCGGTACACAAACTGGTTCTGCATCTACTGGCAACAGTAGCATGTCAGTTCTCGGTGCGTCTGCTAATGCTTCTGGTGGTGGCTTCCGTGTATTGAACTTGGTTCCCGATACACAAATCAGTTTATCAAGCACATACGTGTCTGGTGGCGCTCCCGCAGCAACTTCTGTTGTTGTATCTGGTTTACCAGTTGGCGCTTTCTTGCCAATCGGCACTGATGTGTACAACTTGGTAAATGGTCAGATGCAGTTCACGGGTGCTACCTTGAGCGCTGCTTCTACTGTGACAACCACTGGTAGTACAACTCTTACTGTGACTGCGGTAACAACGCAAGTCGCCGGTACTGTTGTATTGGTCGAAACCCCCGAAGTGTTGGTTAAATTCAACTTCGGCGCACACCGCTATTACGTAGCATAAGGAGCTAAATCATGGCTATTTCACGCGCACAACTATTGAAAGAGCTGCTCCCAGGTCTGAACGCTTTGTTCGGTCTTGAGTATGCTAAATACGGCGAAGAGCACAAAGAGATCTACGAAACAGAGACATCTGAGCGTAGCTTTGAAGAAGAGACAAAACTGTCTGGTTTCTCTGCTGCACCTGTTAAAAACGAGGGCTCTGCCATCGCTTATGACAATGCACAAGAAGCATGGACTGCTCGATACAACCACGAAACTATTGCTTTGGGCTTCAGCTTGACTGAAGAGGCTATTGAAGATAACTTGTATGACTCACTGTCTGCACGTTACACAAAAGCTTTGGCCCGCGCTATGGCTTACACCAAGCAGGTTAAAGCTGCATCCGTTTTAAATAACGGTTTCAGCGCAGCCTATCCTGGTGGTGATGGTGTCGCTTTGTTCTCTAGTGCACACCCCTTGGTGTCTGGCGGTACTAACAGTAACGTTCCTTCTACCCCTGCTGACTTGAATGAAACATCGTTGGAAAACGCTGTTATTCAAATTAGCTTGTGGACAGATGAGCGTGGCTTGCTGATTGCTGCCAAGCCTAACAAGCTGGTTGTTCCACCTGCATTACAGTTCACGGCAACTCGTTTGCTTGAGACTGAATTGCGTGTGTCTACTGCTGACAACGATATCAATGCATTGAAGAATAATGGTTCTATCCCTGGTGGATTTACCATTAACCACTTCTTAACCGATACTAACGCTTGGTTCCTGACCACAGACGTTCCTAACGGCATGAAGCATTTTGTGCGTACACCTTTGTCACAGTCTATGGACGGTGACTTTGATACTGGTAACGTTCGTTACAAGTCTCGTGAGCGTTACAGCTTTGGCTGGAGCGATCCACTCGGCATGTTTGGATCTGCCGGCGCTTAATATTTCTTAGGAAATATTTGAATAAGGGGGCTTGTGCCCCCTTTTCTTTTGTTGTATATTTCTTCTAACCCGGGGTTATCCGGTGTGCTAGACAGTCCCGGCTGACGACATACAGACTAGCGCACTTCACTTGTATGTAAGGAAAAATCATGGCATCGACCACCTTCTCCGGCCCAGTAACGTCCACAAATGGCTTTATTGGTGCAGTAACCGGTAATGTTACCGGTACAGTAACAGGCAACGTAGACGCAACCGCAGGCTACATTCAGCTCCGCACCGCTACAACTACACAAATTGCTGACGCCGCCGATTCTGTAAATACTTCAGGTAAAGCCGCAGGCACAATTGTGTTCAATACTACCTTGGGTACTTTAAAAATTGCTACCGGCGCTACAGCCACTAGCACTTGGGTGAACGCTGACGGCACGACTGCTGTTACACCAGCCTAATTAGGAGCATCAAATCATGATGCAAACAGACGTACTTTCAACAGCGGCGGCTGCTGGAGCAACGACTACGATTTTTGGCGGGCCAGCCCGTATCAAAGGTTTGACAATCAGTTACCCATCTGGCGGTACTGTGGTTTTAAACGACGGTACAGGCGGCACGGCTAAGTTTTCGTTTACTGCCCCCGCAGCGGCTGGCTCAATCAACGTTGTGATTCCCGGAGAGGGAATTAGATGTGCCACAAACATTTCAGCAGTTTGCGCGGCCTCAACCACAGCCGTGGTGTTTTATGGCTAAGTCTCCAGCATG
>SXGQ01123551.1_pt1 | contig 30004 bp, 13 predicted proteins | sample 3178371 | NCBI WGS metagenome assembly SXGQ01 (sample SAMN11356859, study PRJNA531348) | freshwater metagenome | isolation source: freshwater sample F1-20 | place: China: Fuxian Lake, Yuxi | collected 2017-12-25
ACTAAGGCGAAATGATTCCAGCCATTTAAAATAGTACCACCATAAGACTCTGAAGGTATAGCTCTGTCAAATCCAGTTGCCTGTACTTCGTCGGCAGTTAGAATGGATCTTATAACATTTAGTTTTAAAGTTTCACCATCAACATAAAGTTTAAACTGATTTCTTATTATTCTATCATTAGACGAATTAGTAGCCAAAGTAACATAACTGCTACGAGGGTAATTTGTATACCTAAAAAACCCTTCGATTGTCCAGGAAGGTCCAGATATTATACTAACTAAGCCAGCATCAATAGAATAATATGTATTTGTTGTTCCTGGCCAATAAGCACTGTAACCAGGTGCAGCGAAAGGTACTACTGGTGCGGCTACTACATTTGATCCTAAACCAACAAAATTTTGAGAATTTTTGGTTTTATTTCTAACTATGTTATTAACCGGGCTAGCATCAGTAAGAACATTGCCCGTCTGCCCTATGAGCAAGACAGTATCAGTATGTTCCGTTGGACTTAGATCTGCAGCAGGTAAAGTGTAGTTACTGTCAATATAAACATTGTCTGCTATTCTAAGATTATTAATTAGTATAGTGTCACTGTTAGTACCTATGTCGTTAGAAGATCCTATGTATACGTTTGCATCGCTGGCAAATAATGGGACATCTACAGTACTAACAGTCGATAGCAAGTAACCATTTTTAAATAACCTAACTTGTCCACCGTTTTTACTTATAACAAAGTGATTGAACGTGTTAAAAAAACTTCTGTCATAAAAAGTATGATCTAGATCCCAGGCAGTACCATAGTAACTTAATTTGATGCGAATATAAGGGCCCAATTCAATGGCGAAGGATTTTTTATTTGGGTTTCCATCTTTAGTAATGATCGCCATAGTACCATTTATCGTTTTTGGTACTAGTGCCCAGAATTCTATGGTAAATATGTTGTTTAAATTATGTCTAGAATTATAATCTACGTTGAGCCATGAGCCTGTTTTAGTAAGAATACTATTGGCTACATTACCAGATTCGTTATTGAACGCATATGGGGTTATTACAGCAGTTCCGCGTGGTGGTAAAATTTGTATGGTTTCTACACGGGTATCTGGGCTATTATTGTCACTAAGGTTTTTGTCTAGGCTAAACAGCGCTACTGTGTCGCTATCATTTAAAAACGCTGTAGTTGGTACTGTAACGTTTGCTGGCAAATATCTGAATACGTTTGAAACCCTGACCTCATCTACAAATACATTACCAGATCTATTGTATAAAAATAGTTGTATAGTACTTGTTTGCGACGAACCTACATAAAATGTACCAGGACGGTTAGTAGGAAAACTATAGGTAACTGGCGTTCTAGTTACTCCAGTACCACTAAAGGTAGTCTGCGTATCAACTAATGCGCCGTTCAAAAACAAATACGCAGTTGTTCCTGAACGTGCAAATGCTACATGATACCAAACATCGCGACTTAATCTTTTAGATCTTAGTGTAGTAGTTCTGGCAGATGTTACACTATTTAAATGATACATTCGTATACGCAGTGCTTCACTACTAATAGAAGCTTCATAACTAAATTCACGAGTCATGCTTCTATAATTAGAAAACAATGGTCCAGTAACTGTGCCACGACCTAATTTTACGGACATTTCTATGGTAAAATCGCCAGTACCAAAATCTAAAATACTATTGGCTTCGTAGGGTACATAAAAACCACCGCCATTCAAACTTAGGCAGTTACCAAATTTTCCGGTATCATATTCTATTAAAGCAGTGCCATTAATATAAATGTTGCCGGTTTCAAATAATTCGGAATTACCTGTAGGGTTGGTATTAGTAGTATTTAAATAGTACCAGGCATGGCGTTCGTCAAAGAACAGTCCTTTTTGTAGGGTATTGCCATAATGTGTTGGTATTCTGTACAGAGTATTATCTGCTTTGCGTTCTGTGTAATATCTGAAAACATAATTACCATCTTCAGCTACTGTAAAGGGTATGGCTACGTTGCTGAAGTTTTGTTCTGTGATGGTAAAACCGCCCTGTACATTAGCTCTATTTGCAGTATTGTAAAATTTTGGATAGATACCAAGATAGGCTAGTTTTTCGTTTCCGGCTATGGCTTCGTTAACATTCCAGAATTTTTTAGTTGAAGGATTGTAATAATAAGGGTAGGTTTGAAAATCTATTCTGGTGTTGCCACCTGCACCTATAAACTGAAAATTATAGGTCCATTCTGGTGTGGACATGAAAGCATGACCAGCATAGTTATCTGTTTTTGTAGTCTTTACAATCTCTTTACCAGATTTGCTGGTAGTAGTTGTAGTTGTGATTGTATATCTCTGAGAATCCGGTAATTTTGGAATAGGATTTTGAAAGGTGTCGGTAAATAAATTGACCCTATAATCTGGATGTTTGCTTCTTTTAGGATTGACACTACCCTTGGCTGTATAGGTTCCAGGGTAGATTATGAATCCCCATTTGGTCCAGGGAGCTGCAACAGTTTTGTTAACTACGTAATTTATAGCATATTCGACATTGGCAAAGGGTTTCTCGAAAGAGCCGTCGCCATCGATGTCACTTCCGCCGTCAACTTCTTTTTTTACGTGGACTCTAAATTCATAGGGAACTGTTTTGATGAACTCGCGATAGGCCAAAGGAAAATAAGGGTAGTATCTTAAATCCGGCGGAGTTTTGCGAGCCTTTCTTGATCTGCTAATAGCCATGACAATTAACTGTTAGGTGCACCACTCAAATTCTTATAACCATAAAAAAGTGTTCCACTATTTATGGTAAAGAATGTGACGGCCTCCAGTCTATCGGGTATGGCTGTAAATATTGGTGGACTATTATCATCCCACCTTACTGATGCAGGCCAGGTTATTTCCCATTCACCAGCGTTGCCAGATCCAAAGTTTAAAAATATAGTAAATACTAGCACTTTTCCAGCGGATACAGGCACATTCACCCAGGTTATGGTAGTTGACTGGGTAACATTAACATAAAAATTAGTATTTTGGCCATAATTTAAATCAAGACTTACAGAAGCAGAAGTTGGTATACTGTTTAAAACTTCAAGATAGTCAGTTACGTTTTGTGTTATATAACCCTGACTTACTGCTATATTCCCAGTAATTTCACGAATAGTTATTTCTGTACCTGCAGGAACTGTACTGGTAAACGTTACATTGCTGCTGGCCATATTGTTGTAGGCATTGTAGTCTACATTTGCTATGGCTCTAACACCATTTACAAATACATCTAAAGCACTGGTCATGCCAATGTTTAGAATTTTACCAAAATCATCAGTACCAGATATAACAGTCGAAGGAGCAGCTAAAGTAAAAACAAAAGTTTTGAAATCTAGGCCATAGGGACCTGGAACAGATATTATGCCATTGGCCTTGTCATAGGTGCCTGCACCAGTTACAGAAATAGCTGCGCGTGCGCGAGAGTTGCTAAAATAAACATTGCCAGTTGTAGTGTCGCCATTCTCGATAATGTTTGATGTATACAGTGTAACATTACCAGTCATTCCATTTACGCTGGCGACAACCAGGTTACAGATACCAGCTACATTAACACTAAGGTTACCTGTATTTGTATCATAATCCAATGTACCATCGGGATGTAGAGCTGCCAAGGCTCGGGCATTACTAAAATAAAAATTAGTATTGCCTTCAGCAACGTCGTCGGTTGTTAGCAGACTAACATATTCATCCCAACGCTCTTCGGTAAAGTATAAATTTATGGTGCCTTCATCTACATCATCACTGGTTAATGTTACATCGCCGGTATTACCATTAACGCTGGTTACACCTTCTAGTTGCGATATATTTACAGTTAAAACACCGGTTTGAGGATCGTAAATAACACTATCATCGCCAGCACTTATGGCCTGGCGAGCTCTGGCATCTGTATAATAAAAATTGGTAGCGCCTTCGGGTATGTCATCTGTAGTAAGCGCAGTAAGATCCAATACTCCGTTACTAAATGTTAGCGGAGTAGCTGCAGTAAAATAACTTTCAAACCAGGCCTGTGCTCGATTATTGGTATAGTAAAGATTAGTTAAACCTTCAGCCAACATATCAGTGTTGGCTATGTCAAATACGCCACCATTGCCTGTACCTATGGCAGCAACATCTAAACTAAAGATGCCAGCGACTTTGTTATAGTTAAGCCCAACACCTGTGTTACTTACTGCTAGTCTAGATCTAGTGTTACTAAAGAACACATAACCATTGCTGGTGTCGCCATTTTCTATGACGTTTTTACTGTAAATATGGTGAGCCCAATCAGCATAACCAGACAAATTACCTATAAAATACTTTGCTTCGACATTGGCCAACGCATAAGTAACATCACCATCTAAAAGTATATTGCTATTGACTCTGTTATTGGCTAAGAATGGCCCAGGAACGAAATTTTCGTTTATGATGGGAGCATTACTTTCCAGGTAGATTACATTGCTATTTTCCTCGAGTTCCAGCATGAATTCGCTGGCTATGGTTACTTCGGGTGTTAAATTAGCAAAGAATCTAAAGCGCTTGTCATCAGTAGAAGCATCACGATAAAGACCAGCTGATCTTATTATGGTATTAGGGCCTGCAGTGTCTGCATACAATCCGTAAAAACCAATGTCCAGCTCATCGGCTACTAAATTATTAGCGGCAAGTTCTATGAGGCTATCATTGAATAATATATTTCCGTTGGCCCACAGATCATTGATACGAAGGTTTGCATCATCAACAATTAAATTAGGTAAAGTGGTGTTGGCTACTAGGCTATTGACCAACGCCTGTGCGCCACTTAGATCTAGATCCAGATACAGGACATTCATGCCATAGGCATAGATGTTGTCGAATCTTAGATTGGCTGAACCTATGTCTACATTGAGCGTAGTTACTGGCAGTATAATATTACCAACAGTTAAATCTTTATAAATGTTGGCACTAAATTCAATGTTGGCATTGCCAGTAACAATATTATTGGCATAGATGTTGGAAAATCTATTATAAAATTCACCAATATCTACTAGAACCTGACCATTACTGGGTTGAGTATTAGGTAAAACTTTACCACTAACAAAATAATAGTCAGCATTTAGATTGGCTAGGTTACCTAATATTACATAGCCATCGGTTTCATAGGCATCGTTTAAAAAATAATATGCCTTTTTATTTCGGTCAAACCCAAAGAAACCAGATCTAGGCAATCCTGCATCAAAATAACCAAAACTAATACCTCGATCTCTTTGGTCATCGCCTGGATAATCAGCACCATCCTCAGCAGTCCCTACCCTTAGTATAGGGTCCATCATGTAGATATTGTTGCTGTTTAAAAAGATGTAGTCGCCGTTGACTCTTAAATCACCATTTACTCGAGCATTACCGAACAGATTAAAATCACTGTAGCCGTCTATGTTGCCATTGGCCCTAATACCATAATCTACATGCAGGTTACCATGTATGACAACGTTGCCATCAAAAACACCAGAATTAGCCTTGGTCCATACATCGTTTATGGCAGCTACTATGTTGGCTTTGTTGGGTGTTATTAAATTGGGCAATGGCCCTATGTTTGACCAAAGCTCATTTACTGCACCAACAATAGAGATATTATTATTGGTCAGCAAACCAACTGGCACCATGGCTCCAGAATACAGAGCATTGATGGCAGTCACTAGATCAACATTAGATGGGTAAGGAAGATCTAAACGCTCTAGATCACCTACGTTGGCGCCCATTATGTTGAAATAGGTACGCCATTCTGCAATGGTGTTTTCGGTATAAACGTAAGTGACTGGCATCAGCGATCTTTGATTAGTTTAAGGACCAAATCTTTAAGTTCGTCAACTTCGGATTTCAAATTATTTATTTGGTCCTCAAGGCCTTTATTTGTAGTAATAAGGTTTTGCCTGTAGCTTCGTTCTGCCAAATATCTTTCTAGAGCAGACTTATCTTCACTAACAATGGCTTTACTTTTACTATCTCTATAAAGGCCAGGATGATCCTGAACCTTCAGCTTCATGCTAAACTTATTACTCTTAGATTTTTAACCTTGGGAGGTCTACCAGCAAATTCATCCATATAAAATACTATCTTAATCTGAAGGCTTTCAAATGCTTGCAGATTATCGACTTGAGTTTCTACTTCAATGAATTCATTGCTGTCAGCAGCCTGAGGCATGGAGACTATAGGGAATTCGATAAAATCTTTTTCAGTAATATCTTTGATGTCTGTAGTCAACTTCGTTCTATAGAAAAATCTCAGGTTAGTATTTTTAGGTCTGCAGACATCAAGTTTTAAGAATATGCTAGAACTTGGATTAGCAAATTTAATTTCTTTGGTAATATATTTGTTCTTGGCACTACCATTTCTGGATGAAAGCTCGTCAATAAATTTTGTACCGTAAATCATATTGACTCTAGCGCCTGATATTACATTGGGTGTAAATGCAAATACATTAGCTGAAGTATTATTTATTTTTGCTATGTAGATATTTGCATTAGAGTTGTTTGTATCAGTACTAACTATTCTATACATACCCAAAACATTTGGAGCACTAATAGTTAGGTAACCGCCTGGAGTTACAGTTAAAGCATTTGACACATCAGAAGCATTTGTTAGTAAAACACGACCCAAAATGTTCGAATCATTAACTTTGAAAATCGAAGTAGTAACACTATTTGCAGAAATAGCTAGATAATCTTCTAGAATCAGATGTGAAGCTGTATAACTAGCATTATCACCTGTAGTTTTAATAAGATTAATTTTTAGCTTTTTAACATCTAGGAGCGGACTAGCAAACGTGTCATTACTTACCAGAGGGAAACTTATAGCAAAGGTGTCAAACCCCTGCAATCCAGGACGCAAAGCATCTGGATGATAATATGCAACGTAATTATTCGCCTTGGGATTTAAAACGACTTTAGTTGTGTCAAATGTATACTCTCTATTTACAGGTAACCATCCGATTTCAGTAAGTCTAGTATTAGCATCCAAAACCTTGTACAAAGCCTGTCCACCACCTACACCAAATTCATTAGATCCCGATGGAGCGTAAAAAGGAACTTCTGAATAAATGGTATCATAAACTATGTTATGACTGTTGGTTATTTGTATACCTGCACCACCTGTTCTGGTTGGCCTAGATATAGTAGTATTTGCCAATGCTACACCGCTTATGATAAACGTATCATTGTCATAGGCTTTAACCTTGTAATTGCCGCTTAATCTACTAACATTTTCTACGAAATTACTATTTGTAAATAGTTTAGCATCCAAGTATACATTATCACCATTTTTCATGCCATGCCCGGGAGCTAGTACCCTAATATTTCTGCTGTTAGGGTAAAATTCCAAGGGATTTTCTTGCAATGCCATGCTGTTAAAATGCACTGGATGTATACCAAAAGTTGGGTATCCAATGCCTGATGTATCAAAAGATGCTCTATACAAAGTAAATTTTAGGTCTGTAAGTTGATCTGGTGTCCAGGTACTTAGATTTTGACTCTTAAAAAAACTTCCTAACTGATTCTGCGTCGATATTTTTACTTTTCGCTGTACATCTATTTCATTGATTGTACTTACCCAAACCTCATACTTCAGGCTGTCAGACCTAAGAACAATACTGTACTCACCCTCTTCAAGATGAACCAGACCATTCATAAGAAATGTACAGGGCTTGCTAGCATCATCGCTGACTACTATGGTTTCTGGATAAACTACGGTTGTACTAAAGGGTATAATTTCTGGACCAGGATAACCATTAACATTTTTTCGTAGTTCGCAAATTACTGGCAACGTACTATCTTTAGATTTGAAATACACATCTAGTTTAGTAAGTGTAATTGTTTTACCAACAACAAAGAAACTTTGAGCAATTGGATCAGCGACTGTTAATGACCCACCTGCAGCCTGGCATAGTCTATAATTTGTATCGGTTACGTTTCTATTGATACCCGAAAACCAGGCCTCACGAGCATTTTTATACCAGGGCCAGGGCTCTTTGCCTCCAGCTGCATTTATAAAACTAGTAGTTGGGGAATCTATATCATAACCGTCAGCTAGTCTGGGTCTATCCTGCAATATCCCATAACCACGTTCTCCTGCAGACGGTGCTATGGTACCATTGGTAGTATTACTTTCAGAGCCTAAACGTCTATAGTTTGCGCCAACCAAATATGTAAATAACGTAGAACCAGTACTAACTACTGCTCTTAACGAACATGCATCTTCGTATTGAATTTGAATTGCCATCTTTATCCCTTATCCCTTATAGGGGGCTTCCTGAAATGTCACCTACATCATTACCGCCAGTATTGCTATCGAAATATGTTGTATTCGGTGGTGGCGGTGGAGCAGCAGCCACACTTCTAGTTGAAATTTCTATAGTAAATAGTTGCTGACTGGTAAGTAAAGGTATTAGACCCAAAGGATCTGTGCCTTCAGGATAAATGTCAACGAAATTAGAAGAACTAGTTAGATCGTCCCAGTATCCTGCGCCACCAGTTCCGGGTATCCAAGTATTATAAGTTGCACTTGTATTTTTAATTTTCACTGTTATAGGTAAATTGGTAGAAAGACCAACTTCACCTTCTTTTATGGCTATGGCTATTTGGACCTTAGCAGCAGTTTTAATGCCGTTGGTTTGTGCATAATGTACACCAGCAAGAACATAGGGTGTGCCACTTATTAATGGGCTTCCTTCACTTCCACCTACTGCTAAGGTGCTTGTAGTTCCAAATGTCAAGAATTCTTCATCGGTATGAGCCCAATTGAAAGCATTGGAACCATTAAAGACGTTTACGTTGCTTTTACCAGATAAGTAGTTACCAAAACTAAGAGACAATGGGTAATCGGGTTGATTTACTGTCCATAGTGCGCCTTTACCAGAGCCTGTCATGGTTCCTCGCGGCACTTTTAAATTACCATAGACATTGGCACTATCTATTAACACCCAACTATAGTGCGTGTAATATCCTAATGCTGAACTTATGGTAATATTTAAATTTGAGCCTTGTTCTGGTGTTGATGTAACAACTGTAGCTTTATATGGTTGCATGCAATCATTACCAATACTATCCCAAACAGTTGTTATGACGTGTACATTTGCACCGCCTTCTGGAATATTTTTAAACAATGTATAGGTCTTGGGCAACTGTGGTGCTGTGCCGAATTGTGGATTATTGTCTGAATCAAGATAAATGTATCCAAATAACCTAGCATAAAATCCCATTACACCCTGGTAATCAGTTGCTTTTAGGCCTCCATTTATGGCATGAACATCAAGTGGAAACTGAACTAATGCATCAAATACTTTTTTACCTTCTATGTTAAAACTATCATAGGGTAAATCTGTTTCCCATGGTGCAGTTAATGCTACGTTTTGATCTGTGTTAATAAGTTGAGTATAATTTATGGTAGGAGGAAATAACGCAGGATTGTTTTTATAATACCACCAGGTCCAACGACCATAAGGATATGTTACAGCTGCTAAATATTTGCTTCTAAGATCGGAGCTATCAGAACCATTAGGAACCACAGATATGGCTCTATCTACATAGGTCATAATTTCGTGGTTAACTGGCCAACCAACGGTATACCACATTTCAGAACCGTCTGTGTTGGCATCATTAGTCGGGTTTTTATTAACAATTCCATTCCATGTGGTCATGTCCCCAACGCCATAACCTTGCCATTTGTCATAAATTCCAGCTTTTTCTGCTTGACTGGGTTTTCTGCCAAATCCATACACAAAACAAAAATCAATAATATCTAAAGTTGATTCTGCGGCAGGCGGTGGATCTGGTGCTTCTGGTGGTGGAGGTGGTGGACCATCGGCTACAACAACTGTTCTTGGATCCCTTACAGCAACAGTAGATGTTTTATTTGAACCGAATACACCAATTCTGGTTCTAAATTCCTCGGCACCGTAACCAGTTAAACCAAGTCCATTGAACGGCGCCGAAGCATATGTAGTTCTATTATCCGAATTATTCAAGCTATCTGATAAATGCAGTAAATAAATGCCTGCATCAAAGTTCAAATCACTTTGTCTGTAACTAAACGTGCCTCTGATTTCGCCTTTAGAATCAGTAATTAGCCTTTTACTGGGCATGTCGAAACCAACATCTAGATCCGGTAATACCTCATTATGTTGTATACACATATTGGTGACATCTCTGTCGCCAAAGAAAGCATAAATCCGTGTTCTTGGTTTCATGCCTGTTGCAAAGAATCCTATGTTTATATCGTTCATTTTAGGATTCAGATTTTGATCGTATACTATGTCACGACGTACGCCAGATCGCAAAGATGTTGTTGTTTGTGGTTTGATACTAAATTCAATTTTATACTTACCATAGTCATCTACACGTTTAACTTTATTATCTTTTGGGTCTAATTCTTGAGTACCCTGACTTAATAACTCCCATTCACCATAGTATGAACCATAGAACCCTGCGCTATCATCTTGTGTTATAGTTTTGCCTTCTTTATTGGCTATTGAAGTCTTATAACTATCTACCAGAGATTTATAATTGTCGTTTGGATCGTTTACAACTGTAGGAGTACTGGTTGCTGAATGTTCTAAACTATTATCTGGTGGGTTTAAACTCAGTAATCCAACAAAAGTCGATACACCATAAGGGTTAATGTTAACAGTGCCGCTGGCTAACTTATTTTGAAGATATATCTGATGTGTATAAGGCAGGCTTATTATATCACCAGTCTTTACATAAAATAAATCTTGTTTTCTTTGAAGATTGGTATTAAACGCAGCTTCATAGGGCTCTACTGTACCATCATTGTCTCTTAGTATGATATTGTTTATGGGGTTACCATTGCCCTGAGCTACATATTGTCCTAATTCTGTGTCAAGTCCATAATTAAGATCAGTAATCATGTCAGCAAATGTTTTTTCACCTCTGCTTATAGCATTGGAGAAATACATAAGGCCTTCCATGTCAGGCTCGCGCCCAACAATTCTGATATACGCCTCACGTAGCTTATTGTCTAGTATAGATTTTGGCTCATCAGGCGTAATTAACAATTCTCTTAACATGCTAGCTCCTGACCCTTAGAAAGTTCTTCTAATAAACTTGGGTCTAAGTTCGTTAGTTCTAAAATCGATTGCAACGGTGCTGGTTGTATCTGCTACACCAAACCCAGTAAAATTGTCTACAATAAAACCATTTTTAAATCTATCCAGGCCATAGGCATCTTTGATTTGTAGACTTTCAGTTTGTTTTTCAAGCAAATTTAATGAGGTATAGTATTCTAAGTTAGTTATTCTTCTATCCAGCTTACCTATGTCTTTCATGGTATATCTGGCTATACACAAGTTTTCAATATTTACATCTTTAGAAATATCTCTAACATAAGGTTTCATCCTCAATATGTACAATGGCATACTGTCATCAGGTACTTCTGGATCACTTGCCTGACCATAAGGAGCACTGGCACCCTGTTTGACTATAAATTTACCAGTGTTGTTTATAGCTACTAGAGCATTCTTTGCCAAATAAAATTCTAAATCTGTTACAAAACTATCTGATTGATCAAAAAATTCTGGTTTAACTGAACCTGAACCACTAAAACCAGTACCTGCCTGATTAATAACTGGTCTGTTATCTATAACATCAGACAAATACACTTCTCCATTAACAGTTTTAATAGAAGGAATGTCTGCAAAATCTATACTATTATCTGTATAACTATCAACACTAAAATAATCACCATAACCACCATGACTGTAATAGTCGAAAGTAATTCTTATAGGCGATTGCGGCACAGGTGTTCCGGGTTTTCGGATTATTCTACCCAGTGCATAATGGGTCTCACGTTGACCATTATCAAAGTCGTAATAATTAGATATATCAGAGGCACCAACGCTAGAATAGCCACCACTACCCAAGGCAGACTGTGAAACACTAACTATCCTAATTACATCGGCCCTGTTTAAATTAATAGAATCTTTATTATAGATAGTAGAATCTGATATATCATATGTAGCGTTGGTTACTTTACTCTTAGTTCTTCTAGCAGCTCTATCCAGAGTTTTAACCTTAGGATTCATAACAACTATGTCTGCTGTGGCCACACCTGTTATGTCTGACAAATCAACAGTTAGTGTTTTCTGATTGGTTGATCTGGTTATATGCCCAACTGCTGAATACAAGTTTCCTGCTTTAGCGCCAGAAGTAACTAGAAGTAAACTAGATTCATTAGTGGGTGTTTGCCAGGTTTCGTTGGTTCCACCGCTTATAGTTAAAGTTGTAGTATTACCTGATAATGTAGCGCTACTAAAGTTTTTAACTGTATATACTGTGCTAGTATTATTAGCATCAACAGTTTTTATGTAATTATAATTAAAAGGATACAGGTAGTTATATCTGTCTGCATCTTTTACATCTATGTAATGAACATAAGCAGGGCCTGTAATACTGGCAGTAGCAGGGGCATTAGCGGTAAATTGATTATTTCCCTGAGTGCTGTTTACTTCGAATACTTGTTCTGATGCACCTCTGACTGTTACCCAATCTTTATACGATGAATAATCCGTGGGATCTGCTAGTTCTAATTCAAAAGCAGTAGCAATACCAGTAACAATATTGCTGGTGTTTGTAGTTACTGCTGTACCCGTCAAAAGACCAAAAGCGGGAACAATATTAGCTGTAAATCCTGCACTTCCTGCGCCAGTACTGTAGAAACTTTTTATATTTCTTACAGATGTTCCAGGGTTCATGTTTATGTCAAAGAAATATAACTTATACTGAGCTGATTCAGTTCCTGGTGTGCCTGAGTATAATTCTATGTGTCGTGCTCTGGCTGTACCTACTTTATTACCAGAACTGGTTTTCTTATACCAGTTCGGCTTATAGGTATCTTGTAATGAAATTTCTTCTAAATCAGATACAAGATTTGGTAAACCCATCATACTGTTTATGATTACATATGATCCACGATCTAGATTTAACGTGGCTCTAGCATTAGCAGTATCACGGGGTTTGTATACTGTCAAAGGAGTTGGAAATCTAGTTTCTGTTCTATAGCCTTTTACATAGGCCAATCCAGGACCCATTACAGAAACCATGGCATTACTTAAACCATTGCTAGTATAATATCCGGTAATCTGAACATTACTAGAATTACTATGCTCCATCAACTGTAGCGGAAAACAATCAACCGAATAATCACCGCTTTCTTCAAATGTTCTTCTGGCTAGTTCTTTGTTTAGGACATCATAAATTACTTCTTCACGAACCCAGTTAGGTAGACCGTTTTCTACACGAATATATTCGAAGAAGTTTGGATCTATATCAGAAGTTGTATCCAGTAACGGTCTACTTTCGAGTTTAACTCGCAGATGATATCTGTCAGCACCTAAGGCATAATAATTGCTATCTGCACTTCCCTCTGTTAATACTGCTGGATCTCTTAGACTACCATCGTCAGCATAAGTAACAATATCTTCAAAAACTCTAAACCCAATGCTATTGGAAGTTAATTTATTATACTTACCTACTATGCTAAGTTCGTTGTTTATTTTAACAAAATTATCTTTAATGAAAATATAATTATTACTAAGACCAACAGCACTTCCCTGCCCAGTAGCATTACCTGTATTTACTGCCCTAATTTGTATGTTGGCATTAGCACCAACATACTGTGTTAAGATTTGGCCATTTATAAAAAATTTTGTGAACCCGTCAGTAGCTTTACTTTCGTAACTAATGTAGACAGTTGCTGGGTCTGTATTAGTGCTCAATTCAGCAGCGACAACAGTAGCTATAATACTGTTATTGCTTTGAATTTTTTCGCCTATGAGATTTTTAATAACATCGTCGGCATCTATACCATTATATGTAGATTCTAATTTAACATAGTCTATATTCGCCCTGTACACTATAGGTTCGCCCTGAAAGGCCAAGCTGCCTTCTTTAAATAAATGTCTACCCAATGTACCAATCTGATTTTGTAGAATAGTCTGCAGCTGAGTAAGTTCACGAGCCTGCACAGCTCGGCCAGGCCTAAACAGTATTCTATGAAATCCCTTTTGGGGATCAAAATCATCGTAATAAGGGAACGTATTAGCTATGTACATTATTAAACCTTAGAATTCTACAACTATGTGAATACTTTCTGCCTGATCCGCTGCTCTGCTAATTGGCTTTCTATTATCTACATAAATTACACTACCAGAATGTTGTTTGACTTCTGGTGAACTAACCTGACTAACTATGCCTAAAGTGCCACTGGTTACTCCGGTTACATAATCTCCTACCTGGAATCTAATTTGATTCGACGATGTATCGTCAATGGGTTGGATATATCTGGTTATGCTGTTTCCACCTATAACAGGATCGGTAGTGGTTAATATCCTGGCATTAGCTCCACTAACATTACCTCGAATTACTTCATCTATGGCAAAAGCAGCTGTTGTGTTTGTTGTTGTAATACTCCAGGTAGCGCTAAGAGTATTCGCATTGGCTCTTACGTTGCCATTGGTATAAACTAAAGGATCTACAAGAATACCTATGCGTCTAAAGTCATTGGTTGTTGGGTAGTCGCCTGCTCCTTCATTATACTGTAGTCTGCTGGTCATCATTACATAGTACCCGCCTAATTCGTCGACAGGATTACTACCATGTCCACCTGGCGGACTAAGTATGGCACGAGCAGTAGCATTGGCGTTGGGTGCACCACCAACCAATGTAACGTTGGCTACATGCCAACCATTGGCAGCTGTCTGAACTGTAATATTAGCAATGTTACCGCCAACTCTAGTAGCAACAGCTGATACTGCAGCATTTCCGTCACCAACTATGGAAACTGTTGGTGTACTAACATAACCACTTCCGCCGCTTACTATCTTAATTATTTCTATGGCGCCATCAACTGCTGCTGCTTGCACCGTTGTGCAGGCCTTTACAGGCATGAATTCTGGAGTTAGAAAGTTTAAGACACTATCTGTGTCTATGGTATACATATATTTCCATATATAACCATCTGCCAAGGTAACTGGTGTTGTACTAGTACTTGTTGGTTTTACAGTGCTAGCACCATTACCATTATTGAATAAACATTTATATACTTTGTATTCGTCGGTAAGTACGTAAAAGTTACTAAGGAACAATGATGTTGCGCCGCTATAAGCAGGATTGGTAGACGACATGACATGATCATATTCGTCATAAACTGTACCTGAAACCCAATCTTCTCTGGGTATAACATGCGATACTTCGGAAGCAGTAACTTTCTTCATTGCCACCATGTCTTTATAGACTTCAAACTGAAGATTTACTGTGTCAACCGGGGTAGGAGGTAAATTATCGTTAGACCAGCTCTGCGGCCTGCCAATAAACACATAGTGTATGGCATTTGCATTGGCATCGCCACCAGCAAACGGTTCCTTTACACTTTCTATGAATTGTTTGGCATTGAATAAACGATAATAGTTGGTTATGATTGCAGCCATTGTAGCCTCGTGATGATCATCTATTATTTATGTGTTGATTAAGTAACTAAACTAAACAATGATAACTGAACACCGCACCAACCCGAAGGCCAGGCAGTAGTAGTTACACCATTGCTTGTTGTACCATTGTAATTTGTTCTAAAACCTAGGGGAGTGAATGCAATGATTCCGGACTGGCCTGGGTCTAAAAGTCCTGCATGAACAACTGCTCGTCTAAAATCACTGTCGTCAGTGTAGCCTTGAGTATTATTGCCCCATACGGTTCCGCCATTAAGGCTACCTGTAACCAAAGCAACTCCATTGGTAAAAGTACCAGTTCCAGTTAAGCTAACACCATTGTATAATGCTGGGCAGGTTACGGTGCCGTCAGGTAACGGTGAGTACGGAGCAGACGGTGGTACAGTTGGATTTGTACTGGGGCAACTGACACTTAGCACATTCCAGCCGCTGCCATTCCACCAGCCACCAGTATTCCATTCGCCCGATGAATATTGAGAAGGATTAGTAACAGTAATATTATTTCTATTAATCTGCAACCGTATGCTATTTGGTGCTGATGCTGTTTTGTTAATTGAAAGAGTTTTTATTCCCTTGCTGATGCCTGTATCAACAGTGTTACCATTCCAATTAAGTTCAGCGAAATCATAATTATTTAGAAAATCTAAATCTATAGAGAAAGTACCAGTCAACACACCACAATCTACGTCAAATATATACCAACCTGGACCTCGACTGCCTATGTCAGCTACTACACTGGCACTGGAGCAACTAACAACTATTGCAGCAGGTGCAGCTGGAGCTGATGCTATGGGTGCAGGAGGTACAGCAGGTGGTGCTGGCGGTGGTGCTGATACTGCTTTTATGATGTCTATGTTGTCCAGATAAAGGCTAGCACCAAGTGCCATGCCACCTGATGCATCATAGCTTCCACAAATGAATACAAATTTAAAGGTGCCTGTTTCGCCTGCACCTATGGTCTTTTCTACTCGCTGCCAGCCGCTAGTAGTATAACCATTGTCGTCTAAAAGCAATATGGTTTGCCCAGTAGTTTCATTAATTAGATAGGCAAATACATCGTAGTCATCACTACCGTATTCGGCTTTCCAGTGAAATACTACTTTATCACCTATGGCTGTAGTAATAGCATAGTCGCTTACAACATAAGGGCCTCGCGCAATACCATATGGTGACGCCGTACCCCCATTACTAATTAATCTTAGTACTGTCTGGCCACCAAAATCACCTATACTGTCTGTGACAAACTCATAACTATAGGCCATGTTTGTAGCAGGTTCGTCTCCGTAAGGTGTTGGAGCACTACGAGGACTAGGTGTAGGATCCTGTGGAGTGGGAAAGTTTAAGATTGTGCTAAAGCCATTGAGTCTTAGAGCTTCCTGGTAAATCTTCCAACCTGGTATGCTAACTGTTGTACCTACTGTGGACACTGGACTAGTAAATTCGAAATTACCATTAAAAAATGTAGTTAATACTGCACCTGGTGGTGGCGGCGTGCTAGCTGGTGGTGGGCTGACCGGTGGAGGTGGTGGTGCCACACTGGTATCGTTAATGCTGCCAGTAACTGTGTAACTGGGCATACCTATAGCAGCAACTGCTCCAGTAGTAATAGTATAATTTTCCCAACCTTCTGTAGTAGAATCCGCTATGGCTGTAAGAACTATGGAATTACTAGAAGTTGGCCAATTAGACCCGGCTGTTAGTATGAACGAACCGCTAGTTGGGGTAACGTCGCTAGAACCTGCTGTTATACTCCAACTTATGGTAGTACCGTTAGGTATATTAGTACCAGTTACAGTTATGGTAACCTGATCGCCTTCATCAACAGGATCTTTGTCCTTGCTAAAACTTAAAGATGGTGTTTGACTACTGTCTATAATAGGTATTGTAACTGATTTGCCATCCAAATACATGTTAGGTATGGCAGGAACAGTTATGGTCAGATATTCAGTACCTTCGGTAATGAAATCTTCTTTCATGTTAACAATAATACTGGATTGACCTGTTGCATTTACAACAAACTGACCAGAAGTTGTTGTATAGACTGCAGCACTAACATGACTATTAACATCTGCTATAGGAGACACAAGATATTCTATGCTAGTGCCATTGTCGATGTCTGTAGAAGTTATATTAAATTGCACGACACCATTTTCTCTAACATCAGATCTGTTGGCAGTCAAAGATAAGGTTGGATACTTACTTGTATCTAGAACAGAAATTTGGACACTTAGATTGGTATTCAGACGGTATTGAGGATTGGCCAATACTTTAAATACTAGTGTTTCTGTGCCTTCTGTTGTTTTGTCACGAGCCATGCCTATTGCTTTAGTAGCAGTTCCAGTAAAGCCGCCATCATTACTAATAAACAGCATGTCGCCTTTTAGTACAGCTGAGCCGCCAACTAAATCAACAGCGTTAACGTTTTCAATTACATAGTTAAAACTAACATTATTATCAACATTAGCTCCTGTCAATGTAAATAAAGCTGTTGAGCCTTCTTGTAATTGTAAAACATTTGCAGACAAACTATAAGATGGTGTACGACTACTGTCAACAACTACTACGTTGGCATAAAGATTGGTAAGTAATTTTATGCTAGGATCTGGAAAAATATTAAACCTAGCAGTTTCATTACCTTCAGTAATAAAGTCTTTGGCAAATCTAATTACAACGTTACCGTTTCCAAATGCGTTACTACTATAACTATTATGTACAAATTTGCCAGTGACTGAACCAAAGGCTAGGTCGTTTTGACTTATGCCTTCTATGTTATAGGTAAAAATAACATTAGTTTCAAGATTAGCTGTTTCAAGAATGTACTCTACAGCATCACCTTCATTACAGGTAACCACATTTGAATACAAATAAAAGTTTGGTGTTCTGCTGGTGTCAACAAGACTGACGTTAGCGTAAACGTTGTTAGGTATTTCTACACTGGGGTGTGTATTAGATAAAATTCTAAAATACACAGTCTCGGGACCTTCGGTATTTCTATCACGAACTGTAGCTACCCTTACGTTAGCATAGTTGTCTACTAGAACCACATTACCGTTCAACGCAGTAGCTAAATCATATTGGTCAACACCATCAATTTGCCATTGTAAAGTAGTACCATCATCCATTTCTGTTGTATAAATGTTGACAATATAACTTTCACCTTCGTTAGCAGTATTAGCCGTAGCTGTTGTTGTTAATACCAAAGTGCGAGCTATGCTGTTATCATAAACTGTAACAGTAGAGACTATGTTAGAATATAGTGCATAATCTCTGCTGGCTAATAGCACAAATCTAAAAGTTTCTGTTCCTTCGGTCAGAGCATCTTTTCTAAAATATACTGGTACAGCTGCAACATTATTGGTTATGGTTACGCTGCCCAAACTAGCTATTACATTTGTTCCCATTATCGGACCCAGATTCTCATGTCTCTGATGTTAATTTGTTTGTTTAGTCCGTCGCTTTGACTTATGACGATTCGGTCTATATCGAAACCAACATTATCGGTTTGTGTGAAATATACCAAATTGGCATTTCCACGTTTGTGAGCATACCCTTCGTTACCGAACAACTTGACACCCTGGAAGGTATTTTGCAAATTAGCTATAGTGCTAAGACTTAAGTATGTATTGCCCATGTTATTAGAACTATGAACACTAACACCAAAATGATCAAATCCAGAACCTAGCGTAACACTAAGTCCAATGCTAGCATTATAAACAGTATCTAGATCAAGTCTGTTAACAGTGCCTCCAGCGAAACCTATGTTTTCTAATTCTATGTATTCAACACGAATACCACGAATTTTTCTTGGTATAGGTATACTCATTATTTTTATACCGTCAAAACTATTAGCATTATATTGAGAACCAGATCTTGTCATGTTTCTCAAACCAACACCCATAGCAGAATCATAAACATTGAGCATGGTGGTATCAATTAACATCCAGCCGTTGGCAGAACTATTAACATTGCCTGCATTCATATCACAGTATGTAAGAACCGCATTATTGATTAAAGCGTTATTGCTCCAATTTATATAATAGTTTCCATTGTTAATACTAGGGTTCTGATATAATAAATGAGAAGCATTGGCAACTGGATCCTGTTGTATTAAACCATCTAGCAAATAACCAATGTCTGTACGCGGAGAATTATTAGCAATCTCACTAGTTGCTGATTCCAATTCTAAAACTGAACTATTTTCAAGTAAGAAACTATTATTATCTTCTAGTACAAGAGTTTCGTCAGCAGTTACTCGCTCAATTAAGTAAAGTACTGAGATTCCATCTGGAACATTTGCTGTTATAATATTAAATGTTACAACTCTGCCTTCGGCTATTTCATTAGCGCTAGGAACAACACTAAAGGTCCATGGACTTAGATTTGAAATGGCTGTATATAATGGTGGTGTAATATCATATTTGCTGCGAATATTGTCAGCATCAAACCTATCCAAAGTAATGTTAGCCAATACCTGTGCATACATCTCATCCTGACCATCAACAGTAGCACTATAGCTAAACTTCCAACGATCTATGGTTGCATATCTAGGACCAGAACCTATATAACTAATATTGGCATTAGCTCCTGTTACACTAGAAAAGATTCTTTTCTCTTTAATAGCATACTGAACAGGAACTGGAGCTAAAGTAGGTAAAGTTTTTAATACTCGAATAGCAACATTAAGATAGTTATAGATACCCCTTATGCTGCCTATACCACGAACCTTTGCTTCTATCTTTCCTGGAGTATCGTCAATTTTAGCAGCTGGGTTTGATATTTTTGTTCTACCAAAAAATACTAGGCCAGCAGGATGTACTAGTTTCTTTACTATTTCGCGCCAGACATTTATATTTTCACTGGTCTGTAATTCGTAGCTAAAGGGTTGATAGTAAACATCATCAGTGATCAGTATCTCTGGGTTGTAAGTCTTTCTAAAATATGCTAAGGCCTCTTCGCTTGAACTTATTTGCCGTACTACATCGGATTTTATTTCCCTAGAAAACCCATTGGATCTTAAAATACCATACCAAAATTTAAACCCTTCAGACTCAGGATATCTGCCCACACAAATCTGATATATTGTTTCTAAAAATATAGTACTATCTTTGTATTTCTTTGTATCCCTAAATTCAGCCTTGTCAGCAAGTTCTACGATTACATCACTGAATAATTGTCCTATGATTTTAATATCGCCACGTTTAATTACACTTTTATAGTTTTGATACTCAACAGTAGATGGCGTACGATTCAACAAATAAAAATAAACATCGGATATAAATCTGTTTAAATCATCTTCTAGTGAGCCATCGTCTCTTCTACCACGCAGCACCATACCACCAAATTTGGTTTCTGGTAAACTTATAACACCTTCTTGAACTTTACTGCGTTTATCTCTTTTCCAGGTACCCGAGTATTCGCACATGGCACCAATATAGGCCTTGAGATTTGCTCTTTGACCAAAACTTAAACTACTGTTTCCAGAAACTATATTACTATGTAATGCAGGCATATTATTTTGCCATTGCCCTCGCCGAATTACATTTACACCGCTTAAATCAAATCTACTTAGAATTAAATTTGCGTTAGCATAGGTAACATTAACCGCGTCATAGTTATCTAAATCTATTTTAACTATGCCATTAATTATTGGATTCCCATTGGCAATGTTACCGTCATAGTTTGGTTTGGTAAAATAACTAATTTCTGTAACTGTACCCAAAACACCATTATTACCTTTGACGTCTGTATCAATGGTTACAATATCACCAACATTATAATTATAGCCTCTATCAAGAACAGTAACATTGCTTACTATGGGTCTAATATTAGCAGATATTATTATACTATCATTGTTTCTTAAAACATATCTGAGATATTCTACACTAGATTTTAAATTTAAGACCTCGGTTGTAATGGTAGACCGGCTAACACCAGATGCTAGTCTGGGTCCATAATTAGACACATAATCCGAAATAGTTAACTCATCCCCCGTACAGGTAATGATTAACGTTTTCATAAAATCTAGATTGGCTACCAGGTAAGATTCGCATTCTTCAGATTGGGCTATTTCCTGAATTATATCACGAGGTTCAGAGGTTAACGAGACTAGATCACTCAAATATGCTGCTAGTTCTGTTTCTGTTGGATCTCTACCTAAAAACGCATTAAAAATTCTACCTAAAAACAACTCGTTGCTTTGACCAGGTAAATTTCCAGATACGTCTTCATAGGGCACAAAAGTACCGTTTAAAGTTTTCCTATCTAAAAACAATTCTGTAATGCCCGTACCTGTTTGATATTCAGCATTAACTACTCGTGCAGTTGCATCAGAAACAAGTCCAGTTACTTTATGGCCAATAAGATTTTTAACACTATCCCAATTTCCAGAAACTTTTATAGATAACCGCTGGGACCACCTACCACCACTGGCCTTTAAAACCTGTATTTCTGGATAATAAAACCCGACATCATTATTGAATAATAATCTAAAAAGCAATCGTACTGCTTTTTCTGAACCCTTATGGTTGTAGAGTTCATTTATCTTTTTAAGAGTAAGTTTTTTATTGGCTTCTGGGTTAGTTGGTATATCAGCGCAATAATTTTTATAAAAATAATTTATAAATTCATCAATAGTATCGTCAATATTTGCATAATCAGTAATATTTTGAATTATTTCTTGGGGTAATTTTTTCTGTTCAAGATATTCGTAATATGCTTCAGCAAAGAATACAAAATTTTCATACTCATGACGAACATGATCGGGCAACTGGCTTGGAGCCAGTGAACTTATTCTATTTTCTAAAAATTCTGCAGACATTATTCGCTTACTGAAATGACCGAAATATTTAAACCAGCAGATAAGCCAGCAGTTGGTACAAATAAACTATCATCTAAAGTGATTAAAATGTTTTTAGATACTGTGACATCATAATTTGCCTCTTGCACATCAGCAGTAAATCTAAAATCATTCAAAGCAGCAGGATAACCTCTGGGAATAAAACTCTTGGTGCTTATTTCACCAGTAGCATAGTTTACCAGTCCCTGGTTTGGAAGAGCTAATGAGGAAACATTGGTTATGGGATTTATGGTCCATAGTTCTAATGTACCAGAACCATTGTAATCAGGATTTAAACCACCATTGTCTTTAAAATAAGCAGATCTTAAAACACCATCTGAATCCTGATAGGTAAAATACGTACTACGAACACTATTAGGATGTATTTTATTATACATTTTAATACTATTAAATCTGCTAAATTCATTAGTAGTATTCAGTCTTAAATCTAATCTTCGTTGTATTTTTATACTAGTCAGTATGCTGGTTATGCTTTCATCCAAGCTATCGATTTCATTTAAAAATTTATAATAAATAAATTTCTTGTTAAATTTTTCAAGTTCATTATTAAAATAATTTTCTGTCTTAAGCCTGATCAAACTATTTAATTTAGAGGCACTAGAACCAGCTATGTTGCTATTAAATTTTACAGTTATGTTGAGTCCTACATAAAGATAGTCTGGGTCGACTACTTCGGGCATTAGCGCTAAAACCTTTCTGGTTGCTAATATATCATTCTTTATTTCTTCTTTGGTTGCTTCGCTTAAAACCTGACCAACTATTGGTTTAGCACTTATGAAAATTTTTCCATAAACAGGGGGATCGTTTTCTTCGCCGCCCCAGACACTTATGCTTTCAATTTGCGGTTTATTGTTTAAAATTAAAGCTTCATAATCGTTTTTAGTTACTGCTCGATCCTGAGCTGCACGAATTAATGGAGCCAAAAACTTTATTTCATTTATGGTCTGTTTGGCTGAACCATAGTTAGGTTTGGACAAAACCGTTCTAGTAAGTAAAGTACTGGTAGTAAGGTTAGTTGGTACAGTGTTTAAAGTAAAAGCAACTTCTTCGGTAGGTAAACTATTGGCTTCAGCGCCTCTTGTTATTACATATTCAACATTAATAATATTTCCTGCAGTTAACTTGTAACCAACTACTCCATCGCCAAAGTAAAGCTGATATTTACCAAACTGGTTTTCTTCTAGAAAGCACACCCTGCCCTTTTGATAGGTACCGTCTACGCCATCTATGCTGCTGACTAGTTTATATGTTGTAGTTGTTGTATCAGTGGCACTGGTCTGAACGCTAACCGAAATACTGGTTGTGTCTATGTTATCATTGGGTATAACATACTTCTCATCGGGCCCAGGATTTCTTACAGTAAATCTGTAGATTTCAGGTGTACCCTGTTTAAGCTCAACATTGGTAAAATTATAAGTATTGCCTATGCCAAAGCTGTTTACAGCATCTATGTTAACAAAGGGGTAGGTCTTGCCATTAATGGTGAAATTAAACAAGCTATATTTTTCTAATGTCGCTACTGCTGCACCAGTTGTGTTGTCTGCGATACTAAAATTGACCTTGGCCACAGCGCCTCGGGCACTGCGTGGCACAAAGCCAAGATGTCTGGCTATGCTAACTGCACTTTCTCTTTTTACTGCGCTGTCTAAAAACATTTCATTGGCCAGCATATTGGCCAAATAGGCATTGTAATGAGTATTATATGCCAGTAAATCTATAAGTACACTTAAAGCGCTACCTTCAAAATCATAGCTATTCAGCGTATCTTGCTGGCGCAAGAAATCTTTTAGATTACTTTTTATGCTGTCAAAATCCAGCTCGGTGATTCTAAAATTAGCCATTTATCTGACTCTATTTAAAAATGTAGTAACTGTTATAGGTCTAGGATCGTTAGTAAATCTGAATGTAACAGTTACACCTAAACTGTTGTAATCTGGTTTTGAGTCCACATCTATATTTAAGACCAATATTCTTGGCTCAAATTTTAACAACACATTGTAAACTGTTTGCCTAACTATGGTTACTGTTATTGGCGTAAAATTTTCAAACAGTTGATTATAAACCTGGCATCCTATTTCGGGATGAAACGGTCTTTCATAATTGGCTGTAAGTACGAGATTTCTAATAGACTGTTTAACTGCGTTTTCATCGTATTTCACAGAAAGATCGCCATTAGCAGCTCTGCTAAAAGCAAAATCTATATCTGAATATGTTCTTGTTGTACGAGCCATGTTAGTATAAAATATTTATATGTGTTATATAGATCAAAATTCTACTATCTCAGGAGTATCTAAGATGTTTTGGGCTCCATAGGTTACGTTAAACAAAGCTATGGCTTCTCCTAGACTGCGAGCTGCAACTAATTTTTCAACCGGTGTGTGAAAATCCGAAAGTATGAAGATCCCTACGTGCTGTCCACCGTTAGCATTAGGGTCTATATCTTCGGGGCCGTAACCAGTTTGTGTATTGATATCGGGCACTGGTCCTGGTTTTCTAAACACATTAACCGAAGTTTTTCTGCTGTTGTTCAGGCCAACCAAGAAGAATACATTGGCCCTGTAATATGAATATCCTTCGGGCAACGCTGGTGGGGGCGCTGGCACTGGCAGTGGAGGTGGAGGACTCGGAGGTGGACTTGGTGGAGATGGTGGAGGCCCTGGTGGTGGAGGTGGACCAGGGGGTGGTGATGGGGGTGGGCTAGGGGGTGGTGATGGAGGAGCCGGTGTTGTACTGGTATCTACAACAGTAACAGTAGGTGAAACGTTTACAATATTTCCAGAAGGACTACCAGTCCTTAACTGCATAATTATAGTTTCATTGCCTTCTGTAGTTAGATCATTTACCAGCGTTCTAGAGAAAGAACCGCTATTGCTGGTTACAATTACATTACCACTATTATTTCCATCAGTAAAATCGCTAGCCTGTGTACTGCCTATGTTATTCCAGTATAGTACTGTGCCGTTATTTACATTTGCAGTTAGAACAGTAAATGTAACAGTTCTAAAAAGTCCGCTTTCATTTATGCTAAGCTTATCGGGTAAAATTCTGTACCAGGTTGTCATTTATTTTCCAGATGTCAGGCTAACTGTACTAGACCCTGTGCATGTGTTTTATTGTTCCAAAACGTTAGCACCTGGTTGCGATTTCTACTATTGAATGAAAAACTTATGTGAATCCAGGGATTTTTGGTATAGGCACTATATTCAAGTAGCAACTGATCATAATTTAAACTTTGAGCCAATAAATTAGCAATTTTAAAATAATCGCTCTGTGGAATGCCTTTGAACTGTATGTCTACAGCCTGACCTTTAGGGTGTTGGCTGGTTGGATTGTCGCCTGTTCTTCTAAACCCACTGGTAATGTACATGCTTGGATACAGATTAAATACTGGCTCACATACATTTAAGGCTAGAGCCTGAAGATTCTGCAGTATTTGCCCATAGGACAACCCGGCCTGAGCAACCAGTGGTGTAGCACTACAGGCACTACGGCTGGTTAACTGCCCTAAAGTAAAATTAGGACTTAACTTGAATCCATCAGGAGCTTCGGTCAGACCCAGACAAAAATCACTGGGCATGACTACTTGTTTATTACTGGTGCTAACAGACTTTACATCAGTCTGAGCAACTGGTGCTTTGTCTAAATCCGCTTCGGATATAAGTCCTTTGGCTATAAGATTTTCACGTAGTTTTTGTCGAGCTTCTGGTGTATCTGCCTGTTCTTCGGCTGTTAAACAGATATTATCTGCGAGACCTATGCTTACAGAATCTTTCATGTCAACAGCCACGTAGTCTTTTCTGCCCGACAACAAACCAGCAAAACTATTTTTGGCTCCTTCTGGTCTGGTTGGGTCGTCTATGTTAAAATCAAGCCCGTTTATAGGGGTAGCCATGTTTTCTTGCATGTTAATAAATGTAGCATCAAGATTTAGCAGTCCAGTACTTCTGATACTAAATCCAGATGTGTCCATGTTCATGCCACCAGCTGGAGATTTACTAGTTACAGCACCCGAGGAGGAAGATTGCTGTACACCAGTTTTACCCTTATGTTTGATCTTTTTATCACTTTTTACTGTATAATCTTCGGCAAAGAAAATAGCAGCAGCTGCATTGCCTGTAACATTGTAGTTTTTACCTACCTCAACATAGGTTTCATTTTTACTTATACTATGTACAACATTGGCTCGCTGTCTTAGAATACCATCGACTTGCTGATCATAGTCATTGTCTGCTTCGGCTCTAATATTATTAGCATGTAAACTAATGGTATCATTTGCACTTAGATGTATATTACCACCGCTTTGTAATATAAAATCATTATGCACAGTCAATACTGCATCACCTATGATTTCAACATTAGCACTATTACCAGCAAACAAATTTACACTGCCTGCTACACTTAGGTTAAGATGCCCGGCTACACTCACATATCCATTTTTGTCTATGATTTGATAATCAGATCCCTTGCGTCTGCAGATCATGTTACCGTCACGATCGATTTCTATATAGGTTCCGGCTTTATGATAAACATGTAATCTTTCAGCACCTGGGGTATCGTCAATTTCTATGACATGACCACTTTCTGTTTCAGTAACCTTATTGTAAGGATACACGGCCTTGTAGGCACTGCCTGGCTCATTGAAACTTTGATTTCCAGGCAAAGGTGCAGCCTGCATTCTATTCAGTTCTTTGGCCTGAACCAGACTATTTGTTGGCTCGCCTTTGGCTAGTTTATTTACTTCACTCTGACCAGCATATTCTTTGGTTGGGTATGTAGCTGTAGGATCTACAAACCCCAATTTTGTTGCTATGAGTTTTTCAACATTTTCATCTTCCTGAATATTAAAATTTTTGCTTTCAGTCAGGAATTGATTAGTAGCATTTTTTGTATAATCTAGATCCAGTTCTTCCAAGTCTGTTTCGGGATCGGTTACAGAACCAAAATCTAGATATTGAGTCTCTATGTAATCTGAGGACTCAAATCCGTTGTTAAGTACACCATTGATAAAATTAGTACTTACATCGGTATTAACTTTGTCTAAAAACGGTCCAATAAAAGCTGTAAGTGAACTGGACAATAGCGAATAATCTACACTGTTACCAAAACTTCCTAGATTTGACTGCAGTCCACTTACCAATCCGCTTATAACATTTGTCTGTATACCTAATTTTCCATCCATACCCAGTCGATTTAGAATTGCAGAAGCAATGCTTAGAGCAGGGCTGTTATTAATTACTGTATTGTATGGATTGATCTGGCCTATAAGTTCTCGGGGACCTTGATTTATGCCCTGATTAGTAGTAGTATAGATACTAGCTGTATAATCGTTTACTAGAGTTGGTAAGATAGCACGCAGGGTTTCTGTAAGGTATCCTTCAGGTACTCCACCTAGCCCTAAACGTTCCTGATTTTGGCTTATCCATTCAACAAACTGTAGTGAGATAGCATCATTTAAAGCGTTGGAGTTTATCATGCTTTACCCTCACATAATTGAAGTAAAACAATCTTTTCATTTTCAAACCGGCTTTTTTGACTTTGCCTAATGTCATTTGATGAGCTTCTAAACAACACATCTACTCTGGCTTTCTTGTATTCACTTACCAGATTAACTACGTCTTTGTCTGTTAAGGTACTTTTACCTTTAAGAGGTTCAGTAAACACCGATGTGTTGTTTGGACCTAGCTGAACTGCTGTGCTCCAGATTAGGTCCTGCACGCCTGGACCATATTTACCGGCATCGAATCCATAACGTTTTAGATTAGTTACCATTACATCATAATAATTTGATTTAATATAATCGTGCTGATCTTTCCTAAACCCATCAGGATCTTTACTGGCAATTTCTTTCCATTTAGCATCAAAGGCGCTAGTTGCCGGTGTTAGCCCACGAAATTCGTTGGCAAATTTACTACGGTTTATAAAGACCTCTACTGGACTATTCTTGGCAGATGGTCTAGATTTACCTGTTTTAGAAACAGCTGGCAAATAACTGGCGAATTGATATATCCCGTAACTGGCTCCGCCATAATCTCCTGCAGATTTTCCAGCATAATCATTTATAACACCAGGTCCACGACCACCACTCTCAAATCTTTCAGATGTTTTTCCTAATACCCAATCAGCTACATTAGGTCTACCCGATCTAATAGGCTCCCCCTGGCTATCAAGTACTGGATTGCCTGAACTGTCTCTTAATATGCCATCATTTGGATTATTAGTGTTACTGGGCTGTTCTGTTGGCTCAGCAGTTTCATTGGTAGGCTCGAAAGTTTTCCCGCCTGCCATGCTGCTCAAGACACCAAAAAATGCTGGTTGCTGCATATCTGGGCCATCTAAAAACCAACCAACTACCCATGTGCCAGGCAAGGGTCCCAATGGACTACTTCCTTTGCCACTGATCCCTGCACTGGTGATAGGCTGTATGGGCCAAGCCCAGGGCAAATCCTCTGTAGCTAATTCTTCTTTTTGGGTAGGATGATAACCAAAAATACGGACTCTACATCGCCCCATTTTCTCAGGATCATTTCTATCTTCTACTACTCCGATCCACCAGTTAAAACCATCTCTATTAAAAATATAATTATGCATTACAAATTACCTGACAAACTATCTTTGGTTAGTTCTAAAATCATTTTATGTCTTATACCATTGAACTGATGTCTTATAGCAGTTATTAGATACGCTCCTGAATATAAAGGATCTAATTTCTCTTTATTTTTATCCTGAGTATCTTTTGGCTCAATGGCTGGATATTTTAGGTAAATCATCTGCCCGCATTCAACATCAGTACGCCCTGGGACATTAATGTTAAGTTTAAAATTATCTAATTCTAACAGATTACTTTTTCTATTACCATGTATATCACGATAGACTTCATTAATATTATCATCAGCACTGTCAAAAAGTTTAGTATGTTTAGGATAAAACATAATATTGCATTCTGCATTACGCATACTGTCTAACGCAAAAAATGGTAATACTTCTTTTTCAGTCTGTCCGCTCATGTGATGATAATCATAGAATTTATAAACATGATCATAATCAACCAGTTCATATTTCTTATTTACAAGATCTAATTCTATAAGGCGATTAGCAAGATAACCACTGGTATAGTTTTTTGCATGATCAACAGTTTGAACTGTCTCCACACTGTCAGTCAAAAACATTTCTCTAATGGTATCCCGTTCAGGCCCTGTTCGTATGTTGTTGGGTGAAAAGGTATAGGTACCAACAAATCGTTTTTCTCTATGCACATCTCTAAAGATAGTTTCTAGACTGGCAAAATAAAAACATTTATTACTTTCCCAAAATAAAAAATTACAGGCTTCACCATCTTTGGGTATGGCTTTACTAGCCAACCAATTCAAACACTTGAAAGCAGTCCAGCCTGGACTTACAAATTTAACTTTGTTTTTAGTTTCGGTTAAAATTTTAAGCGGAGTATCTTCGTTACTTTCTACTAATCGTTTTTGATCTTCATTTAGAGTCCTGCTCATTGCAACATAATCTTCAAAAATTCTTACAGCTACATCGTCTATATTGCCCTCGAAGCTTCTGTAAATTGGTGCATTCATGTCCAAAACTAATTCTTGACTAACAAAATGCAGGGTATAAAAATGTGCGTTCTGCCCCTGTACAATATGCTTGTCAGAAATC